>MDTB01009364.1_pt1 | contig 15336 bp, 11 predicted proteins | sample 811161 | NCBI WGS metagenome assembly MDTB01 (sample SAMN05326650, study PRJNA326480) | marine metagenome | isolation source: seawater | place: Mediterranean Sea | collected 2009 | reverse complement strand
GAAAAATTATAATAGAAGAAAATTTATTAAAACTACAGCAATTTCAGCTGCTGGTTTAACAGCTGCTTCCTCACTGTCAAATTGTGATGGTCCAAACAGCGTTCCTGACTCAAATGGTATATACATGGGTGGTTTTTCAGCTCCAAAGTTAAATACAATAAAAACTGCATTTATTGGTCTTGGGGCAAGAGGAAGTGGTCACCTTAAATCAATTGCAAAACTTGAGGGTGTAGAGATTGTTGCGATAAGTGATTTATTTATGGACAATATTGATAGAAGTTACAATATTGCTAATGAAATAGGTAAAGGAGAAAGGCATAAGAAAATAACTAAATATTGGGGAGATGAAAATAAATGGAAATTGATGTTAGAAGAAGTTAAACCAGACATAGTTTTTATTTCTACAAATTGGAATAATCATGCACCAATGGCTATTCATTCAATGCTCAAAGGAGCGCATGCCTTTGTCGAAGTTCCAATTGGAGTTAATATGGAAGAAATGTGGCAAATAGTGAATACTTCTGAAGAAACTCAGAAACATTGCATGATGATGGAAAATGTTAACTATGGTAGAGATGAACTAATGTATTTAAATATGTGTAGGAAAGGAGTTATCGGTGAATTATTACACGCTGAAGCTGCTTATATTCATGAACTAAGGTTCCAAATGAATCAAATGGAAAAGGGAACAGGATCATGGAGAACTTATCATTACGCAAATGAAAAAGGTAATCTTTATCCAACACATGGTTTAGGACCAGTTGCTCAGTATATGAACTTAGGAAGAAAAGAAGACTCCTTTAAAAGTATAGTTTCTTATTCCACTCCTGCGGTTGGTAGAAAATTATATTCTAGAAAAAACTATTCTGATGATCATAAGTGGAATAAATTAAATTATGAAAATGGAGATTTGAATACTTCCATTATCAAAACAGACTTGGGAAGAACTGTTTTGGTCCAATGGGACGAAACAAGTCCAAGACCTTATACTAGGCATAATCTTATTCAGGGAACAAAAGGAACATTAACCGGCTTTCCAACAAGAGTTGCTCTAGAAGATGGATTTGAGGGATTGTCACAAAACCATCATTCTTGGATACAAGGCGAAGATTTAGAAAAATTATATGAAAAATATGATCATCCACTTTACAAAAGGCTAAATCAGAAGACTAAAAATAGTGGTCATGGTGGGATGGATGGTATTATGAGATACAGAATCATTGAATGCCTTAGAAATGGACTTCCACTTGATCAAAATGTTTACGAAGGGTGTTTTTGGAGTGCAGTTACACCTCTAAGTGGAAAATCAATTTCTGAAGAAGGGATGCCTCAACATTTTCCTGATTTTACAAGAGGAAATTGGAAAAAAACAGATCCTTTAGAAATAATTACTTAATATTTAAGAATGAAAAAAAATACAATATTTGTTTTATCAGTTTTACTTTTAATACTCACTATTTCATGTGATAAAAACGAAGAATGGATTTACTTATTTGATGGAAATTCGACCGACGGATGGCGTGGTTATAATTCTAAATCTATTCCTCCGGGATGGACTGCGAAAGATGGCATGCTGATGTTCGATACTGAACTTGAATTAGAACAGAATTATAAAGGAGGTAAAGATATAATTTATGGAAAAGAAGAGTTCGAAAATTTTGAATTATATGTAGAATGGAAAATTCCAGTTGGTGGGAACAGTGGAATTTTTTATCATATTAAAGAGGGATACGGTGGGCCTCCAGAAATTTCACCAGAATATCAACTAATCGACGATATAAATTATGCTACTATCCATGATTTGAAATCGTATAATGAACAATTTGGTTCTGAGCAACCTGAAAAACTTCAAGATTGGCAGAAAACAGCAGCAAATTATGCTATGCATACACCTGATATTAATAAAAAAAAATTAAATCCTGCAGGACAATGGAATTCTTCTAAAATTATTTTTACTAAAAATAGAGTTGAACACTGGCTTAACGGGGAAATTGTCCTCTCATTCGTGCCATGGTCAGAAGACTGGTATATTAAAAGGAATTCAGGTAAGTGGAATAATGCCCCAGATTATGGAAAATATAAAAAAGGATTTATTGGTTTTCAAGACCATGGTAGTTCATTGTGGTTTAGAAATATAAAAATCAAAAAACTTTAAATGAGGTTTTTATTTTTTTTTGTTTTTATTATATCAATTAATATTCAAGCTCAGTGGAAACCAAAAGGTGATAAAATTAAAACAGTTTGGGGTGAATCATTAGATCCCAGTAACGTTCTTAATGAATATCCTCGACCAATTTTAAAAAGGAAACAATGGAAAAACCTCAATGGACTTTGGAACTTTAAAATAACTAGTAAAGGCGAAAAAAAACCAAATAGATACGTTGAAAAAATTTTAGTACCATTTCCAATTGAGTCTAGTTTGTCAGGCGTTCAAAAAAGAATTGACAAAAAAAACGAAGCATGGTACCAATCATATTTTAGGATTCCAAAAAAATGGAATGATAAACAAATTATTTTGCATTTTGGTGCTGTGGATTGGGAATCAGAATTATGGATTAATAATAAAAAAGTAGGATTCCATCATGGTGGATACGATCCGTTTTCTTTTAATATAACTCCTTATTTAAAAGCAGGAAAACAAAAATTAGAGTTGCGTGTTTGGGACCCAACAAATGACGGGTTTCAACTAACTGGAAAACAGGTTAAAAATCCAGGCGGAATTTGGTATACACCTGTTTCAGGAATTTGGCAAACAGTTTGGCTTGAGCCAGTTCATAAAAATCATATTACCAATCTTAAAATAACATCAGATATTGATAATTCTAATATTGTTATTCATACACAACTATCAAATCATGAATCAAATCATCTATTAGAAATTAAAATTAAAGATGGTGATAGTATTATTTATAAATCTTTAAGAAAACCATTTTTAAAAAATACAATCAAACTCAACCAACCAAAGTTTTGGAGTCCTGAATCTCCACACTTATATGATTTAGAAATAAAACTAATATCAAACGGAAAGCTGATGGATGAATTTTCTTCCTATTTTGGAATGAGAAAAATTTCAGTAGAGAAGGATGTGAATGGAACTAGGAGAATGACCTTAAACAATAAAGAATACTTTCAATTGGGAACTTTGGATCAAGGTTGGTGGCCAGATGGATTATATACAGCACCCTCAGATGAAGCACTAAAATTTGATATTCAAAAAACAAAAGAATTTGGTTTCAATATGATACGTAAACATGTAAAAGTTGAACCAGCAAGATGGTATTATCATGCAGATAAAATAGGAATGTTGGTTTGGCAAGATATGCCAAACCCTGGGAAAATTAACCCCCCTGATTGGGTTAGAAATAAATTTTTTGATAGAAATGAATATACACCAACCTTAGATTTTAAAGCAAATTTTAAAATGGAATTAAATCGAATAATGGATTTTCTGTATTCAAGTCCTTCTATTATTTGTTGGGTAATATTTAATGAAGCATGGGGACAATTTGATACAATTGAAATTTCAAATTGGGCCAAGGCTAAAGATCCTTACAGGCTTATAAACCCAGCAAGTGGTGGAAATCATTACAGAATTGGAGATGTTACAGACGTTCACAATTATCCAGAACCTAAAATGAATTTTTATGATCCTGACAGAACAAATGTATTAGGTGAGTTTGGTGGTATCGGATATTCAATTAAAAATCATCTTTGGCAGACTAATAAAAATTGGGGATATATTAAGTACTCAAACTCAGATGAGGCAACTTCTGAATATCTAAATTTTTCAAATCTGCTTAAAGATTTAGTTCCAAAGGGTTTTTCGGGAGCAATTTACACACAAATTACTGATGTTGAGGGAGAAGTTAACGGATTGATTACTTATGACAGAAAAGTGCTTAAAATGGATTTAAAAAAAGTTCGTGATGCAAATCTTAATGTAATATCTTTACTGCCAGCAAAATTTATTAAGATTCCTCCAAGTTCAAATTCAAAATCATTATTCCCTTAGTTAATCATGATTATTAAATTTTTTTTAGCAATACTTTTAATTAACTTTAAATACAAGTCCATACAATTATGAAACACATAAAAAGAAGAAATTTTATTAAAACAAGTAGCAAATTAGCATCCCTTGCTTTTATGCCTTTAAATGTTTGGTCAAATATTAAGAATAATAAACTAAGAACCGCGCATATAGGTGTTGGTGGAATGGGTTTAGCTGATTTAAATGATATAGCTTCACACAAATCTGTTAATGTCGTTGCATTATGTGATGTTGATTCAAATGCTCTAAATAAAGCTGGAAAGTTACATCCTAAAGTAAAAAAATATAAGGACTACAGAAATATGCTAAATGAAATGAAAGATTTAATAGATGCCGTTATTGTATCTACTCCCGATCACACGCATGCTCCTGCTTCTTTAATGGCGATGAACTTTGGAAAATCAGTTTACTGTCAAAAACCATTAACGCATCATGTAAGTGAGGCAAGAGCTATGAGAAAAATTGCTAAAGAAAAGAATTTAATAACTCAAATGGGCATTCAGGTTCATTCATTTTATGATTATAAACTAGCAACGCTTTTAATACAATCGGGTTTAATCGGAAAGGTTAGTACCGTAAGAGCTTGGTCTCCTAAAAATTGGGGATTTGATGGTGTGATGCCAAAAGGAGAGGATAAAGTTCCTGAAAATTTAGATTGGAATTTATGGTTGGGAACTGCTAATGAAAGACCATTCAAGGAGAAGGTTTACCATCCAGGTAATTGGAGAAAGGTTTTAGACTTTGGGTGTGGTACATTGGGAGATATGGGAGTGCATATTTTTGACACACCATACAATGCGTTAAAACTTGATGTTCCATATACAATTAAAAATAACTGTAGAAAACCCAATGGCTTTGGCTTTCCTGAAAGGAATTCTGTAACATACGAATTTCCTGGAACTAAGTATACAAATGATACTTTAAAATGGATATGGACAGATGGACCTGGGGCTCCAAAAAGTCATAGGGATTTGAAATTACCAAATAAAGAAAAACTACCTCTTCAAGGTGCAATGTTCGTTGGAGAGAAGGGTAGACTTTTATTACCTCATTTTATGGAGTTGCCAAGATTAATTATTGACGGAAAGTATAAAAAAATAGATGTAAGCGAATTTGAAAGTTCAGGTCAAATTACAAATCAGCCTGTTAGAGATTATGCAGGTGAATCGTATTTGCATTATCATCAATTTGTTGATGCTTGTTTAGGTAAAGACGTTTGCTCTGCACCATTTTCATATTCTGCAAGATTAACTGAAACTATTTTATTAGGAGTTATAGCTGGAAGATTCCCTGGGAAAACTTTACATTGGGATAGTGAAAAGGCAAAATTTAAAGAAGAAAAAGCGAATCAATTTTTAGATTCTCCCTACAGAATTTTTTGATAAAAAAAATACTTTGAATGAATAAGTTTTTTTTCCCAATAATTTTAATTTCTTTTTCTGTATTGTGTCAAGATCATTCATTTGAACATTACAATCAGAAAATAATTGGTAAAGACTATGGTTTAGAAATGGTTCCAATTAAAGGAGGAGAATTTTCTATGGGTAGTCCAATTAATGAAAACAATAGAATGGCAGATGAGGGCCCAGTTCATATAGTTGAGTTAGAATCTTTTTGGATGGCAAAATATGAAACCACATGGGATTTATATTATCTTTTTATGAATCGAGAGATTGATAAAAGTCAACCAAATTTTAATTCCAAAAGCGAAGTTAATATTGAGGTAGATGGAGTCTCGGGAGCAACGACACCATATGTTGAAATGAGTTTTGGAATGGGAACTGATGGTTATCCTGCAATTTCCATGACACAGCTTGCAGCTAAAAAGTTTTGTAAATGGCTTTCAGCTATGACAGGTAATTTTTACAGACTTCCAACAGAATCTGAATGGGAATATGCATGTAGGGCCGGAACGAATACAGCTTATTCATTTGGAGATGACGTAAGTATGCTTAAAGATTACGCGTGGTTTAAGGATAATAGTAATGAATCCTATAAACAAGTTGGTAAAAAGAAACCTAATCCATGGGGATTGTTTGACATGCATGGAAATGTTTCAGAGTGGACATTAGATATGCACGATGTAAGAGCATACCAGAAATATTCAGATTCTATAGCAATAAACCCATATGAGAAACCAATAAAATTATATCCAAGAGTTGTAAGAGGAGGATCGTGGATAAATTCAAATTTTAAATTAAGAAGTGCCTCTAGACAAGCTTCTTCCAAAGAATGGAAAAAAAGAGATCCGCAAATCCCAAGAAGTCTGTGGTGGCACACCGATGCTAAATTTGTTGGTTTTAGAATAATAAGACCATTAAAAACACCTTCTTTACAAGAACAAGAAGCTTATTGGGAATAATTATATAAAAGAAAAATTATGAATAGAAGAGATTTTGTTAGAAATTCATCTTTAGTTTCGGGAGGTTTACTGTACATTAATCCTGCTTTTGCAAGCGATGAAAATTTAAAAAACAATTATACTTTTAATTTAAAATATGCTCCACATTTTGGAATGTTCAATAATATGGCAGGGAATGATTCAATGGACCAATTAAGATTTATTTATGATCAGGGTTTCAGAGCTTTTGAAGACAATGGAATGAAGGGAAGAAAAATTGAGTTGCAGGAAAAAATATCTTCATTTTTAAATAAAAACAATATGGATATGGGTGTTTTCGTTGCACATACTATCTATTGGAATGAGCCTAATCTTGCTAGCGGAAACATGAATAAGAGAAAACAGTTTTTAAGTGAGATTAAAGAATCTGTTGAAGTAGCAAAAAGATTAAATGCAAAATGGATGACAGTTGTTCCAGGACATCTAGATTTACGACAAGATATTGGATATCAAACATTAAACGTAATTGAAACTTTAAAGTTAGCATCTGATATTTTAGAACCTCATAATCTTGTAATGGTTTTAGAACCATTAAATTTTAGAGATCATCCAGGTTTATTTTTAACGAAAAGTTCTCAAGCTTATGAAATATGTAAAGCTGTTGATTCACCTTCATGTAAAATTTTGTATGATATTTACCATCAACAAATCGAAGAAGGCAATTTAATGCCTAATATTGAAAAATGTTGGAATGAAATAGCCTACTTTCAAATAGGAGATAATCCAGGAAGAAATGAACCAACAACGGGAGAAATTAATTACAAAAATATTTTTAAGTATATTCATAAAAAAGGATACAATGGGATTTTAGGCATGGAACATGGAAATTCTAAACCCAATAGAGAAGGTGAATTAGCTGTAATAAAAGCGTATAAAACAGTCGATAATTTTTTAAATTAATAAAATGAAAAATAAAAAAGTAACTAGAAGAAATTTTGTAAAAAATACAACAATTGGTACAGGTGCATTATTAACAGTACCATTTTCAATGGAAGCTATGGTAAATACAGGTGCCACAAAGAAATTAAAAATAGCTTTAGTTGGTTGTGGCGGGAGAGGTTCTGGTGCAGCAGTCCAAGCTCTGAGAGCAGACAAAGACGTTGAACTTGTAGCAATGGCTGATGCATTTAAAGATAAAGTTGAGGAGAGTTTGAAATATATTAGTGAAGAGCTTGATGGTGAAATCAAAGTAAATGTTAAACAAAAAAATAGATTTTCTGGATTTAAAGCTTATCAAAAAGCAATTGATTTAGCTGATGTGGTAATTTTAGCAACTCCACCTGGCTTTAGACCACAGCATTTTGAATATGCTATAAATAATGATAAGCATGTATTTATGGAAAAGCCTGTCGCAACTGATGCTAATGGAGTTAGAAGGGTGCTTAGATCTGCTAGAAAAGCAAGTGAAAAAAAATTGAATGTAGTTGTGGGGCTTCAAAGGCGTTATGAAAATAAATATTTAGCTCTTTATAAAAGAGTTAAAAACGGAGAAATTGGAAAAATTGTTTCAGGACAAGTATATTGGAATGGTGCTGGAGTTTGGGTTAGAAAAAGAAAACCTGGTCAAACAGAGATGGAGTATCAAATGAGAAATTGGTATTATTTTAATTGGATATGCGGAGATCATATTGTAGAACAACATATACATAATATTGATGTTGCTAATTGGTTCATTGGGGAGTATCCAATTTCAGCTACTGGAATGGGAGGTAGAGAAGTAAGAAAAGGTATTGATCATGGACAAATTTTTGACCATCATTATGTTGAATATAAATATCCAAGTGGGGCAGTCATTTCTAGTCAATGTCGACATCAGCCTGGAACAAACAGTAATGTTAGTGAAGTTTTTCAAGGAACAAAGTCAGTTGTTCTAACGCAACCAAAAAGTAAAATTATTGATCATAATAAAAACGAATTATTTTCCTATGAAAACAATAATGATAAAAGCCCTTATCAAATTGAACATGATAAATTATTTCGTTCTATTAGAAGTGGTGGTGTTATAAATGATGCTGTAAATGGAGCAAAAACTACTTTAACCTCAATAATGGGGAGGATGGCAACATATACTGGAAAAAAAATAACTTGGGACCAAGCTTTAAATTCCGAAAATATTTTAGTGCCGGATGACTTAGATTGGAGCTCTGAACCACCTGTTATGCCAGATAAAAATGGAAATTATCCTATTCCAATACCTGGAGTAACTAAGCTTTAATTAATGAAAAATATTTTTTTAGTTTTTTTTAGTTTTTTTCTTCTTAGTTGTACTACAACTGATTTAGAGGCAGATCAAATCTCTGAAAATTCATGGACTACAAAATCATTTATTTATGAATTTGAGGGTCTAAATAGAAGATACATACTACACAGGCCAAAAGATTTAAAAGAAAATTCGCCATTAATTTTTATTTTACATGGATTTGGAAGTTCTGCAACTAATATAATGAGCTATTCTCAAATGAATTTAATCGCAGACCAAAATGGATTTTTAGTTTGTTATCCTCAAGGATCGACTTTGCCTACAGGACAAAGCCATTGGAATGCAAATTTAGAAATGAGCACTGTTAATGATATCGATTTTTTATCTGAATTATCAAATCAGTTGAGTATTACTTATAAAACTAATGAAGATAATACATTTGTTGCTGGAATGTCAAATGGCGGATTTATGAGTTACACATTAGGATGTAATAAGTCTAATGTTTTTAAGGCTATTGCATCTGTAACTGGAACAATGAGTGGAAAAGATTGGAAAAATTGTTATCCAGTAAATAAAATTCCTGTTCTTCAAATTTCAGGAACTGATGATACAACAGTACCTTGGGACGGTACTATGTCAACTTTATACGGTTGGGGCGGTGCACCACATATAAAAAAAGTTGTCGAATTTTGGGGAGATTTAAATCAATGTGATCAAGTTGAAGAATTTGATTTTCCTGATATTGATGATTCGGATAAATCAACTGTATCACTTACAAAAAGAAAAGGAAGCTCAGATGGCAATGAAGTCTGGTTTTACACAGTAAAAGGTGGAGGACATGATTGGCCAGGCTCTTGGGGAAATAAAGATATGAGTGCAAGTGAAGAAATTTGGAAATTTTTCAAAAATCACCTAAAGTAAATTATACCAGAAGATTTTTATTAACCTCTCCATGAACATCAGTTAGTCTAAATCTTCTGCCCTGATGTTTATAAATCATTTTAGTGTGATCAATTCCAAACTGGTGAAGTATTGTTGCTTGTAAATCATGAACATGAACAGGATCTTTAATAATATTATATCCAATATCATCAGTTTCTCCATAAGTAAAACCTGGCTTTATTCCTGCCCCTGCCATGAAAATTGTAAAAGATCTGGGATGATGATCTCGACCATAGACCATATCTGTTAATCTTCCTTGACAGTAGTTTGTCCTACCAAATTCACCTCCCCACACAACTAATGTGTCTTCCAATAAACCTCTTTGTTTTAAATCCATAATAAGCGCCGCTGTTGGTTGATCAACATCACTGGCTTGACCTTTAATTTGTGTTGGTAGATTTTCATGCTGATCCCATCCCATATGATATAATTGTACAAACCTTACATCCTTTTCAATTAGTCTTCTAGCTTGAATACAGTTTGCTGCATAAGTTCCAGGTTTTTGAGAATTTGGACCATACATTTGAAGTATGTAGTCTGGTTCATTCGAAATATCCATAGTTTCTGGAACTGAAGTTTGCATTCGGTATGCCATTTCGTATTGAGCTATTCTATTAGTTATTTCAGGATCTCCAAATGTCGATTTTTGCTCTTCATTTAGTTGAGCCAAATAATCTAACATTTTTCTTCTTTCACTTTTTGAAACACCCTCAGGATTTTTTAGGTATAATACAGGGTCTTTAGCTGACCTGAATTGAACACCCTGATGAAGAGAACTGAGAAAACCATTTCCCCAAAGTCTTGAATATAGTGGTTGACCTTTTGGTCTTCCAGTTCCATTTGATAAAAGAACCACGAAAGATGGAAGGTTATTATTTAGACTTCCTAAGCCATAGCTCATCCAAGAACCCATACTTGGCCTTCCAGGTTGTTGAGAACCTGTTTGGAAAAAAGTTATTGCTGGGTCATGATTAATTGCTTCTGTATGCATTGACTTTACAAAACATAGCTCATCAGCAATTTTACCAACAAAAGGCATCAAATCACTTACCCAAGCTCTAGATTCTCCATATTGTTTAAAATTATATAGGCTATTCACTAAAGGAAAATTTGATTGACCAGATGTCATTCCAGTTAGTCTTTGTCCTTTTCTAATGGATTCCGGAAGATCTAAACCTCGCATCTCAGTTAATTTGGGTTTATAGTCAAATAAATCTAGTTGAGATGGCCCTCCACTTTGAAACAAATAAATTATTCGTTTTGCTTTGGGAGCAAAATGAGGAAGATTTAATGATTGGTTATTTAAAGAAGAAAATGGGTCTTCATTTTTTCCAAAATTGAACGGATCTAATAAATTACCCAAAGCTAAACCACCAATTCCCAAACCAGCCTTTTTCAGAAAGTTTCTTCGGTTATTATTTAAAAAATGTTTGTGAATTTCTTCCATAATTATTTAGCTTTTCTGGGTCGTTTCATCTAAATTATAAATTAATTCACATAAAAGCACAAATGCTTCTTTCTCAGATATTTTATTTATGTCCATTACCTCGATAATATATTGATTTAATTTTTTCAATTCAATTAACGTAGGTTGTCTTGACGTTACAGTTCTATAAATTTTTATAATTTTTTCATCTTGATCTAATTCTTTTTCCGAATAAATTTTGTTGGATAAATGTTCAGCTGCCATTAGATACTGAGGGTCATTCATTAGTGCTAATGATTGTAAAGGAGTACTAGTTTTTTGTCTAACAGCAACACAATTGTCTCTAGTTGGAGCATCAAAAATCATCATTGAAGGTGGAGGGACTGTTCTTTTCCAAAATGTATATAAACTTCTTCTGTAAAGATTTTCACCCGAATCAGGAACATAAAATGCAAGACTACCTCCCCCACCTCCAGTTACTTCATTCCAAAGTCCATCAGGTTGCATAGGTTTAACACTTGGACCACCAATTTTACTAACCAACATTCCACTAGATGCTAAAGCATTATCTCTTACCATTTCAGCAGTCAATTTTTGTCTTGGATAATACGATAAATAAGTATTATCAGTATCAATATTTTTATTTTCAATATTTATCTTACTTGATTGAGTATATGTTGAAGACATTACGATTCTTTTAATGAATTTTTTAGTATCCCATTTGTCATTTTTCTGAAAAGTAAAAGCTAACCAATCTAGTAACTCAGGGTTTGAAGGTTTACTTCCTTGACTACCAAAATCATCTGGTGTTGAAACAATGCCTACGCCAAAGAATTGTTGCCATAATCTATTCACAACTACTCTAGAGGTAAGAGGATTATCTTCTTCAAAAAACCATTTTGATAATCCATACCTGTTTTTAGGATATTTTTTTTCATTAAATGGCAATACGACTTCAGGTGTACCAGGACCAACTTCATTCAGAGGAGAGTCATAACTTCCTCTATTTAAAACATATGTCTTTCTTAAATTTTCGGATTCTTTCATCACCATTAAAGTAACTTTATTAATACTGTCTGGAAGGTTAACAAAATTTAATTCATTTTCGATATCTTTTTTATTGATAGTCAAGTTTGGTTCAGGAGCTGTATCACCATATGCAATAATTCCATTTTCTTCAACATTATTAAAAAAACTATATAAACTAAAAAACTCATCATGGGTTATTGGGTCATATTTGTGAGTGTGACACCTTGCACATTCTACAGTGAGCCCCATCATAATTTTTGATGTAGTAACCGTTCTATCAGCAACATATTCTACTCTGTATTCTTCAGGAATTACTCCGCCTTCTTGAGTTATTTTATGATTCCTGTTGAATCCAGAAGCCAATATTTGTTCTTTAGTTGCATTTGGAATCATGTCCCCAGCAATTTGCCAAGTTATGAACTCATCATAAGGTAAATTATTGTTGTATGCATGTATAACCCAATCTCTCCAAGGCCACATTATTCTTTCTTGATCATCTTGATACCCATGACTATCTCCATATCTTGCTAAATCCATCCATATGGATGCCATTCTTTCACCATAGGAAGCTGACTTTAGAAGACGATCTACAACTTTTTCATAAGCATTTGTAGATTTGTCATTTAGGAAATTGTCAATTTGATTAATTGATGGTGGTAGTCCGGTAATATCAAATGAAACTCTTCTTAATAGAATTTCTTTATTTTCTCTTTTTGAAGGTTTTAAACCTTTTTCTTCAAATTTCTTTGCAACAAAAAAGTCTATTTCATTTTCTGTCCAATCTTTGAATTTTACATTAGGAATGTTCTGTGATTTAGGTTTTGTATAAGACCAATGCGGTTCCCATTTTGCTCCCTGTTCAATCCATTTTGTTAAGATTGTTTTTTCCCTTTGACTCAATGTTAAATTCGATTCAGGAGGGGGCATTACAAAATTTAATTCTTCGCTTTTAATTCTTTTAATTATCCCACTCTTTTCAACATGTTTTACATCAATTATGTATTGGCCGTTGTTTAATTTCATGGCGGATTCTATACCACTTTTAATATCCAATCTAAGATTAGATTGTCGAGCCTTGTCATCAGGGCCATGACACGCATAGCATTTATCTGAAAGAATTGGCTTCACATCATAATTGAAATCAACTAAATCATATATTAGAATGTCTTGGCTAGTCTTTATTGTTGTATTTTCTTCAATAATTTTAATTTCCTGATTAGGTTTTTCAGAAATGTATCTTAAAAGTATTATACCAAGAAAAGGTATAATGAAATATAAAAGTGACCAATAATTCTTTTTTTCTTTTTTCAAGATAATTTAAAGTTAAAAAAATAATTGTATGGTTACAACATAGCGTTATACAACTAGTTATTCTAAATTAAATATTAGGTGATAATTTATTTTAAATTTAGAGCAGATAAAATAATTTTTTCCATTACTTTATAACCAGCTAAATTTGGGTGTACAAGATCATCTGGAGTTGTAAATTCTGGCACTCTTAATCCACCATTATTATCAACCATTGATGAAAAATAGTCAACATATGTTATGTTATTATCATCACAATATTTTTTTAATAAAGAATTCAGCTTAATTACTTTAGGTGAAGGATTTAGTCCTGGAGACCATGGAAAATCAATTGCAGGTAAGGTTGAACATATAAATACTTGAATGTTATTAGCAGTTGCAATTTCTGCCATTGAAATTATATTTTCAGCTGTATTTTCGATTGAGATTGGTCCTGTATTTCCAGCGATATCATTTATGCCTGCAAGAATTACAACAGATTTTGGGCTTAAATTCACAACATCCGGTCTAAATCTTATTAGCATTTGAGGTGTAGTTTGACCACTAATTCCTCTGTTTACAAAAGGGTTATCTTTAAAGAAATTTTTATCAAAATTTGACCAACCTTCAGTTATTGAATTACCCATAAATACGACTCTATTTGGATCATTTATTTTTTTCAAATTTTGATTTTCTTTATCAAATTTTTTAAGGTGAGCCCAGTCATTTAAATTACCACCACCTTGTATATAGACTTCTTGTGATAAATTAAAATTCATAAAAAAAAATGTCATCGATAAAAAGGTTATTATTTTTAAATTCATTTGTATTTTATTTTGATTTTGAATGTATCCAGTTTAAAAAATCTTTTTCATTAAATGCATTATTCCAGCTATCATGCCCCACGTTTTCATAAAATGTTACTTTAGGGCTTCCGCCATATTTTATTAAAGCTTTTGCCATTTTTAAAGAATGATTTGGACTAACAACTCGGTCATCTGACCCATGAAAAATCCAAATAGGAACTTTTTTAGCATAAACCATTGCTAGTTGCTCAATTCCATTTCCGCATATTGGAGTTGCAGCAGCAAACATATCTGGTCTTCTGTACAAAATTTCAAAAGTTCCCATACCTCCCATTGAAAGCCCACTAACATAAATTTTATTTTGGTCAACTTGATCTTTTTTAGTGAATTTATCCATCAATTCTATTACTAATTGAAGGCTTGGGTTGGGTTTGTTGTTCGAGTTGTTTTCAGGTTCACCATTCCAATCATCAAATTTAAAACTTGGCCATCTATCTCCCAATTTACATTGAGGGAATATAACCCATGAATTAAATTTTTCCCTATTTTCTTCTTTTAAAAACAAATCGGACCCATGAATTAGCTGAGATTGATTATCATCACCTCTTTCACCTGCACCATGCAAAAAAAGATGTAATGGATAGCTTTTATTTGAATTATAGTTTTTGGGTTTTAAAATTCTATAGTTTAAAGTATCATTTCCAGAAATAAATATTTCCTTTTCAAATTGATCTATATTTTGGCACTTAATAAAACCAGAATATAAAAAAATTGACAGTAAAAAAGTTTTTTTAAGCATAAATTTAACTATTGGATGGAATTCTAATTTTTTCAACTAAATCTTGAACTTCTTGTGGGGGTTTAGTTGTTAAATGACAAACTGAAAGTGAAACAATGAAGTTCAAGATCATAGCTAAAGTTCCAAAACCTTCAGGTGAAATTCCGAACCACCAATCTGCAGCAGTTCCTCCTCCAAAAACACCAAATTTGAATTTCAGCATATAGAATAGCATTAATGAAACACCAACTATCATCCCAGAAATGGCACCTTCCTTATTCATTCTTTTGTAAAAGATTCCTAATACAATTGCTGGAAAAAAAGATGCAGCAGCTAATCCAAAAGCTAATGCAACCACAGCAGCTACAAAACCAGGTGGATTGATGCCGAAATATCCAGCTAGCATTACAGCAAAAAAG
>MDTB01219635.1_pt1 | contig 15338 bp, 15 predicted proteins | sample 811161 | NCBI WGS metagenome assembly MDTB01 (sample SAMN05326650, study PRJNA326480) | marine metagenome | isolation source: seawater | place: Mediterranean Sea | collected 2009 | reverse complement strand
TGATATTTTTCCCGGGTGAAAGCGCCCCGTGTTATAAATTGCTTCTTTAATTTTTTCTGGCTCATTTTTTCCCATTGCCAATTCCTTTTCCTAAAAACTTACTTGACGCATTTTTAGCGCAACACACTCAAATAACTGAAAGTATGTATGCTGATGAATTTAATATGGACCTTGCACAAGCCATCAATGAATTACAATATTTTTGTGAAGAAGGCTACATTGAAAAGTCACTAATTGATAATGACATTTTCTATGTAAAAGCGAAGCAACTTTCGTTCATTTAATCAAAATCATTATTATTTTAAAAAAATATTTAATATTTCCAAGAAAAAATGTATTATAGACTAGAAATCAATACAAGGAGTAACTAAATGGCAATTGAGTTTTATAATGTTAAAAAAAGAGCAAAGGTTCAAATTGATGAATCTAAAATTGAAAAGGTTGAATATAAAAGAGAAACAACCAAAGGAACTCAAATTCGTTACGCTTTCAAAGCACAAGACGATGATGGGACTAACCTAACTAAATTCTGTTCAAAAGCAGACTACGATAAATTATAATTAGCAAAATATAATTCATTTTTAAAAGACCGTACGATTGTATGGTCTTTTTTTGTTTTAAACACAATGAAAGAATTAAGTCTTAATTATTCTGATTTTACTAGTGGTCAGAAAGCAGCCATTTCAAGTGCTTTACAATCTTGCATTACATTCCCAATTGATACAGCGTTAAAACAAAAACAAGCTGGGAAGACAATTAAAAACATTCTGACCTATTCAGGATTTTCAGCATCAATAATCAATTATCCCTTATCCAGATATATCGGTTTTGAAATAATATCGAAATTTGAATCAAACCCATCAACAACACATATGGCAACTATTTATGGATCTGTCGTAAGTGGCGTTATTAAACCTTTGGCTATTTACCCATTAGATATTATAAAAATTCAATTTCAAACAAGGTCAGCAAAAACATATCAGGATATCTTTGTTAATATTAAAAAAATACCGATGCCAAAACATAAGCTTGCCATCTTCTTTTTACAAATGCGCTCTATCACCGGTTATTTAAGTTGGTTTCAAAGTCAGAAATTATATAAAAGCGAAATAAGTAATGACCCAACGATATTAAATAACACACTAAGTGGTGCAATGTCATCACTTGCTGTAGCCATCACTATTCAGCCATTTGAAGTAGGGAAAATTAACAATCAAATTGGAAACTTCTCTACCCTAGGCTCACTTCTTAGACAGCATGGCATTACACGATTCTATTCACTTAGTTATTTTGGAATAACATTGGCAAGAAATTTAATCAACGGAATCATATTTAATAATTGTTTTGAATTATTAAATCAAAACACTAACTTAAAGCATTAAATTAATACATTAATTTTTTTCAATTAATTATAAAGTAATCACATGGTATTATAAACTTGTAGCAAAAAAATGCTACAATGGAGTTAGGAAAAGGAATTGGCAATGGGAAAAAATGAGCCAGAAAAAATTAAAGAAGCAATTTATAACACGGGGCGCTTTCACCCGGGAAAAATATCATTACAATACACCGTTTGTAATAATAAAAACTGTCATTGTCACGATAAAGTGAACCCAAAAAAACACGGGCCATATTACCAATTGAGCTATTCTGTTAAAGGAAAAAGCAGGACTCGATTTATAAAAAGTGGGGATCTAGATCAAGTAACCAAATATCTAAACGAATATCAACGAATAAAAGAGCTATTAAGTGATTTATCAGAAGCCTATGTAGAGGAACTAAAAAGTAACGGTTGGTAACTTATAAATAATATTCATTTGGTAGCGACTTTATCACTCGATCTTCTATCAAACGTTCAGTCCAATTAATCGAAAAATAAAATCGGAAAATATTAAATACGAAATCACAAAGGTCGGGCAATGTAAAATCAACAATAATATTGATAGGCATGTGTTGTATAAATAAATTAATATGATTCGGTGACAATTGGTTCACATTAAAGTTATCAAAAAATTGATTAACTATTTGAACAAATTGATCTGTGTTAAATGTTTCTGGTAAATCCATTTGTCGAACTTGTGACCTTACAAAGGAATCATCTGGAATTAAACATCTTGAAGTAGACACTTGATTAGGTTGATTAATAGATGTCTGTTGCATCGGATTAGACGATATTTTCATTGATGTAAACTTAAATCCCAATCCTTCACAACCGTATCAAACCCTTTTGTTAATAAAACCGCCTTAATTTCGTTTAAAGAGCGTTTATCAGAAATTGAAAATTGAGGTTCAGCATCAATACCGGCATAAGCCCCTGGAGATGTCATGGACTCTGCACTCATATCAGTGACACCTAAATGAATTAAACCATCTCTTAACGACGCTGATTCTCTGGTTGAAAGTGTAATTCCCAAATCAGGAAATAAACAACGAAATGCGCAGACCAATTGTACCAATTGACGATCAGACACCGGCCATAATGTTCGAGTACTATCAAAAATTGAAGTAATGCGAGGAAATGAAATTGAAAATTGTGTTTTCCAATATGATTGATATAAATAATTTAAATGATCAACCAATGCAATAGCGTCAAACACCCAATCACTTAAGCCAAATAATGCGCCAATATTAATACGAAAAACACCTGCAATAGCAGCCCTATCAGCGGTATCAAGCCGATACTCAAACCGGCGTTTCTTTCCAGATAAATGGTGCATCATGTAATGATCTTTTTGATATGTTTCTTGATAAACCGTAACTGAATCCAAACCTAATGAAATTAACTCAGAATAATCATCAATGGATAATGGCTGAACTTCCATACCCAATTGTGCAACTTTTGGTCGAATAATCGGCAAAACATGTTTAAAATAGGTCATATCAACATTTTTTGCTGATTCACCTGTTAACAGTAATAAATGCTGAAAACCTTTATTAACAAGAAGATCGACATTGTCGTTAATCTCCTGATCAGTGAGCGTATATCGATCGATTTTTCGATCATAACTAAACCCACAATACGTGCAGTTATTAAAGCATTCATTGGATAAGTAAAGGGGAATAAAAAACCGCATCATGTGACCAAAGCGTTGGGTTGTAATTGATTGGGCCCGTTGTGCCAACTGTTCCAATTGAACATCCGTTAACTCCGAGAAGATAGCATAAGGTTCACGTAATAAATCATCAACAGTCCAATCAGGATGAGCTTGAATGTGCGCGCGACGATTGAGCGTTTCTTTAAACGAAAAAATAGTTGAATACATTAACTTAAAAAACCAGTCAATGGTGATGAAGCATGGGCCATGTCATTTGATTTAGCTAATCCTGATTCATAGGCTAATCGACCGGCTTGTACCGCTTCTCGAAATGCTTTTGCCATATTAACTGGTTGTGGAGAGGTTGCGATTGCTGTATTAATTAAAACAGCATCAGCTCCCATTTCCATAGCTTCACAAGCCTGTGAAGGTGCACCAATACCTGCATCGATAATAACAGGAACATTACTATTTTGAATAATAATCTGAAGTTGGTCTTTTGTTGTTAACCCTTTATTTGTACCAATTGGCGCACCCAATGGCATGACGACTTGGCATCCAACATCTTCTAAGCGTTTGCATAAAATAGGATCGGCATTTATATACGGTAAAACAATTAAATCATCCTTAACCAAAACCTCAGCAGCTTTCAATGTTTCAATTGGATCCGGTAATAAATGATTGGGTTCTGGTGTAAGCTCTAACTTCACCCATTTTGAACGTGTAGCACCTAAACGAGCCAAACGAATGGCCTCATCGGCCGTCCGTGCACCAGATGTATTGGTCAAAAAAATATATTTTTTGGGATCAATAACATTTAAAAACACATCATTTGGATTGGCTAAATCAACACGCCGTAATGCAGCCGTGATAATTTCAGCACCACTTTCTTTAATCGCCTCAGCCATAATTGTGTCTGAAGAAAATTTACCCGTACCTAGTAATAACCGGGAAGAAAATGATTGATTTGCAATGCTCAACAAAGACATAACCGTAGTTTATCAAAAAAGTAATGTTTAAAGTATACTTTGAACTAAAATAATTTTAATAATCTAAAGCGGTTTCAGAGTTTTTATCATCTAAATATTGATCTACTTTTAATTGAATCTCAGCTTGTAGATCATCGGATATTCGCAACAAATAAAGACCTTCCCAAATGCTCCATATTGGTGCTGCACATAATGCGCCAAATGCCACCAAATAAATTAACCAAATAATAACGACAACATGAGCAAAAACAGTAACAATATTGCCAACCCCCCACATAAAACCAAGGAAAACTAATAATTTCGGTATTTTTGGATTATCAATGGCCATAATACTAACAAAAACAAACCAAATACCTGGAAATCCTAGCGAAATAATATAAATTGCAGGGTTAGCGACACCCAAAGCAATAATGACCTCTTTTACAACATCTGATCCTAGCGCATATTGAGTGGCCAAATAAGGAACCATGGTCATATCCAATACAGACTGAAAAACACCAACACCAAAACCAATGATAGCAATCGCTGAAAAAAGAGTCATCTTACCGTAATTTTTTGCACGTACAAGAGAATGAAAGGCAATAACCACGCCCACAAAAGAGGCATTTGCAATGATCATTAGTGCTTTTAGAAAAATAAATATATAACGATACGATTTAAAATCTTCAAAGTATTGAGGTGATGTAACATAAGACGCTATCGATGCTGGAGATAAGAAGGCACAACAAACAATCAATGAGTAACATATCCCTGCAACAAATGCACAATAAGCGCCTATTTTACAGATTGAAGCTTTTCGTTGTAATTTAATCATATGCTTTGTTATCGATAACAAATTGAAAAACCATAAGAAAAAAGCACATAAAATAGAAACGAATTAGTAATCAGTGAAATTATTCAGAACATAAAAATGTTTTATTGGTTAAAAAAGAGCGAATTCGGATAAATCTATCATTTATTAAAAATTGTATAGCACCATCTTTATGGGTTGATAAATACGGAATCTGATAATGACCAATACGCTCTATAACATCTGGATGAGGGTGAGAAAATTGATTGCCTGATCCAGCACTATTCCAAATAAAGATAGGTGATGTTTGTTTCAACAATTCATCAGACGTCGAAAAGCGACTTCCATGATGGCCTAATTTTAAAACATCAACATCAGTAATCATCTCTTGACGAATAAACGCCAACTCAACAGTATGATCCATATCACCCGTAATCATAAACTTAACTGATTCAAATGATATCGTGACCAATAAACTTTGATTATTTGAATTTAAATCATCACCTAATAACTGAGGCGATATCATTGACAATGAAAAATTAGGCCCCAATAAGTTTACTGATGAAACAACACGAATGTGATGATTAAGGTTAAGCTGAAAAGGAGAATAAATGGCCTCGAGACCTCGATTAAATATAGCACCTAAACCACCAATATGGTCTAGGTCGTGATGCGTAATGACTAATGCGCGTAGTGAATCTATACCGTAATAATTTAAAACGGGAATGATGGTTGATTGTGCGATCGAACGATCACCAACAAAACCACCAGAATCAACTAAAAAAGCATCAAAACCATTCACAATTAATGTCGCATCACCCTGGCCAACATCAATTGCAACGATCATCTGACGATTAGAAAGATAAACAAACGTAATGCAAGTAATTCCTATAACTAGAAAAGTTCCCGTTAATCGATATGTTGGATAATAATAGCAAAGAATTATAAGAATCATAGAAAAGATAACAGACCAAATGGTCAATCGATCAAGATAAACTCCCGGCATCAGCAAAAACAATTGATTTGAAACTGTCACCATAACATTGGCTATATAATCAAGTGCGGGTGAAAAAAATTGAGCAACTGGAAGAGAAACAAACGATATTAATAACAAAAATGTACCACCAAAAAGAATGATAGTACTCATCCACGACACCCAAAGATTCGCTATTAAAGAGAATGGTTGCAAATAAGAGGTCTGAATCAACTGTATTGGAATTGCAATTAAAACAGCAATGACATTAGCAATAAAATACCCAATAAATAATTGTGGGCCATTGATCTTAGAAAGAAAAAACGGCAATCCATATATCAAAGAACATGTAATAAGGAATGAATACCAAAATCCGGGCATAAAAATCGAAAATTTATTAAAAAGAAGCACAACTAAAACAGCTAACATTAAATACCACCAATGTGGGTAACGTTTCAAAAGAATATAATTATTCACCAAAAATACATTTGTCATAATGAGTGATCTTAAAATAGAGGCGTCAAGGCCAGTTATTAACACATAAAAAAATTGAAGGACAATTAAGATTAAAAAAGTAACCGCATTTGGCAAATAACAAACTCTTGAAAGAAAAAATACACTCATTGTCAAAAGACCGATTTGAGCACCTGATACAACCAATAAATGAATTAATCCAAGACCTAAAAAAGATGTTTTAATTTGACGAGATACATAATTTTCACGATCCCCAAAAATCATGGTATAAATTAACGCATGGTGATGATTAAATAATAACTGACATTGTTGATATAACTGTGCAGGAATCGTTGTCAAATTTACAATATATTGAGGCCAAAGTGACGATTGTGACAATAAATGGCCCGTTACAAAAAACGTTTGTTGAATGCCGTGTCGTTGTTGCCAACGACAAAAATCAAATTGCCCTGGATTTCTTGGTGGTTGACAAGTATTAAAACGGCCTTTTAATTGGACACGATCGCCAGCACGATACGTTGTTTTTTGATTAAAAATAATTAAAGTGTTCTTAGAGTCAATAGAAACCTCAATTCGATCACCATTCGTGGTATGTTGAACAAAAAATGGCCAAGATATCGTAAGTTCTGCAAAAGCATTAGCATTAACTACAACAATAAATAACCAAATAAGCCCCCCCAAGAATTGCATTTTTTACAACTTACATAATTGAATACGTTTTGAAATGATCAAAAACATACCAAAAAATCATTAAGGTTAAATAGACCTCAAACGTCCAAAGAAAACCAATTCGAAGCTTATCTTGAGTGGTAGATTTCAGTAATGTTTGTGCCTTTAAGTAATGATACAATTTAAACCAAACCAAAACGATTAAGATTAAAATAACAACGTATGTTGCAAAGATGGGATTTAAAAAAAAAGGATGTAAAACTGAATAAATTAATAAAAAAAGTCCCAGAAACGAGGATGTTAACATATCCATACTTTCATATTAGCAAGCGAATCCGTTGAAAATCAAATGAGATGAATGTTTCGTTTTATTTTTTACCAAAAATATTGTATATTGAGTGAATCTAAAATAAAGCGGGAGTAGCTCAATTGGTAGAGCATCGGCCTTCCAAGCCGAAGGTTGCGAGTTCGAGGCTCGTCTCCCGCTCCAAAAACAATAAATAATCAAGTCATAAACTTAATCGTTAACATCAATACTAATAGTTATTAAGGAACTAAACGAATTATTTTAGCCACAAAAATTAAATAAAATTAAGTCCAACTAACTTTAAAAATCTGATTTATGGCGTCCATGTGGTGTTGAGATAATTGATCAATAACCGCTAGACTGGCCAAGTTCTCTTCCAACTGTTTGACAGACGTAGCGCCTAAAATAACGGTTGAAACATCCATGTTTTTTGCACACCAAGCAATTGATGCTTGAGCAAGGGTGCAATCTAGATCATTAATAATCGTTTGTAGCTCATTAACCAATTTGATTCTTGCCTGACCGACGTCACTGTTATAACGTGCTTTAAGCCATTCGTAACCATCCAAATTGAAACGAGACTTTTTAGGAATCCCGTCCTGATACTTACCGGTTAACATACCCGAACATAAGGGGGACCAAATTGTAGTTCCTAAACCATATTTATCAATAATCGGTTTCAAATCTACTTCGACGTTTTTTCGATTAAACAAATTATATTCAGGCTGTTCCATTACAGGCCCACGAAGACCATACTTTGAGGCTACTTTGTACGCCTCAATTAATTGGTTCGGTTTCCATTCAGATGTTCCCCAATACATAATTTTTCCCTGATAAATTAAATCATTCATTGCAAATACGGTTTCATGTATAGGAGTATCTTTATCCGGACGATGACAAAAATACAAATCTAAATAGTCCACCTGTAAGCGTTTTAGAGCTGCATGACAAGCATCATGAATATGTTTTTTTGAAAGTCCATGTTGCGTAGGTTGATCACCCCCCCAAAAAACTTTAGATGAAACAATATATGTATCACGGCCCCAACCTGCCTTTTTAAGCACTTGGCCCATCATCACTTCAGCTTCACCTTGCACATAAGCTTCCGCATTATCAAAAAAATTAACGCCATGATCATAGGCGCTCGTCATTAAGTCATAAGCAACATGTTGATCAACTTGATTAGAAAATGTGACCCAAGCCCCAAATGACAAAACACTTACTTTTAAACCTGAGGCCCCTAAATTACGATATTTCATAGTATCTCCTTTAAAATTATATCAAAAAACCATGCATGATATAGTCGAACGGTTGGTCGCTCATCGTCTCTGCCTCTTTACAAAGCATCCACTCCCAACGATCATCAATCGATTCAGATGTAATTAACCTTGCCATTTCAAGAAAGACAGCGTAATGACCATGCTCTGAGCGCCAAAGGTCAGCGTATAATTGATGCAGCTCATTGTCAGATCCAGCACTAGCATCTGCTAATAACTTAAAACGTTCACACGATCGACACTCAATTAATGCTGAAATAAGTAACCGATCAACATGTTCACGATGCCCCTGCCCCATGCGAATAAGCGTATTTAGATCTGCAGCATAAGAGTTCTTATGCGATTTACTCATTTCTCCACCGCGGCGCTCCAATAGTTTATTAACAATCTGAAGATGCTCTATTTCATCTCGTGCGACATGAATCATGTTTGAAACCCAAGATAATGGCGGCGAACTGGTCGGCCAACGATTAAGCATATCGAGTGCATTATTAGCAGCTTTTTTTTCTAAATGAGCATGATCATTCAACAACACCAGTGGTTGTTCCAAAACCCGATCAGCCCAGTTTGAAGACGTTTGTAATTTTAATGGCAAATGAGTAATCGTATATGATGTCATTATCGTGATAAATCAGCTTGAACCTGATTCATTTTAATTCGGGTAGTAAAAACGCTATCCCCACTTAAAATTGCAGACCTTGCTAAAAACCGACCATTTTCCCAATTCGATAACCCTAATTCTGGTGAATGTAGCGCGTATTGGCCATCAACCCAACGTGTCATCCCATTGCCAACAAATGGAGCGTTAATACGATTAAAAAATGACATTAGTTCAAGTTGATTCTCTGTAATCAAACTCGTTACAAAACGAGGAGAGAATTGATTGCACAAATCAATGGCCTCAGTTAAATCATCAACAACCACAAGTGCGATCTCAGGTGATGATTCCCACATCCACTCTGTTCCTAATTGATCATCTGCAATTTGTACAAATTGTTTCTCTGTTTGAAGGCCATTGGGACGTTCAATTTGCACATCAGTATTAAATCGGTCAGAAGAAATAAACGTTACTGAAGAGGCCGCAACATGCACTTTATAAGAAGTACCTAAAGAAGTTGCTGCAATGTCTAATCCGTCGAATACCATCGGCAAAAGCTCATCAACACGAGATTTTAAAATACATAATGTATTCAATGTATTGCAAACTTTACGGTCAAGAGACCCAATAATAGCCGCCTTTAAGCGATCTGCTTGCGTTGATTCGTTGGTCATCATCCATGCACCACCTGTGCCATGCAAACTAACAGGAACGCCTGCTTGTTGAGCAATGCCACCTAACATTCGAACTGCTGAACCACTGCCACGAGCAACGGCTAAATCCAAATCTGGATTTGAAAAGAGTGCCCAAGCCGTTGAACGCTCTGATCGATTTAAAATTTGAATGACATCACGTGAGATTTTAGCTGCATCAAGTGCTGGGTAAAGCGCATATTCTAAAATTGCATTGGCTGTTTTACGAGCATCTTGGCCAACCCGAAATAATGCGGTATTGCCGCTTTTTAAAACCCCAGTTGCATCAGCAATCACATTTGGACGGCCCTCAAAAACAAAACCAACAACGCCTAACGGACTTTTAATTAAATCAACTGACCAACCATCATGAAACTTTTGGTCAATACTATCAACACGACGCAATTGTTGTTCACGAAATTCAATAAGGCCTGCAATCATATTGGTTCGTGTTTTTTCAGATGCAATCAAGCGTGTGGTAGATCGTCCTTTTTGTTTCGCTAAAGAAACATCATCATTATTCACGTCTTTAATTTGATCCCAAATTGAGTCATTGGCTAAGTTTTGAGCAAAAGAATCATAGAAATAGTTTAACTGATCATCCGATACACTCCCCAAATCATAAAAAGCAGCTTTACTTCGTTTGATTTTATCTGCAACCAATTCAGTTGCAAATTTAGGTATTAAAATAGGGTCATCAAAACCTGAAACAAACATCAACTTATCACCTGCCTGAAATTCATTTGCAAGCGCATCGTTTACAGTAAAAAGCCGATTTCCCTCATGCACCAATTGCATACCAGGTGTTAATTGATTAATAATTTGAGATGTTGTCATGATTTAAATATAGTACAAGGAAATAAAATGTCAAACCATGGAAAGAGGTTTTAATTTAATACCCCCTCCTTCATTAACATCTTTCAATAAATACAAGCCAAACGTTGGGCAATGATTAGCATCCAAAGCCAAGTAGAATACCACCTGATAATCATCTGAATTCACAAACCATTCTGGCGAAAATAATATAATGCGATTGAAGTCTGTTCCATAATAATCAGATATCACTTATATTGTTGACCATAAACCGAATCCGTTGGTATTAGTCGATAAAAAGATAACACATGACTGGCCAAAAAAGAAAAGTATTCATAATGATCAAAGTGTATTTTAGCCTTAAACGGTTGAATGTAGATCAATTGAGGCATCGATACATTGGCCCAACGAAGCGCCATATAACTAAATAGTGACAATGCAACAGGCTGGTCGGATTCGAATCGCAACCCTAATGGCTCAAAGCCATGAGTCTTACAAATTGATTGCAATAAAGATATTAAATCCTGACCATCACCTAACCTAACTGGAACAATGGTTAAAGGCCCCGTTAATCGAAACAAATGAGGCTGAAATAAATCGTGCCTAATTAACGAATCTAACATTGTCCATAAATGATCATCTTTAAAACCTGCATAATTATAGGCGTCATTTGCCGTACTACAATATTTAATGGTTGAAACATTGTGATCAATAGCAAAACCATAACACATCGGGCAAGTCATACAGCTTGTATAAAGGATTGCACCAGATAACGACTGGTTTTGATAAATTGCATTACGAATCGCATGCACTTCACCATGTGCCGTAGGATCATTTAATCGAGTGACATGGTTCGAACCAGCTGATATAAACTGTCCCGAATCATCGGTAATAACTGAACCAAATGGACCACCGCCTTGCACCACTGAAAAGTAGGCCAGTGCAATTGAATGCAACATCGCCAAATCATCAGACAACTTATTTGCATTAGAAATTAATGCATCAATAACAACTTCAATGGTCTCTAAAGACTCCAAATACTCAAAATTTAAGTGAATGTCATGGGTTGAATAATACAATTGCAACAGCGATCGAATATTCAATTGGATTTGCTGAACATTGGGTTGATCCAAAAAAATAGGACTAAAATAATCATTTAAATCAGCATTTAAAATTTTTCGCAACACCATTCATATACTCCAGGGGTTAATCGGCTATATTGTCTTATAAAATAATGAGAACGACAATAAGAAAAACTAAATTTTAAAACATAAAAAATTATCAATTAACAAAAATATTAAAACCGAAAGATTTAAAATATATTAAGTTATTTTTTCTGACCATAAGCAGTCCCATTATGTCGATACAGGTCAAATATTTTCTGCCCAATGGGAATGTGATCTTTAGATTGAATAAACATCACATGATCTCGATTAAACGGTTGAATAAACACATTTTTTGGCAGTGTAACACCGGCCCAACATAATGACATAAACTCAAATAATGGTAAGGAAATTGGGTGGTGGGAAAAAAACTGCAGACCAGAAGGTTCAAATCCATTCATTTTGCAAACACGCTGTAAAAGAGTAATCAATGGCTCCCCAGAATGATGGTCCGATGGCTGAATACAATGACGATCAAAAATATAGGCATCTGGACAGTCATATTCAGAACTCCGACGCGTTTCAAGATCCTCCCATAACATTTGATCCAAGAAACCACCATGGGTTTGCGCATCGCTTGGAGAACTACAAAAATGAATCTTTGGGATATTATGCTCAATTGCACAACCAAAACACATGGGACAAGGATAACAGCTCGTAATAAGGGTTGACTCATTTAGAGGTTTTTTATTTAAAATTGCCTGACGAATCGCGTTCACTTCTCCGTGCTCGGTCGGATCATTATAACGAGTTACGTGGTTGGCACCATAAGCGAGTAAGTGGTGATTTTCAACGATAACAGCGCCAAATGGACCACCACCTTGATTTGGTAATATTGAAGCATAAGCTAAAAACAATGCCACATCCATACCATAATCATCAGACATTGACTGGCCTAAGCTTAAGTTCAATAATTGTGCGACATCATCAATGGTTGATGTCTTTAACAAATCTTGAAATGATAATGAATCATTAAAGGATTGGAATAAATGAAAAACGTCTTGATAACTAATACTCACATAATGATTATATCAATTAACAAAATACAATGGTAAGGCAAATATCAGTATGTTATCCTTCAGAACAATTAAATTGAATCGTTTGAGAATTTAAAGTGACCAACATAAACATAGCTCGATTTAAAATATGGTGAAAAAGTTCAACCGTTTCAAATTTACGTTTTAATAATCCACAGTCTAAGACACAACCATGGGATAATAACATATGTGATAAAAAATCAAATTCAGGCTTAAAAATTGGCTTAAGATCATTAAATCTAAGGTGATTAAACTCTGCTAAATTTCTCATAAACTGAGCATCAAATGTTGAAGAATAATTACTAATCGTTAAAATATTATTCGCACCAAATAACCACTGACTATAAATATTTTTTCGTTGAATTGATATATTTGACGTCAAGGTATTGAAGCATGCAGTTAAAAATGCAGTAATATGACCTTCATATTGACCAGTCAATAATTGATTCACAATATAAATTGTTTTTTTAATCTGATTTTGAAGTTCATCCTCAGAGATGGGTATAGAGTAGTCAGCATCTTTCCAAAAATCAAATAACGGATTAGAACCACTATCATCAGATAATTTTTGTTCAAGATCAATAATAATGTCACCAACGGTAATGGTATCGATTTCAATATGAAGATTATTTGGAGCATCATCTTTATTAACATTCGAAACACGATGATGATTCGTGATCAATGAATCTTGCATTCGTTTTAAATCAAGCATTTCATTGCGCTCAAGATGATCTAAAATAGACTGAAAAACAGATCGGAAATAAGCTTTACCCAAATTTTCCATAGAAATATGATCCTTTAAACACGGTGGAAAATCACAGACGATATTTAGAACTTCAGTAAACCAGGCATTGTTATCTTGTAACATTTGATTAGAATTCACAACATCTTCTTGCACTGAAAATAAGCACCCATTCAACTGTTTTTTAAGCGCCTCATCATCATAACCTTGATAAGTTTGAGTGATTGTTTTAATTAAAAGATCAGTATCTTGATCCTTTGAATAATGACTTGTGTCATTTATTTTTTTTAATTTTAAAGCCATTTTCTTTTTTTTCTTTTTTGACATCGTTGTGGTTGCTTTAACATGATTTTTTTCAAGTAAAGATTCATCAAATGATGAGCCAATATCATCTAAAAATTGATCAAAAAATTGCTTCATTTTTTCTTTAACAATTTGCCAATCTTTATTTTTAGATAAATCTAGCAACGTTGAAACAATCAATCGCTTATGAGCATTTGGAATCTCTAAAGATGTCATAAATTCCTCGTAAAACGTTTTATTAAAATATCGTTCAATAAAATAATGCTTATTTTTATGAATATCGTGATCAAGAAAATGAGAAGTATCCAACATTTTAGAGATCAATGGAAGACAGGCCAAGCGAACCATCAACGGTGACGTATTAAATATAAGTGATTCTGATGACGGTAAAAAGCTTTTGAATAACACTTTAGTGATACTTTCAAACGTTACTGGCGATGTCTTTTTAACTGTTATTAAAGCCGCCATTTGTTGCTCTAATGATGTTTGTTGCAACCAATCAAATATTCGTTCTGAAGCAAGCTTGATAAGTTGAGCGTAATCATAAATAAGTCGTGTACGAACCTGAGGGCTAAGCTTTTCATTTAACCTTAATGAATAATCGAATGAGCGTAGTTTCACAGACTGTTTTGATATTGAATTCAGCTCATGAAGACGTTTATTGGCACAATTAATCATATAGAAGTTGGAAAAAAAATTAGGGTATTCAATCGTATTAATACCAACATCATTAATATACAAAGGCGAATCACTATTTAAAATATATTCAATATGCTTCATCACCCACCATTCATCTTTAACCGGACGCTTAAAAATAGTTGGATCTAACGGCAATTGATTTGATTGCCCAAAAGCAAACCAATGAGGATCTAAAACATCAGGAATATGATAATATCGACTCTTTAATTCATGCATTTGATTAAAATTAGACGGAAACTGATCGTCAGAATGAATAAATTGTTCAAAAAATAAGGCACTAGCGATTGATAGTAAACGAATCATGAGAACATCTGTTGAGAAAAAGACTGGGTGCTCATCAAGATGAAAGGATAATTTATATTCATCAATCAATGATTTAAAAAAAGAAGACTGAAAATGTCTTGAGAGCATCCAAGGCAGTATGGTATTTTCAAAAAAATGCTTAATAAGTGATTTTCGAGACGAATCAAACCGTTGATTAAAGAAATACAAATGAAAATAGGCAATCGTCATTGCAAGCGATATTTGTTTAAGCAAAGAGGTCTCATCATCAGTATTATCAAATAAATAAAGCGCATTTCGTTGATTCAAAAATTGTGTCAGACGATCCAAGATTAATTGATCAATGGCATTAAAATCATCAAAACGAAACGAATCAATTGGTTTGTGATGGTTATAGTCGGAAATTTGATTTCGGACAATCACTTGTAAATCAAACCAAAGGCTGGATACTAAATCTTGAAAGCCTAAATTTTTATAAATAATCGCTTTGGATTG
>MDTB01108004.1_pt1 | contig 15340 bp, 17 predicted proteins | sample 811161 | NCBI WGS metagenome assembly MDTB01 (sample SAMN05326650, study PRJNA326480) | marine metagenome | isolation source: seawater | place: Mediterranean Sea | collected 2009 | reverse complement strand
GCAATTTCCATTGATTAAACTTTAATTTAATTTACAAATTATTCATATGCTTACTAAAAATCAATTAGGCTTTTTGTACATGTTTATGTCCATTTGTGCCTTTTCTTTAATGGATGTTATAGTTAAATGGTCTGTTGATTACCCAATTGGGCAAGTATTATTTTTTAGAGGTTTTTTTGGAATTATTTTTTATTTTTTTATCATCCCAAGAGAAAGATTACATAATTTCTATCAGACAAAAAGGCCCGGTTTACATTCATTAAGATGTACATCAGGATTAATTGCTTTAGTTGCAATTTTTATTGCTTTAAGAGAATTACCATTAGCAACTGTTGTAAGCTTATCTTTTGCCGCTCCAATATTTACAACTATTTTTTCAATATTTTTATTAAATGAAAAAGTTGGAATTTTTAGATGGTTAGCAGTGTTTGTCGGATTTGTTGGTATTTTAATAATCACAGAACCAGGTATTAGTCAGTTAAATATTTACTATATTTTTCCAATAATTTTTTGTTTAGGACTTTCTTATGTTGCAATAACAATTAGACAACTTTCCTCAACAGAACCAGTTTGGTTAATTTCTTTTTATTTTTCTTTATCTATAACTTTATTAAGTTTTTTATCAATTCCTCAAGGCTGGGTTATGCCAAGCATAGATCATCTGTTAATATTATCTTTTATTGGTATTTTTGGTGGTGTTGCAAATCTATGGTTAAGCCAGTCCTATAAATATTCTGAAGTTTCTCTTGTAACTCCTTTAAAATATTTAGCCTTAGTTTTTGCAATAATTTTTGGATATTTTATTTGGGGAGAAATACCAACACTTAAAACATTGATTGGTGCTTTTTTAGTGATTGTTTCAACATTAATAATTTTTAGAAGAGAAATTTATAAAAAGAAAATTATTACTTCTAAAACAATAAATGACTAAAATTCCCCCATATTGGAATAAAGCTAAAAAATATTTATCTAAAAAAGATAAAATAATGGCTAGATTAATAAAAAATTATCAAGGCCCATCAGAAACAATTTTAACTTCGAGAAAGGATATTTTTTTTTCATTATGTAAAAGTATTATTGGACAACAAATCAGCGTAGCTGCAGCTAATTCAGTTTTTTCAAAGTTTAAAAAAAAATGTAAAAATAGGATTAATGCAAGCACAATATCAAAAATAAGCTCAAATCAATTAAAAAGATGTGGTCTAAGCAAACAAAAAGTAAAAGGAATTAAAAGTCTAGCAAGACAAACTTTAAATGGAACTTTCAATCCAAAATTAATCGATAAAATGTCAGATGAAGATGCAATAATATATCTTTCAAAATTAAGGTAGATTGGAAGATGGTCAGCTGAAATGATACTACTATTTACTTATAACCGCCCAAATATTTGGCCTGTTCAAGATATTGGGCTTTTGAGAGCCATATCTAGAAATTATAAAAAAAATATTTACCACCAAAAAGTTTTGTCAAACTATTACAAAAAACTTTTTCTCCTTATTGTTCAGTTGCAACTTGGTATTTTTGGAGAAGTATAGATCCAGAACCTATTCAATATTGAAACCTTCTACAATTTGCAAATTTCTTTGACAAGTAGTTTTTGCGATATCCCACTTTTCTTTATATTCAATTGAATTATGGCATGCTAATGCTTTGTCGAATGTTGGAAACTCCCATATGACAGTTCTTATAAATTCTTCTCCATCGATTAATTGATATTTTCCACCTCTAACTATTGGTTTACCACCAAACTTTTTTATTATAGGAGTAGCTTTTTCAGCATATTCTTTAAGTTTTTCTAAATCATCAATTTTTTTATACGTTGCTATCCAATAACCTTTTATCATTCCTCTATCCAATTTATAAATTTATTTTTATTTTCAGAAATATATGATGGTAAAGAATCAAGATCAATCTTCTTTAATTTATTGCCTTTATCAAATTTATTTTTACGCATATCTACTTTTAAATTATAAATTGTTTTTCTTTCTGCCATCATTTCTTTTATTTTTTTTAAACCTAGTGGATTTAAATCATATTCTCTATGATGAAGATAAGACCTTAATTTTTTTTCAACATCCTCAGGATTTTTAATATATGAAAAATGCCAACCACCTTCTTCTAATATCTCAATTTTTATGTATTTATTTCTAGAAAAATAAGTATCAATTCTCCACCAAGGGTATGGTTTTGTTTTAATATTACGAAGCCACTGAGGTGATTTTAAATATTTTTTTTTACAAGCTCTACTACCTATCCAAGGATAATTTTCTAGTAGTAAATTAAATTTATAATATAGCATTTGTTGCTTAAAAAATACTAAATGAGATGAAAATTTTTTAAGATCTTTTTTTTCCAGATTTGGTATTTCATCTAAATCTGATATTATAATCCAATCATTATCAGAAGCATCATTCAAACCTTCATTGATAGCATTTCTTTGAAAGTTTTCTCTCTTTGAAGCATTATTTATAAATTTTCCTGATTTTTCTTCATCACTATCATTTTCAAATATTTTCTCAATTCCTATTGGTTCATTTTCAATTAATATATATTTAATTTTATTCTTAAATCTCATAAAATTGTCTATTTTGAATTTTGGTTCTCTCTTTTCTCCTTTATGATTATACCTGGACTCAACTATTATAAATTTATCTACATATTTATTTAAATAATTTAGTCTTAAATCTAAGATTAAATCTTCATCAAAATACATAAAACAATCAAAAATTTTCATAAGAAAAGATCTTTATATATATTTTTTAACCTTATTGAGGCAATTTTTTTTACTTGATTTTTAGCTTCTTCATATTCGATATCTTGATTATTTTTAATACGAGATCTAAAATTTTCCAATATTTCAAACTTATCTTTATTAGCTACTGCTATAATAAATGGAAAATTGAACTTATTCTTATAGTCTTTGTTTAATTTTAAAAATTCTAATAATTCCTCCTTAGAGCATTGATCTAGTTGAGCATTCCTTTGTTCTTTTTCAGACTCTTTAGTCATTATTTTTTCTACAGCTAACTCAGGATGTAAATTTAATATTTCTAATAGATTTATTTTTGTTTCATTTTCAAAGCAGTGCATAAATTTCAGTGAAAGTTCATTTAAATCATTAAATGGTTTAAGTTTATAAACTTTTTCTGTTATCCAAACCGACTTTTCAAATACATTGCCAAAAATACTAGTAAAATCATTATTTGTAAGTTGATTTATTTTATCTATTGAACCCATATATAACTGACAGTTTTAATATAAAATTATTAAATTATTGTATAATATAATTAGATTATGACAAAATTAACTACCCATGTTTTAGATGTTTATTCAGGAAAACCGGCCGCAGGTATTAAAATTGATGTTTATTATTATGATGATAAAAATCAGAAAACTAAGATTAATAGTATTATATTAAATATTGATGGGCGTTGTGATACACCCTTGGTCCAGGGAAAGAATTTTAAAGAAGGAAAGTATGAATTAATTTTTTATGTAGGAACTTATTTTCAAAAAATAACTGACTTACCAAAAACTTTATTTTTAGATGATATTGTAGTTAAATTTGGAGTATCAGATTCAAGTCAAAATTATCATATTCCTTTACTAGTTTCTCCATGGAGTTATTCTACATACAGAGGAAGTTAAATGACTTCCAATTCTATTCAATTTCTTTGGAAAAATAAAATTATAAAAATTAAAAATCCCGATCCTAATAAAACAGTTTTAAGTTATGTTCGAGATGATTTAAAAAAAACTGGAACTAAAGAAGGTTGTGCTGAGGGAGGTTGTGGAGCTTGCACAATTGTATTGGGAGAATTAAAGAAAAATAAAATAATTTATAAGGCTATAAATGCCTGTATCACTTTTTTACCTATATTAAATGGCAAACAATTAATTTTAGTAGAAGATTTAATTAATGATAATAAGCTTCATCCAGTGCAGGATGCAATGGTTAAATTCCATGGTTCTCAGTGTGGATTTTGTACACCGGGGTTTACAATGTCTTTATTTTCAATGCACAAAAATAATAAATTAATTAATAAAGAAGTAGTAGATGAAGCTTTGTCAGGAAATTTATGTAGATGTACTGGTTATAGGCCAATAATTGATGCTGCAAAAAGTTTAAACAATAAAAAAGACCAAGATCAATTTAAAATAAATCGAAAAAAAACTATAGGTTTATTAAGAAAACTTAAAAATGCTGATTTAGAAATAAACAACAATGGAAAGAAATATTTCGCACCAACAACAATTTCTAATTTGAAAAAAATATTAAAAAAATTTCCTAATGCTAAGATATTAAGTGGTGGAACAGATCTTTCTCTTGAAGTAACTAAGTTAAGAAAAGAGCTTAAAACAATAATTTCACTTAATTCTATCGAAAAATTAAATTTTATAAAAAAATCTAAAAGTTTGATAGAAATTGGCGCAACAACCTCGCTCATTGATTTTCAAAACTTTATAAAAAAATATTTTTTAGACTTTTATGATATTCTTAAAAGATATGGTTCTCTTCAAATTAGAAATGTAGGTACTATTGCAGGTAATATTGCAACAGCCTCTCCAATAGGGGATACTCTTCCTCTGCTATTAACACTTGATACAAAGATTGTGATTCAAGGATTAAAACAAAAAAAGATCCTTACGCTAAATGATTTTTTTATTTCCTACAGGAAAACAAAGTTAAAAAAAAGTGAATTTATATACTCTATAAAAATACCAATTAATAAAAATAAAATTTTTAAAGCCTATAAAATTTCAAAAAGATTTGACGATGATATTTCTTCAGTTTGTGGATCATTTAGTTTTTTGATCAAAAAAAATAAAATTACAAAAGCAGCAATAGCCTATGGTGGAATGTCCGAAATCCCTAAAAGAGCTTCAATAATTGAGAAAGAATTGATAAATTCTGATTTTTCTGAAAATACTTTTAGTAAAGTATTAGATTTGATTAATAAAGATTTTTCACCTCTAGATGACATGAGAGCAAGCAGAAACTATAGAATTACTGTGGCTAAAAACTTGTTAATAAAGGCATTTCATGAAATCAAAAATAAACAAACAATTAGAATAAATTCATGAGAAACGAATATCTGCTTAAGGGGCAAAATATACCTCACGATAGTGCAAATAAGCATGTCACTGGATTTGCTAACTATACAGATGATATCAGTGAGCCTATAAATATATTATATGGTGCAATCGGGTGGAGCAAAAAAGCTCATGCAAGAATAAAAAAAATAGATATTAGAAATGTTAAAGCAAGCAAGGGAGTAATATCAGTTGTAACAACTAAAGATATTCCTGGTCGTAATGATGTAGGTCCAGTATTTGATGGAGACCCAATATTTCCAAAATCTAAAGTTGAGTATTATGGTCAACCATTATTTGCAGTTGCAGCTACTTCTGCAGAGCTTGCAAGAAAAGCAGTTTTAAAAGCAAAAATTACATATCAAGATTTAAAACCAATTGTAACTATAGAAGAGGCATTAAAAAAAAATAATCTTCTATTTGAGCCTAGAAAAATTAAAAAGGGTGAGCCAGATACTAAAATTAGTAAATCAAAAAATAAATTAAAAGGCAAGTTTAACACTGGGAGCCAAGAGCATTTTTATTTAGAGGGACAGGTTTGTTTAGTCATTCCTCAAGAAGATAACAATTTAACTGTTTACAGTTCAACTCAACACCCCTCAGAAACTCAGCAGATTATAGCTAAGATGTTAAATCAAAAAAGTAACTCAATAACTGTTATGGTTAGAAGGATCGGTGGTGGATTTGGTGGTAAAGAAACAAATTTTATGACAGCAGCTATCTGTGCACTGTTATCACATAAAACAGGAAATCCCATAAAATTAAGATTGGATAGAGACGATGATATAATTATTACAGGTAAGCGACACGACTTTTATTCGGAGTATGAGGTCGGATTTACAGATAACGGAATAATAGAAGGATTAAAATTAAAACTTGCATCAAGATGTGGAATGTCACCAGATCTATCATATGCAATTAATGAAAGAGCATTATTACACTTGGATAATGCTTATTACTTATCAGATTTAGAAGTAAAAAATTATCTTTGTAAAACAAATACTTCATCATCAACAGCGTTTAGAGGTTTTGGCGGTAACCAAGGCATGATGGCAATTGAAAATATCATTGACAATATCGCAAGACATTTAAAAAAAGATCCTAGTGAAGTAAGAAAGATAAATTTTTATGGTCAGAATGAGAGAAATACGACTCATTATGGAATGAAAATTAATGATAATGTAATACATGACATTTATAAAAACTTACTAAACAAATCAGATTATAAAAAAAGATATCAAGAAATTAGAAATTTTAATTTTAAAAATAAATTTAAAAAAAAGGGAATAGCTTTAACACCAGTAAAATTTGGAATTTCTTTTACCACAATTCATTTAAATCAAGCAGGTGCATTAGTACATATATATACTGACGGCAGTATACACCTAAACCACGGAGGCATAGAAATGGGTCAGGGCACACACACTAAAATTGCTCAACTAGTTGCAAATGCATTTGGAGTACCTTTTGATAAAGTTCAAATTTCTCCAACAAACACATCTAAAGTACCAAATACATCAGCAAGTGCTGCCTCATCCACAACTGATTTGAATGGAGCAGCAACTTTAAACGCAGTAGAAAAAATCAAAACAAATTTAAATAATTTTATGAAAAAAAAATATAATATTTTTTCTAAAATTGAGCCAATTTACCGAAATGAAAATATCTACATAGGAAATAGATCATTTAATTTTAAAAAAATAATAAAAGAGGCTTACTTGAATAGAATTTCACTATCTTCATCTGGTTTTTATTCCACTCCTAAAATTAATTTTGATAAAAAAAAATTTAAAGGAAGACCTTTCTATTACTTTTGTTATGGTGCAGCAGTAACAGAGGTAACAATTGATACTCTTACTGGAGAAAATAAAGTCGATAGAGTTGATATTATTCATGATGCAGGCAATGCTATTAATCCAGCATTAGAATTAGGACAAATAGAAGGAGGATTTGTTCAAGGACAAGGATGGCTTACCATGGAAGAAGTTTTTTGGGATAAATCTGGAAGACTAAAAACTTTTTCACCTTCAACCTATAAAATTCCAGCTGTCAATGACACACCAAATAAATTTAATGTAGAAATTTTTAAAAGAGGCTCCAATGTTGAAAATGTTGTGAACAAACAAAAAACCACCGGCGAACCCCCGTTAATGCTAGCTATGAGTGTTTTTTTTGCAATTAAAGATGCCGTAGCTTCAGTTTCAAATTATGAAGAAACACCTGAATTAGATGCACCAGCAACACCCGAAAAAATATTAATGAGCATAAATAAACTTAGGAGTAAAATTTAGTATTATGAATGATAAATCAAAATTTATGTTGAGGGCAATTGAGTTATCAATTCAAAGTGCAAAAACAAAAGGAGGACCTTTTGGCTGTGTAATTATAAAAGATAATAAAATTATTGCAGAAGGTTATAATCAAGTAACTTCAAATAATGATCCAACTGCACATGCAGAAATTGTAGCAATAAGAAACGCTTGTAAAAATCAAAATAATTTTTTTTTAAAAGGATGTGATCTATATTCTACATGTGAGCCGTGTCCCATGTGTTTGTCAGCAATTTATTGGGCACATATAGAAAATATTTTTTATGCAAATACCAGATTAGATGCTAAGAATATCGACTTTGATGACTCGTTTATTTATTCTGAAATAAATAAAGATTTAAATGATAGAAAAATAAAAATGCATCAATTGCATAGAGATGAAGCTTTAGAAGCATTTAAAATTTGGGATAATAAAGAAGATAAAATTAAATACTAAATGGATATTCTTACTTATACATTAAAATGGTCAGAAATTATTTTACGATGGGGACATGTCCTTTTTGCAATTCTTTGGGTAGGTAATAGTTTTTTATTTAATTATCTAGATAATAAACTTAATAAAAAAATAACCAGCAAAGATATAGATGGCGAAGGTTATTTAATGCACTCAGGATTTTTTTACAAATTAACTAGACTTAAAAAATCTCCTGAAAGCATGTATCTTAAACATCTTGTTATATTTAAGTGGCAAAGTTATTTGACATTTATTACAGGGATTTTACTTTTATTTGTTATTTATTATTATAATGCAGGTGTATTAATGGTAGATAAAAGAGTACTTCTTATATCTCCAACTTCAGCAATATTATATTCAGTACTATCTATGCTTTTATCATGGTTCATATATGATTTTTTATGTAAATCTAATTTAATTAAAAATGACTTTTTATTTATTTCGACAATGCTAATTTTATTAACCATAATATCTTTTGGTTTAACTAAAATCTTTGGTCCAAAATTTGCATTTTTAAGTGTTGGATTAATAATTGGATCAAACATGTTTGCAAATGTATTCACAGTTATAATTCCAAACCAGATAAATATAATTAACAGCAGTAAAAGATCTAAAAAATTTGATATGAGCTTATCTCTGGCAGCAAAACAAAGATCAATTCATAACAATTATTCAACTTTTTTAGTTTTATTTATAATGCTTTCTGGGCATTTTAGCTTTCTAATTTACAATAAGTATAATTGGGCAATTCTTGTATCACTCGGAATAATTTCAGGTTTAGCTAGACATTATTTTAATCTTAGAGGTAGAAACATTCACAGGTTGAATATTTTAATATCATCAATAGTTGCTTTGATAATTCTAGCGGTTATAATTTTTATATTCAAAAATTAACCATTTAAAATGTCAGAAAAATTAATTGTTAGCTGGGAAGAGTACAACAAGACAGTGGAGAAATTAGCAATTCAAATAGAGGATAGCAATTATAAGCCTACAATACTAATAGGTATTATGCGAGGTGCAGCTCCTATGATTGATGTTTTAAGCAGGATTTTTAAATTAAAATGTGCTTATTTAGCAGTGGAGTCGTATAGCGGAAAAGGGATTGAAGACGAACAAGGTGATATCGTTTTTTCAAGAGAAATGAGTTCAATCGCCCCAAATATGGGAGGTAGAATTTTGCTTTGTGATGATTTGTCTGATACTGGAATTACTTTTAATAAAAGCATAGATTGGCTTAAAAAATATGAACCTATAAAAAATAAAATACAAGATATTAAAACAGCGACTTTATGGAAGAAAAAAAAATCAACATTTAATCCTGATTATTGTGCTGTAAATTTACCTGATAATCCATGGATTGTTCAACCTTTTGAAATTTACGAAGAAATTAGAATAGAAGATATTATTAAGAAGCACCAAAAATAAAAAGGGCGATCCTAAGACCGCCCTAATTTAATAATATTACTTTTATAATTTATGCTACTGCAAAACTTATAAGACTTAATATAGCTATTACCCAGATTGCTGGGCTAGTTGTATTAAATTTACCAGTAAATATTTTAACTGCAGCATACGCAATGAACGCTAATGCTATTCCATTTGAAATAGAGTAAGTGAATGGCATTGCAATCATAGCTAGTACAGCTGGACCAGACTCCGCAATATCATCCCATTCTATATCTGTAATATTTCTAACAAAAAGAGTAGCAATATATATTAAAGCTGCTCCATCTATTTCTTTTGGAAGTGATGTAGCTAATGGACTAAAGAAAAGACAAGCTAAAAATAAAACTCCTATTACAAGAGAAGTCATTCCTGTTCTGCCTCCTGCTTTTACTCCTGCCGCACTTTCTACATAAGTAGTAACTGTAGAAGTTCCTAGAACCGAACCTACTACAGTGGATGCACTGTCTGATAACATAGCTTTATCAATGTCTTTAATTTTTCCATCACTACCAATTTTTCCAGATACATTTGCAACACTTGTTAATGTTCCTGCTGTATCAAAAAAGTCAATAAAAAATAATGTGAAAATTACCGTTACCATTGATGCACTTAGTGCAGCACCTAAGTCAAATGTCATAAGGTGTGTCATTGGCGGTGGTGAAGAAACAACACCATTAAATTTTCCTATTCCTGTAACCCACGCTATTGCACTAAATACAATTATCCCAATAATAATATTTCCTTTAATTTTCATTTTTTCCATTACTATCATCGAAATAAAAGCTCCTGCTCCTAATAGTAGAAGAGGATTTGACAGATCTCCTAATTGAACTAGTGTAACTGGGTTATCTGCAGTAAGACCCATAATTTCAAAACCAATAATAGCTAAAAATAATCCAATACCTGCTCCAATTCCAAGTTTCAAACTTTTGGGTATTGAATTTATTAACCAAGCTCTTATAGGTGTTAATGAAATTATTAAGAATAGTACTCCTGCAACAAGAACTGCCCCAAGTGCTTCAGCTGGAGTGTATTCCATTCCCAAACAAACTCCGTAAGCAATAAAGGCATTAATTCCCATACCTGGCGCTAGTCCAACAGGCCAAGTTTTGGCGTAAAATGCAGCTATGAAACATGCTAATGCGGCTGCAAGAGCAGTTGCTGTGAAAACTCCACCAAAATCAAACCCGCCATCGGCGAGTATAACTGGATTCAAAAACATTATGTAAGCCATAGTCAGAAAAGTTGACACTCCAGCTATCACTTCTGTTTTAAAATCTGTTTTATGTTTTCTATAATCAAAGTATTTATCTAACATTTGATTCCTCCAAGTTTAATTAAACTTAGCCTATTTGATTCGAGTGTTAAAATCTCTTTCATATTAATAAAATAATCAATTCAGGGTTTAATTTGTAAGATTAATACAACTTAAAAGTTAATATTAGTAATTTAAATAAATGTTAATAATAAAGTTAGTTAATAAAATAATATCTTTAAAATTAATTATATTTTTATTTTTTTTATTTGGATGTGAAACCATTAAAAAAAAATCAGATGAAATAGCAAAAAAAGAAAATCAAAAATTATCTAAATATATCGGCAAAACTCTAGATGATTTAAAGACAGATTTGGGTAGTCCTACTGAGGACTTTAAAAACGAAAAAGGTAATTTTGTATTAATCTATAAATCAAAAAAATATGGTATTTCTTGTGAAAGGAAGTTTGAAATTAATTCAGAGAATATAATTGTAGGTTTTACTTCTAGTGGTTGTATTTAAATTTACGATTGTGGGGATTAAATCCCCACAAATAAGGTCAGTACTTATTTAATTTCAATAAGTTTTTTTTTCTTATATTCTGGCACAATTCTTTCACAAGCTATTGTCAATAGACCATCTTTTAATTCTGCACCACCTACTTTTACATCGTCTGCAATAGTAAACGATCTAGCAAATTGTCTTTGAGAAATACCCTTATGAATAATTTCACCATCATTTATTTTATTTTCTGACTTATCAACTTGTTTTGTCCTTACAGTTAATAAATTGTCCTCAAATTCAACCTCAACATCTTTTTTATTAAAACCAGCTAAAGCAATTTCTATAGCGTATTTATCTTTGCCAGTCTTTCTAATGTTATAAGGTGGATAGTTTGATTGCACACTCAAACTACCATTACCTAACATACTTTCGAATTGGTCAAACATATCATCAAAACCAATAGAAAAAGGTCTTAGAGAGTTGAATATAGATAGATCCTTACTTGTCATATTTTCCTCCTTTGTTAGCAAGGTTATTTGTGTGAGCCCCATAAGGCGACTTACAACTGTTATCTAATAATGAAGTTTAATTTTTCAAGACTATTAATTAAATTTTTTTTGAAATCTTTAAAGCAAAAGCATAGTCTAAAGCTACTTCCTCAATTGCCCCATCTCTTCCAGATTTACCTCCATGACCTGCATTCATTTCTGTTTTTAAAAGTAGTAAATTTTTATCAGTTTTATATTCCCTAAGTTTTGCAGTAAATTTTGTAGGCTCATCAAATAATACTCTATTATCACTTAGGCTAGTAGTTATTAAGATATGTGGATAGTCCATTTTTTTTATATTGTTATAAGGAGCATAAGAATAAATATAATCAAAATGATCTTTATTTTCTTTTGCATTACCAAACTCATCAAATTCTCCAACAGTTAACGGTAAAGTATGGTCTAAATTTGTAGTTAAAGAATCTACAAAAGGAACTGCCATTATCATACCCAAAAATAATTCTGGTGATTGGTTAACTACTGCACCCATCAATAATCCACCTGCAGAACCTCCCATGCCAATTATTTTTCCTTTAGCGGTATATTTTTTTTTTATTAAATATTCAGCAACAGCAATATAATCTTTAAAAGTATTTTTTTTGTTTAAAAGTTTTCCTTCCTTCCACCACTTCATTCCTCTTTCCATTCCACCTCTGATATGAGCTGTTACCCAAATAATATCTCTATCAATCAAACTTAACCTTGTAGAGGAAAATCCTGGAGACATTGAGTTTCCGTAGGACCCATACCCATACAATAATAAGTTTGCAGAACCATCAATTTTAGTTTTTTTATGTCTGGTGATAGTTATTGGAACCATTCTTCCATCATGAGAAGGACATTCAAGTCTTTCCACTAAATATTCATCAGAATCATGTCCAGAAGGGATTTCTTGTTCTTTTACTAACTTCTTTTCTTTAGTTTTTAAATTATACAAATATGTTCTTCCTGGGGTTTTAGGGGATGAATAAGATAAATGTACAAGATCAGTTTTTTTATCTTTTTGCATCAATGATACACTTGGAACAATAACTTTTTCATTAGAAAAAATTAACTCTTCTTCTTTATTTGTGTTTTTATTTTTTACGAATAATTTACCTAGGGCATTTGAGTTTTCCGATCTTATAACCCAATCGTTTAAAAAAACTAAGCCACCTATTAATACTTCATCTTTTGCAGATATATATGTTTCCCAGTTCTGATTTAATAAATCTTTACATCTATCAATCTTGAAATCTTCTGCATTTTCATTTGTATGATTATAAAAATAATCATCCCAAGAATTTACAAAATAAATAATCCCTTTTTTTCTTGTCTTAATCAATTTTGGTTTTGGATTTTTCTCATTAACCTCAAAATAATATTGTTCAGATGTATTATGATCTGATGTTAAAATAAAAAAATATTTTTCATCACTACTCAAACTTATAGATACAGTAAATGCTTCACTTTTTTCTTCAAAAATTAATTCATCATCTTTGATAGAAGTTCCTAGTTTATGTCTATAAATTCTTCTTGGTCTATGAAATTTATCTAATTTTGAATAAAAGATATATTTATCATCTAAACTAAAAGAGACCGATCCTCCAGTTTCATCAATTTTTTCAGTCACCAATTTTTTTGAAGAAATATCTCTTACATAAATTGTGTAATACTCTGAACCTTTTAAATCTAATGAATAAGCTAGATATTTATCATTAAAACTAACTTCTAAATCTCCAACACCGAAGTATTCTGTATTTAATTTTTCTTTTTCTTTATCTCCATTCCAGATTTCCTCCTCTATATTTGTGCCAATTTTTTTTCTTAATTTAATAGAATAATTTCCTTCTCTAGTTGTTTTTGTCCAATATTCATACTTAACATCTTTGTAAGGAAGAGATTCATCATCTAATTTTATTCTTCCTTTTATTTCATTAAACAATTTTTTCTGAAATTCTTTGGTATCTTTTAAATTATGTTCAGTATATGCATTCTCATTTTCTAAATAATTTCGGACTTCTGGGAGTAATTTTGAGCTGTCTTTTAAAACTTCAAGTATATTTGATTGATGTGCCCAACTATAATTATCTTCCCAATTTATATTGTGACAAGATTTTAGTTCTGGTTTTTTTTCTAATTGTGGTATTTTCATAAAAAATTTTGATATATGAACATTATAATTTATACACTAATTATTTCAGTTGTTTGTTATATTTTGCTTAGGTTAATTGCAAGCGCTTCAGCAAAAAAAATTTCTAAAACAGTACGTTTAATTATTTTTATCTTTTCTATATTATTAGCCATATTATTTGCTTTTGGAGGAAGGTTTTTATTTTCTCTTCCTTTGGTACTTTTAAGTCTAGGAGTGATAAAATTAAAAGGACTAACATTATATCAACTAATAGGTCTATTTAGACTAATTCAAACATTAAGAAATTCAGGAAGATTCTCTTTCAATAAAAGTAATTCGAATATATCAACTTTATCTGTTGAAGAGGCTTATAAAATATTAAATTTAGAAAGAAATAATAAAATTACAAAAAACGATGTTCAAAAAGCATACCTAAAAATTCAAAAAAAAATTCACCCAGATATTTCTCCAGAAACTTCTCGATTATCAACTATTGTTAATGAAGCTAAAGAGATTGTATTGAAAGATTTAAGTTAATTTAAAATTTCTTTGAATATTTTAAATATTTTTTCAGGATTTATTCTTTCTTTGCCCAAAGTATCATGTGTAACTGTTTCTTCTCCATCTGGTATAATAGGATACATGTTTGGACTATAGCTTCCATACATTAAGGGTGTATCTGAAAGTAGTACAATTGTAGGCACACCTAAAGCTGCTGCTAAATGGCTAAAACTAGAGTCATTACATATTGCAATTCTACAATTTTTTATTACTGGTAAAGTTTCTTTAATTTTTAATTTATCCAATGTAACGCATTTTTCTTTAAATTCAGAATTTATTATTTCATTTAAAATATTTTGTTCTTCTTGGTTTGTACCAGTTGCTAAAAAAAATTTACAATTATATTCATTGACTGACTTTTCCATAAACTTTAAGAATTTATGAGCAGGTATTCTCTTTGTTGATCCCGATCCTCCAATTCCTAGAAGTATATTAATTTGATTGGAACTTATATCATAGTTGTTCTTTGCTTTTTCTATTAAAGAATTTTCTATTTGAATAATAGGATTACTATTAATGTCCATATCTAATTCTTTTTTTATAAAACTTTGTGCAGTTTTAATTAGGTGTTGTTTTTTTTTTTCAAATAATGGGTATTGAAATATTTCTTTAATATTAGCTAATTTACATATTAAACGAAATCTCAAAGAAGAATTAAATATAAAAACTTTATCAAAGTTATGTTTTCTTAATTCATTGGCGAGTTTAAAAGAACCAATTATTCCGTCGTGGTGATTGTCATTATTATTTCTCTCAAGTATTAAAATTTTTTCAATATATCTATTTTTTTCTAAATATTCTAAAGCTTTAGAATTTTCTTTAACTAAAATACTCACTGGAAAATTAAACTTTTTTGATATGGCCTCAATAAATGGTAAAAAGATTACCATATCTCCAATACCCATTCTATTTTGTATTGCCAATATTTTCATTTTAGTACTTATAATCTTTACTATATTTTTTTTTTTATATAAATTTTATTTATGAGTAAAATTAAAGGCATTTATGCGGCCACATTATCAATTTTAAAT
>MDTB01124138.1_pt1 | contig 15343 bp, 16 predicted proteins | sample 811161 | NCBI WGS metagenome assembly MDTB01 (sample SAMN05326650, study PRJNA326480) | marine metagenome | isolation source: seawater | place: Mediterranean Sea | collected 2009 | reverse complement strand
TTATTAAATTTGTTTGAATTAATTATTTAAATTTTATGAAACTTTATTACATTCCCCAACGCATCGCAGCAGTGTGAACATTTGAATCCCAATGCTTAACAAGCTCTTCATCAAGTTTAGTAAGTGTAATTGTGGTGTCATCAGGGTTAGAGGACATCTTTGTTTTTCTTTGATAAAATCTCAGAATTACTTTACAGAAGATTAAAGATCATCAAATCCGTCAATTGCCGAGACGACCATTAAAGACTCAATATAGCGTTGCTTTCCACAGTCATAGCAGATGGTGACCATTTCCTCGGATGTCTTATTTATATATTTCTTGGAAACTTCCTTATAATCGCCGCATTCAGTACATTTGGCATAGGGAATGGTTGATTCTTCTTGCTTTTCCTCTTCTCCAAGCCACCAACCCATTTTATTAGATTATAATAATAAAAATCTTATGTCACGTGTATCTAAAAAAGATTGTGAATAATATAAAATATTTTTTTACTTACTTAATACAATGACATCATTTATAATTAAAAAATACACTTGAAAGATCGCTCAAAGGAGGATGAAGTGGCAGATATAAAAATTGATAAACTGAATAAGTTCTATGGAGATGTTCAAGTAATTAAGAACGTCTCACTCGAAATAAAAAGTCAATCATTTACAGTTCTTGTTGGACCCTCAGGTTGTGGTAAATCTACAATGTTGAGAATGATTGCTGGTTTAGAAGATATCAACTCTGGTACAATCTCTATTGGAGGAACAGTTGTTAATGACTTGCCACCAAAACAGAGAAATATAGCTATGGTATTTCAATCCTATGCCTTGTATCCGCATATGACTGTTTTTGATAATATGGCATTTGGATTAAAGTTAGAGAAAAGATCAAAAGATGAAATTAATGAGCGCGTTCAAGAGGCAGCAAGAACTCTTCAAATAGAAGATTATTTATCCCGTAAGCCTAAACAATTATCTGGTGGTCAAAGACAAAGAGTGGCTATTGGAAGAGCTATTACCAGAAAACCACAAGTGTTTTTATTTGATGAGCCTCTATCCAATTTAGATGCAGCGCTGCGTGTGCAAATGCGCGTAGAACTTGCAAAACTTCATGACCGACTCAATGCCACTATGATTTATGTGACCCATGATCAAACAGAAGCTATGACTATGGCAGATGATATTGTCGTTTTAAATAGCGGTGTAATCTCCCAGAAAGGTTCTCCTTTGGATTTATATAATCATCCAAATAACCTTTTTGTTGGTGGATTTATTGGATCTCCAAAAATGAATATTATTTCTTCCAAGATATTAAGTAAAAATGCTACTTCCACTGAATTGGATTTAATGGGAGCTTCTAAAATTTCCGTTAATAAAACGTCCTCTTCTGCCCATGAAGGTGACTCCGTTAAGTTAGGAATTCGACCAGAGCACCTAACAGTTAATCAAGATGGTGATGGAAGTTGGGAAGGAAAAGTTATTGTTGTTGAAAAACTAGGTTCAGGAACTTTTCTTTACCTCGATAAAGAGGGTGAGCCTTTAGTTGTTCAAACTGATGGAGACTCCAATATTAAAGTTGGTGATACCATTAAAGTTGGTTTTGCTGCTGATCGCTGTCATATTTTTGATAATAGTGAGCAAGCTTTTAAATAAGTTATGATTAATTTTATAATTGATAGGAGGGATTAAATGTTTTTAGATAAGTTCAGAGTAGATGGCAAAGTCGCCCTTATTACGGGTGGAACCAGAGGCATAGGTCTTTCGATTGCTCATGCCCTAGGTGAGTCAGGTGCAAAACTCGTTTTAGTAAACAGAACAGACCCTGTTGGTGGAGTTCAAGAATTAAAAGATGCCGGATATGATGTTTCATTTTTTGAAGCAGACCTACTGGATCGTTCAGTACCTCAAAAAACTATTGATTATACATTAGAAAAACATGGTAGGATCGACATTCTGGTAAACAATGCAGGAGTAGCTCAGCACGGTGATACTGCAGAATTTAATGACGATTTACTTGATAAAATTATGGACCTCAACGTCGATGCAGTTTTTCGGATGTGTCGCTCGGCTCTCATGCCTATGAAAAAACAAGGTGAAGGGGTAATCCTTAATATAGGGTCTATTTCGGGTTTGGTGTCTAATATTCCTCAACCTCAAACAGCTTATAACGCCTCTAAAGCGGCTGTTCATATGATGACCAAGAGCTTAGCGAGCGATTATGCCGACCAAAATATTCGCGTCAATGCAATTGCGCCAGGTTACATAAGAACAGAAATGACAAATTTGCCTAAAGAAAATGAACATTGGTATCCCACGTGGAATGAGTTAACACCCATGAACCGAATGGCAGAACCATATGAAGTAGCCTCTGCTGCACTATTTTTATGTAGCCCTGCATCAAGCTATGTCACTGGAGAAGTGCTTGTTGTTGACGGAGGCTATACTACTAGATAACTTCCAGATTATTTATAATTTGCAATCAAACTATTAGTTTTCTTGATCTATTTTAATTTGAAGCTTAACATCTGTAGGTCTATGTTCTGCTGCTCTTTCAAAAGCTTCAACGCTCTCTTCAAATTTAAATGTATGAGTGATCATAGGTTTAACGTCAATTTTCCCGCTTCCAAGCAATCTAATTGAAGGTTCATATTGATGGGAGTATCGATGAACAGTTTGATACTCTAAACCTTTAGCAAACAAGATTGCCCAATTCATCGGAACTGGTTCTGCGTTATTACCTATCAGGACAACATGTGCCCCAGGTGAACAACAGGAAAATATTGACTCGTAGGCTTTGACAGCTCCACTGCATTCAAAAAATCGATCAACTCCCCATCCGCCAGTATCGTCCATAATTCTTTCCGATAGGTTTTCTTTTGTTAGATCAACAGGAATTAAATCTGGATAGTGTTCACACATTTTTAATTTTTCTGCTAGGACATCGGCGATATAAACTTTTGAACAACCGCCCGCTAAAGCCGCTAAGCCTGTTACCAAGCCTATAGGACCACATCCCATCACTAGACCTATTTGTCCTGGTTTGATTTTGGCCTTTGTAACTCCTTGCATTCCCACTGCTAAGGGCTCAACCATGGCGCCTTCTGCATAAGATAAATTATCTGGAATTTTAAAAACCATATCGCCAGGAAAGACTACCTCTGGTGCAAGGCATCCATGAATTGGCGGGGTAGCCCAAAACTTTACTTGTTGGTCATAATTGTACATTCCAAGCTTATATTCTTTTGATTTTTTACTTACAACTTGAGGCTCAATACAAACTCTATCTCCCACTTTTAAGATTTTTTCATTATCGCCAACCTCTATAATCGTACCGGAACCCTCGTGACCCAAGACCATTGGTGCATTCACATGCCACTGTCCGATTTTACCATGCTCATAATAATGAATATCAGATCCACAGATACCCACTGTATGCATTTTGATTTTTACGTCATCTGGACCCACCTGTGTTGGCAAGTTAATATCACGTAATTTCAATTCTAGTTGTTTTTCTAATACTAAAGCTTTCATAACTCTCTTCCTTTCTCCTCCTTTATCCTCTCCAAATAACTAATATGATCCAGGCTATTCCAATGCCAATACTTATATTTAATGAAAGAAAACTTTCAATAAATCTCATCCAGAATAATTGTAATGCCACATAACTAATTACTCCAATAAATAACCTATCAAACCAATTTGTTTTTAGAGGAATAAAACCTTTTTTTTTCATATTATCCTTTCACCGCTCCAAACGTGAGACCAGAAACAATATGTTTTTGAACTAAGAATAAGAATAGCAAAGCAGGGAGCATTGAGACTAACGCCACAGCTGCCATAGTTCCCCAATTTGTTCCGGTAGTTGTAACGAATTCTGATAATCCAGTTGGTATTGTTCTGGCATAAACACTAGTTAGAGTCGATGCTAACAAATACTCATTCCAAGCAAACAAGAAACTTAATAAAGAAGTTACAGCGATACCGGGCGCCGCTAAGGGTATAATTAATTTTCGAAAAACTGTAAATAAATTAGCCCCATCGACAATCATTGCCTCATCTAGCTCTCTTGGGATACCATCAATAATTCCTTTTAAAAGCCAAATAGCAAAAGGCAAATTAAAAACGCAGTACAATAAAATCAAACCAATTTTAGTATCAAATAGTGTAGAGTCACCAAACTTAAAGACAGTGGAGAATAGTAAAAATAATGGCAATAAGAAAGCGGCCGGAGGTGCCATACGATTTGTCATGGTCCAAAAGAATATACTCTCCGACCCTGGTAACTTAAATCTAGATAGCGCGTAAGTAGCCATCAAGGCTAATACGGTCACTAAGGCAGCATTCGAGGTAGCAATAATAATAGAGTTCATTAAATAGTCAGAATAAATGCCATCAATGAATGGTTTAGTAAAATTTTTCCAGTGCACTTTCTCAAAAAAAGTAGGACTCAAATCGGGCTTTCCAAATAATTCAACTGGAGTTCGAGTAGAGACTAAAACCATCCAATAAATTGGAAGCAAAGTAATAATCGTTAATAAGGTCCACAAAATTGTTGTGGAAATCTTTCCTACTAACTTCTTAATCTTCATCTTTTTGCCCTCTTGAAACCATCACGCTATATAAAATCCAACAAATCACGATAGTTATATACAAATATAAAATCGACATCGCCGATCCAAGCCCATAAAAACGCTTTTCAAAAACCTCTTTCCAAATATGAATACCCGTAAATCGAGTCGCATAACCCGGTCCCCCTCCTGTAAGCATCCATATTTCATCGACAATTTTTAAAGAGTCCATCAATCTGATAAATATCACCACGATCAAAACTGGGACCATCATAGGGATCGTAATATAAACAAAGATCTGAAAATTATTTGCTCCATCCATTTTTGCAGACTCATACGGGTCTTGAGGAAGAGCGCTTAATCCAGCTAAAAGAGTCAGAGTAACGAAAGGTGTCCAATGCCAGATGTCCATAATTACAATCATCCAAAAGGCTTGATCAGCGTTTAATCCATAGTTTAGAGTGTATCCAAGATAATCTTTTAAAATGTGAGGTAAGGGGCCTAAACCTTGAACGGTAAATAGTTTAAAGATTGAACCAACAACAATTGGTGCAATCACAAGTGGAAGTGTATGAACACCTCTAAAAAAAGATCGTAAGGGAAAGGAGCTTAAAAGAGATAAGGCTAATACAAATCCAAGAGTTAATTCAAAAAAAAGCGTAACAAAAGCAAATTTAATAGATCTCCAAATGGAGGCTAAAAAAACTTCATCAAATATTAATCTTCGGTAATTAAAACCGAAACCTTCAAACTGCATTGAAGGATCAACGGCAAGTGGATTCCACTTAAAAAAACCTACATACAAAACATATATAAAAGGAACCAATCCAACTAAAATTAAAATAAAAATTGTTGGTGATAAAAGGAGCCAGCCAGTTTTGTTTTTTGATAGCATTAAAGAATAAGGGAGGTGATAACACCTCCCTTATTTTGTTATTAATGTTTAGCCTTGATAGCCAAGGTCAGCCATGACTTGGTCAAGAGCTTGACACGCACCATCTAAAGCTTCTTCAGGAGTCATTTCACCTGCTAAAGCGCTATAGATAAATGGATCAATCGCACCTCTTCCAGCACCATGGAATGGGAATGGAGGAGCACCAGCGTATAAGAAGCCAGTATCTCTCATAAGTGTAAAGTATCCATCAGCTTGTTCATCAACAGCCATCACTTTAGGATCAGCGTAAGTATCTTTGTGTGTGATACGTCCACCTGCAATAGCCCAATCAGCCTGATGCTCATTCATAGCAACATATTGCAACCAAAGCATAGTTGCTTCTTTATTCTTAGAAGAGTGAGGAATACCATAAGCACCTCCATCATAGTAACCGATATAACCATTACCTGATGCCGCTTGAGTCATAACACCCGGTGCAGTAGGAGGTAACATCACACCAACATTTCCAACAACTGCTGATTTCTCAGCATCAGTTGCAATCCATGCGGCGTTTTCACCATAAACCCAACCTTGAGCCGCTCTTCCTGCAGCAAAAGATGAACCTACTTCACTCCAAGTACTTTGTAGAGCTTCTGGTGGAGCAAATGGTAGTAATTGAGTCCAGAAGTTAAGAGCAGCTTTTGCTCTTCCACCGTTTAACTGTCCACCATTCTCAACACATGATTGATAGGTATCCATGTTAACACCCCAGTTATATAGACCAAATGAAGGAGCAATAGACTCTAGGAATTCATAGGTAGACGCTGGGTGACCAGTGTGACCTTGAACAGTTGTTCCCCAACATTCCATTCCTTGGTCAGCACAGAAGTGAGTAAAGAACTCAGCATTGTCTCTGTATTGATCAAAAGAAGTTGCTGGAGCAAGACCATATCCATACTGAGCTCTAAATGACGCTTTTGCATCAGCTCTCTCGAATAAATCTTTTCTGTAAAGGTATACTTTGATGAATGCTTCCATCGGTACACCAAATACATCACCTGAACCATCTTTGAAGTAGTCGATAAAAGTTGTAAAATCATCAAGACTTACACCAGGTGCTTGAAGATCTGGATTATTAGCAAGACCCTCAGTAATGTTCACTAAGAAATCTCTGTTTAAATAGTCATAAACAATATCTTGCTCGATGTATACGAAGTCATAGATACCTGAATTAGCTTCCATATCTTTGATCGCTTTATCATACATCTGGTCCCAAGATGTGTTTTCTAATTGAACTTTAATGCCAGTTAGCTTTTCAAATTCTTTCGCTAAAACTTCACCAGCAAATTGTCCTGGGGGTGTGTTTTCCGCTACACCCTGAAGTACTGTGCCTTTATATGGCGCACCAGCTTCTTTAAACCAATCAGCATGACCACCGGCAAATGCTGAAAATGAAAAGATTGATGCTATGAAGGCAAATAGTAGTTTTCTCATTTATATCCTCCTTAAGTTAGAAACATTTAGTAATGAAATAAATTTCATATAACTAAACAAATTTCATGATAATAGATTTAATAAAAAATAGAAACTCTAAAATTAATGTTGAATTTTAATGATTAGAGCTGTTTTGCTGTCTCTTCGTCCGTAATTATTCCATAAAATAAGCCACTTTTTAATGCAGATTTGATTTGAAAGGTTTTAGATTTACCACCAGCAATTAAGACAGTTTTAGATTTTTTAAAATATTCAGGATTTGCATTTAAAATTTTAGAGGTCTCTTGAATTTTGATAATTTTTCCTGCTTTATCAAAAAAATTTCCGGCAACCTCGCCTACAGCACCTGCTTTTTTAAGTTTATCTATGGACTCTTTACTAAAAATCTTTGATTTAACAATTTGAGAATTTTCAGATAATCCTCCAACACCAAGAATTTTTACCTTTGTGTTATTTGCTCGCATAATGATTTCATGGATAAATTTGATATTTAAGATTATTTTTTTTTGATTAAAGGAGTCTAACATTAACGGAACTCCAATGTTATAACACTCACCTTTTGTCTTGAATGCTAACTTATTAATTCCGGTTTCAACTTGAATAGAACTATGAGAAGTTAGAGAACCGTTAACAGTAATAAAATCTATTTTTTTATTTATTTTAGGCAACCATTTAGCGATTGAATTAATTGTGTTTCCTGTACCAATTCCAAAATTAGAAATTTTATCTTCTTCAATTTGGTTAATAATAAATCTTGCCCCAGCTGCGCCGATCATTTCAATAGGATTATCATCAATGTCTTCGAATGGTATAAGTTCACATAAACTTAAATTATATTTTTCTTTTAATTGGTTTTCTTTATCAAGAGTCTCATAGAAACCACCCTCCACAAAAGTTTTAACAAATCCTTTTTTTTCAGCAAAGGCGATCAATCTGTGTACGCGCATTTTACTAATGCCTATCTTTTTAGAAATTTGATTTTGATTTAGCTTTCCTACAAAATATAACCATGCGCATTTTTTGGATAAATAAAATTCATCAGAAGTTTTTAGTTCATCTTTTTCCATATATATGAATTATAAGATAAATAAAAATACATTGAAATATATTTCTAATTTGAAATTTATTTCATTAAAAATTTTTATAAATTTTATGTAAGTTTAAGTAAAGTCATCTAGTGGTATACCCACCATCAACAACTAGGATCTCTCCTGTAACATAGCTTGAAGCAGGGCTACATAAAAAAAGAGCTGCAGAAGCAATTTCGTGTGGTTCCGCCATTCGGTTCAAAGGTGTTTGTTTGTGCCAAGTTGGATACCAATGTTCATATTTTTTAGGCAAATTGGTAATATCTGTCTTCACATATCCTGGAGCTATCGCATTTACTCGAATGTTTTGATCAGCGTAGTCACTCGCTAAGCTTTTGGTCATCATATGAACAGCTGCTTTAGAAGCATTATAAGCAACTTGAGGTTGAGGGATATTAGACACCAATCCTGACATTGATCCGATGTTTAGAATTACTCCCTCTTTTTGTTCTTTCATCGTTGAAAGAGCGGAACGACACATCCGAAATACTACATCAACATTGATATCCATAATTTTATCAAGCATATCATCATCGAATTCGTGAGTATCACCATGTTGTGCCACGCCAGCGTTGTTGACCAGTATGTCAAGTCTGCCATATTTTTCTAAAGTAAAATCAATTATTTTTTTTGGTAAGGAACGGTCAAGTAAATCTCCTTCAAAAAATGAGACATCATAGTTCGCTTTTTTAAGCTCTTCTACCCCACCATTTTTATCTTCTCTATCTGCTAAAACTAATTTTGCACCGGCCTCTCCAAATGCACGAGCAATTGAATGACCTATTCCTTTACATCCCCCAGTAATAAGAGCTGTCTTACCATCTAATTTAAATTTGTCTAAATACATTTACACTTACAAATATAAATATATTAGATTTCTTAAACCGAGAAAACCTAAAAAGAATTAAATTATTATGATTTAATTAAAATGGACTAAGTTCCTTATTTGCCTTATTAATTATTTCATAATTTTATGAAAACTTTTGATTTCATTGTTGTTGGTGGAGGTACCTCGGGTACAGTCACCACTGAAAAACTAGTGAGTCAAGGTCATTCAGTTCTTCTTTTAGAAGAGGGACATAAAAATAGAAATCCTTTTCTATCAATGCCAGCCGGCTGGTTGACTTTATTGGACGGAAGTCCTTATTTAAAGTTTTATAAATCAACACCTCAAGCCCAACTCAATAATCGACAACATGATATTGCACAGGCAAAAATACTGGGAGGCGGATCGTCAGTAAATGCAATGGTTTACATGAGGGGCAAACCATCTGATTATGAAAATTGGGTCAAAAAGACAAGTGATCATAGATGGGGCTGGGAATCACTACTTCAAAACTATAAAAGACTAGAGGGAAATCAAAGATTATCAGGCGATTTTCATGGAAAAGATGGTCCTATCAAAGTCTCTGACCCAGGTTATGTAGCAAAAGGATCCAAACTATATATCGAGGCAATGCAAAATTTAGGCTTACCTTACAATGACGATTTTAATGATGGAGATCAGTATGGTGTCGGTCTCATGCAGTACACAATTGGTGATTTAAAAAGAAGTGATACGGTGTCTACTTTGATTGAGCCTTTGATCAATAATAAAAATATCACTATTCATTTAAATAGCATTGTTACAAAAGTAATTATTGAAAATAAAAAAGCGGTTGGCGTTGAGGTTGTTAACAAAGGTAAGGTAGAAAATTTTTATGGTAAGGAAATTATTTTAACCGCTGGGTCTTTGGTTTCTCCTAAAATATTAATGCACTCAGGAATCGGCGATGAAATACAACTAAATAAGTATGGCATTAAAGTTATTCAAAAATTACCTGGTGTTGGCAAAAATCTTCAAGATCACCATGAGGTGCCTTTTATCTCAAGGGCTAAACAAGGTTATGGTTACTTTAAGCAAGATAAGGGATTGAGAAAGATCAAAAATGGCATTCAATATTTATTGTTCAAATCAGGGCCTGTAGCCTCTACCGGTGTAGACTGTTGTTCTTTTTTAAATCCAGAAAATATATTGGACAAAAATAACCCAACTGTGAAATTATATTGTGTTCAAATCATGTATACTGATCGGGATACTAAAGGAATTGATCCTGATCATGGTGTCACTCTTACCCCTTGCATCATGAATCCAAAGTCTAGAGGAGAGGTCACTTTAAAGTCTTCAAATCCTCTTGATTTACCAAATGTTAATCCTAATTTTCTTAGCAATAAAGAGGATATCTCTACTTTTATAGCAAGCCTGAAACTTGCAAGAGAGGTAATTAATACAAAACCACTATCTGATATTATTATTGAAGAAATACTTCCTGGGAAAAAAATTAATGATGATCATTCGTTTACTGAGTATTGCAAAAAAATGGTCAAAACAAATTGGCATCCTGTTGGAACATGTAAAATGGGCGCCGATGATGATGAAAATGCTGTTTTAAATCCAGAACTTCAGGTTAATGGGATTGATAACCTTAGAGTTTTTGACCTTTCGATGATGCCTAATATAATTGCAGGAAACACGAATGCTCCAGCGATGGCCATTGCAGATCAGGCCACTGATATGATGTTAAAAAGAATAACTTAAGGTAGATTTTACTTGTTAATAGAGAGCCATGATGAGTGAATTTAAGTCTAATAACTTTTCCTTAAATAATGAAAATTTAAAGTTTTTTGATCAGTCAATTTTAAAACCCTCTTATAACCGATCGAGATTAAGTACGGGAATAGTTCATATAGGTGTCGGAAACTTTCATCGGGCACATCTTTCTTGGTATCTACATAGACTAATGCAAGAGGGCCTAGATCATGACTGGGCAATTATTGGTTCGGGAGTAACAGAATATGATATTCCAATGAGAAAAAAATTAGCAAAACAAAATTATCTTACCACTCTAATTGAATTAGACCCTCAAGGAAATCAATCATGTGAAATAGTTGGATCAATGATTGATTATGTTGCTGTTGACAAAAATAACAAATCACTAATACAAGCAATGAGCCAGGATAATATTCGTATTGTCTCCTTAACAGTCACTGAAGGTGGATACTTCATTAATGAAAAAGGGGAATTAAACTTGGATCATCCAGATTTAATTTATGATATTCAAAATCCAGATAATCCTAAAACTGCTTTTGGCGCAATTGTAACTGCTCTAGATCACAGAAGAAAATCAGAGAGCGGACCTTTTACAGGGTTGAGCTGTGATAACCTCATTGAGAATGGAAATAAACTTAAACAAGCAGTGCTTGGTATTGCCTCTCATAGAGACTCTGATTTGGCTGAATGGATTGATAAAAATTGTACATTTCCAAATTCAATGGTTGATTGTATTGTTCCTCGCACGGGAGAAATTGAGATTAATATCGTAAAAAATTTAGGGATTGATGATGCGGTTCCTGTTTCTCATGAAAATTTTAGACAATGGGTGATTGAAGATAAATTTTGTGCTGGCCGACCCTCTTGGGAAAATGTAGGAGCGCAGTTCTCAGACAATGTGCATGGATATGAGGACCAAAAAATTCGTATCTTGAACGGAGGTCATCAAATTATAGCAAATGCAGCTGAATTACTGGGCATAGAAACAATTCGAGATTCTATGAAAAACCCTTTAATTTCCGGATTATTGGAAAAAGTAGAGCAAACCGAGATACTTCCACATGTCTCACCTGTTCCGGGCTTAACCCCTCAAGATTATTTTAAATTAATATGTAATCGATTTGCTAATCCCTCCATTCAAGATACGATTAGACGTGTCGCTTTTGATGGTTCATCTCGACATGCCGTTTTTTTAGTGCCATCTATTCAAGATGGGGTTACTAAAAATATCTCTACTAATGGATTAGCTTTAGTAGAAGCCTTATGGGCTCGCATGTGTGAAGGGTCACGTGAAGATGAGTCTGTTGTTGAACCAAATGACCCCCTATGGACAAAGCTTAACAAAATCGCTATAGAAGCTAAAGACAATCCCATTTTATGGTTAGAGCAAAAAGAAATCTATGGATCATTATCTGAAAGCTTTCTATTTGTTAAGTCTTTTACTTTTTGGTTAAATGAACTTTATTTGAATGGAGTTCAAAAAAGTATTCAAAAATATTTAGACGAATAGTCCTAGACTATTCCAGAGGAACTACCTTTGCTACTCTTTCGAGTTTTTGCTTTTTGTTTCTTGTATTCTAAAGTTCTATAAGTTGAAATGGGATCAATCGAGTGACCATTTTCAAATCGAGCCATTGAAACTATAGGATTGACGTCTGTGCTAAATGCATTCTTTAAAATTTGCATCGCCCGAATAGGATCGTGCCGATCCTGTGCCTCTTCCAATTGGGAATAATTAACTAATAATGATTTAGCATAAGAATTAACAATTTCATTAGCACTGAGCATCAAACTTTCAATTGGGTCAGTAACGTTGTGAGATTGATCAATCATGTATGCTATATTAGAGAGCTTATTTTTTTGAGAAGCATTAGTAAGTTCATTAAAAATTAAAAATAGCTCATATGGGTTGATGGACCCCGCATCCAAATCATCATCGCCAAATTTACTATCATTAAAATGAAAACCTCCTAATTTATTGACATCAATTAAACGTGAGACGATCATTTCAATGTTGGTATTTGGAAGATGGTGTCCTAAGTCGACTAAGCACATCGCCTGATCTCCAAGCTCTTTTGCGCAGATATAGCTTGTTCCCCAGTCACTTATCACAGTTGAATAAAAGGCAGGCTCGTAGGGCTTATGTTCCAGTAAAACAGTCCAATCACTTGGAAGATGTGCATAAATTTTTTTCATTGAGTCGATGTATCTCTCTAAAGATTTAGAAAAGCTTATCTGTCCTGGAAAGTTGCCTCCATCTCCAACCCAGACAGTTAACCCCTTAGAATTAAGGATTTTTCCGTTATCAATAGACTGAGTGTTAATCTCAATAGCCTTGTCTCTTGCTTCCTGGCTAGAATTCGTCAAGCTTCCGTATTTAAAGCTAGCTGAGTCATCTGTTGGATCCTGAAAAGTATTGGAGTTAACAACGTCAAATCCAATACCATAACTATCTGCGAATTCTTTAAGTTCTTTAAAATCATCGACGTTATCCCACGGAAAATGAGGTGAAACTTTCTGAGTAAAACCTATTAAATCGTTGATTACTGCACAGTCTTCAATTTTGTCATAAATATTTTGTGGTTCACCAATACCAGGAAATCGGGCAAAACGAGTTCCCCCTGTTCCAACTCCCCACGTGGGTACGGCTACTTGAAATTTTTTAATTTGCTCTTTGATAACGTGAATATCGAAGCCAGATCTTTTTAACTTTTGCTCTAGATACTTAAAATCAAAATCGAGATTAGACTTTTGGCTTTGATTGTGCTGATCAATTAGTTCTTTTTTTATAGCTTTGTACATTAGCCCCCCCAACCCATGGTTGTCATAAATGCATTCTTATCCGATGTCGTATCTAGTCTAGATAATTGGGCAACAACCTCAATATCGCTTTTTAATACAATGGAATATGGTTTTTCACGAGGAAGTTTCATTCCATCAATCTCTAAATGATCTAAACGTAAATGCAAACTTCGTTTGCCTTTCATAGAAAAAGAAAAATTTTCTATTGGGTCTTGATCTTCGTATAAAAAATCTAATTGGATGTTGGCAACTTGATTGCTGTAATTCACAATACATAAAGATTCATGACCAAACTGATCACCGTGATCAGTTGTTTTGTATGGGTGACCTTCAGTTGGAAGGAAGGCATCGGGAAAAGCCCAAACTTTTTTACCTAAATGATCACTCATTTTTTCTCCTTAAGGTTTGAATAAAGGAAGGAAAACCAATACTCAAGATCAGTAGCAATCCAGTAAAGATTATTATTCCTACTCCTGGAACATTAAGTAGACCTAATCCAAAAGACAACATTCCTAAAATGAAAATGGAAATGACAACTCCTAAAATTGAACCTGAACCTCCATAGATATAAACACCACCTAAAACCACCATGGTAATAATCTCTAATTCCCATCCAAATGCAATATTCGGTCTTACACTGGATAATCTTCCAGAGAGAAAAATCGCAGCCAGGGCGGAAAATAAGCCATTAAGGGTGAAGAGCACAAAGGTATATTTATCAACGGATATGCCTGTATATTGGGCAGCATCAGGGTTATTTCCAATGGAATAAATTTTCTTTCCAATAGAAGTCTTGTGCAAAATAAAAGCAAAGATGATGGCCAAGATAATAAAGGTTAAAAATGCGTAAGGGATATACCCAAATAAGTAACCTCCTCCCAAATTACTCACTAGCTTGGGAAACTTATTATAATAAGAGTCTTCTAAAAAAGAGTATGCCAAACCTCGAAACAAGGACATCGTTCCGATGGTGACAATAATTGAAGGAATGGCAAATTTCGTTATGATCGCACCGTTAAAGGCACCACATATAGCTCCACTTAATAAGGTTAAGGAGATCACCAACCAAGTGTCATATCCCAAACTTGTTGTGTAACCCAAGACACAAGAAGATACTGCAATAATCGAAGCTACAGATAAATCAATTTGTCTTGCAATAATGACAAATGTCATGGTTAAAGCGATAATTGCTTTTTCACTAAACAAGAAGGTGCTATCGATCAAATTATATAAATCTAAAAAGTAAGGAGAGATATTCGAATTGATAATCAAAATAGAGACCAACACGACAAAAAGAATAAATTCTTTTTTGTAGAGTATATCTAAAATTTTAAACGGCGGTTTTTCAGGGATCATACTCGTTAGTTTTCCACCATAATTGTTTTTTCTTTTCGTTGTTCAGTTTTCGTATTAATGATAATAGCAATCAAGATAATTGCACCAGAGATCGCCAATTGCCAGAACTGAGAAATATCTACTGCCGGTAAGGCATTTCTAATCAGTCCTATTAGTAAGGCTCCCAGAACACAACCTAAAACAGTTCCAACACCACCCATCACACTAATGCCCCCTACCACACAGGCCGAGATCACGGTGAGCTCAAAACCAATAGCGATTTGAGTGGAGGCGACTGAATATCGAGCAACCCAAAGGTATCCACACAAACCTGCAAAGAAACCAGAGATAGAATAGGCTAAAATAATGTACTTATTCTCATTAATGCCTATGTATTTCGCGGCATCTGGGTTTCCTCCCAGCGAGTAGAGGTTTCTGCCAAAGCGAGTGTGATTAAGTAAAATGTAAATAACAATAAAGACGGCTACAGCTAGCCAAAACAAGAAAGACAAAGATAAAAATTTATAATGAATAAGAGCTAGGAAATCCTCTGAAAACTCATTCGAGTAAACTTGCTTTCCGTCACTGACAAAATAAATCATAC
>MDTB01057651.1_pt1 | contig 15344 bp, 11 predicted proteins | sample 811161 | NCBI WGS metagenome assembly MDTB01 (sample SAMN05326650, study PRJNA326480) | marine metagenome | isolation source: seawater | place: Mediterranean Sea | collected 2009 | reverse complement strand
TGTCATCACCCGGGTGAAAAAACTTACAGGCGAGCACGGCTTCGTCTTCAAGGGGAATCCGGAATCGGTCACGAAATTCCAGCAATGATTCGTCCGTAATCTTCTTCTGGCTGTGGGTGGTGTTCTGGCCTTCACCAGATTCTCCCATGCCATACCCTTTGACCGTTTTGGCTAGGATCACCGTAGGTTGGCCCCGGTGTGCGGCAGCTTGAGCGTAAGCCGCATAGACCTTGTGCGGATCATGGCCACCCCGGTTGAGCCGCCAGATGTCTTCATCAGTCATATTGGCCACCATGGCCGCAAGTTCCGGATATTTACCGAAAAAATGTTCCCGGACAAAGGCGCCGTCTTTGCTCTTGAAGGCCTGGTATTCACCATCCAGAGCTTCTTCCATCCGCTGTTTCAGCAGTCCTTGGGTATCCCTTGCCAGAAGTTTGTCCCAGTACGAGCCCCAGACCAGTTTGATGACATTCCATCCTGCGCCCCGGAAGGTGCCTTCCAGTTCCTGAATGATTTTCCCGTTGCCCCGAACCGGCCCATCGAGCCGTTGCAAATTACAGTTGATGACAAACACCAAGTTGTCTAGACGTTCCCGTCCGGCGATGCCCAGCGCTCCGGTCGACTCAGGCTCGTCCATCTCGCCATCCCCCACAAAGGCCCAGACTTTACGGTCTGAGTGGGGAGTGAACTCGCGGTTTTGCAGGTAGCGCATGAAGCGCGCCTGGTAAACTGCTTGGATAGGTCCAAGACCCATCGATACGGTGGGGAACTGCCAGAAATCGGGCATAAGCCAGGGATGCGGATAGGAAGAAAGGCCTTTGCCTTTCACTTCCTGCCTGAAGCCTTCGAGTTGCTCCTCGGTCAAACGACCCTCAAGAAAAGCGCGGGCATATATGCCCGGCGCCGAGTGTCCCTGGAAGAAGACAAGATCCGCTCCCTGTTCAGCCTGCGGACCGCGCCAGAAATGGTTAAAGCCCACATCGTATAGTGTGGCGGCCGACGCGAAACTCGCGATGTGCCCGCCCAGTTCACTGCTGGTCTGATTAGCCCGCATCACCATGGCGAGTGCATTCCAGCGTATCAGGGAGCGGATCCGCCATTCGATGGCGGGATCCCCCGGGCTGTGGACCTGATTGGCCGCGGGAATGGTATTGAGGTATGCCGTCGTCGGTCGGAAGGGAATGTGAGTGCCGCTGCGCCGGGCCTGATCGATCAGGGTCTCAAGGAGAAAGTGAGCACGCGCCTGGCCTTCGCGTTCGATGACCGCGCTTAAGGCGTCCTGCCATTCCTGAGTCTCAAGCGGGTCAAGATCTGTATCTGGATGGGAATCCACCATTGCGCATTTCTCAGCAGAGCGCATTGACAACTTATTGCGCCGGGCGAAACAACTACCGCTTTAATTTGCAAAGCACAGTACCACAGGAGGGATTGCCAACCTGCAATCATTGGTCTGGCGGTCTGACCATTTAATGTTCAAAATGACGACGAGTAATTATTTCTGATCTCTCCTTGATCAGGAGGCGATTCGCTGTTCCAAAAGATCCTTGAGGAACTGGCCTGTGTAGGAGTTGGCAATTTGTGCGAGGTCTTCAGGTGTGCCCGTGCCAACCAGTTTTCCTCCGCGCAGACCCCCGTCGGGTCCAAGATCAACGATCCAGTCGGCAGTCTTGATGACATCAAGGTTGTGTTCGATCACCACCACAGTATTGCCCTGGTCGCGCAGACGATGGAGTACGCCTAGAAGTTGGCGGATGTCGTGAAAGTGGAGGCCGGTAGTGGGTTCGTCGAGAATATACAGGGTCCGCCCGGTCGGACGTTTGGAGAGTTCTCTTGAGAGTTTGATGCGCTGCGCTTCTCCCCCTGAGAGCGTGGTGGCACTTTGTCCGAGGCGGATGTAACCCAGTCCAACCGCAAGCAGTGTGTCGAGTTTGCGCTTAATGACAGGAATCGCTGCGAAAAATTCTCCTGCTTCGGCAACGGTCATGTCGAGCACCTCATGGATGGTGCGGCCCTTGTACCGGATATCGAGTGTTTCGCGGTTATAGCGCTTGCCTTGGCAACTGTCGCAGGGTACATAGATGTCAGGCAGAAAGTGCATTTCCACCTTGATGAGTCCGTCACCCTGGCAGGTCTCGCAGCGTCCACCGCGCACATTGAAAGAGAATCGTCCCACCTTGTATCCGCGGGCGCGTGATTCCGGCGCGCCTGCAAAGAGTTCCCGTATTGGAGTAAAGAGTCCGGTGTAGGTGGCGGGGTTTGATCGGGGTGTGCGCCCGATCGCGCTCTGGTCGATATCAATGACCTTGTCAAACTGCTCAAGGCCCTCAATCGCGTCATGCGGTGCTGGTGGCTGCCGGCTCGAATGCAGATGCCGGGCCATGGCAGGGTAGAGCGTGTTATTGATAAGAGTGGACTTGCCCGATCCTGAGACCCCCGTCACACAGGTCAGGAGACCTACCGGGAGTGACACATCAAGACCGTTAAGGTTATTACCGGTCGCGCCGCGGATGACGAGTTCTCTGCCAGGCTCGGGTTTGGTGCGCTGACTGGGAACATCAATGGTCCGAGTGCCGGCAAGATACTGGCCAGTCATCGACTCGGGCGCTTGAAGGACTTGCTGTACGCTGCCTTCGGCCACCACGCGTCCTCCATGAATCCCGGCACCCGGGCCAAGATCGACAATATGATCGGCACTGCGGATTGCCTCTTCGTCGTGCTCGACGACTACTACCGTGTTGCCCAGGTCCCGCAGGTGAAACAGCGTATCGAGCAGTCGTTGATTGTCTCGCTGGTGAAGCCCGATGGAGGGTTCATCAAGAATGTACATGACCCCCACTAGCCCGGAACCGATTTGAGAGGCGAGGCGGATTCGCTGCGCCTCCCCGCCAGACAGGGTTTCCGCCGTACGGTCTAGCGTCAGGTATTCGAGACCGACGTTCACTAGAAACCGCAGGCGCTCGCTGATCTCCCGGATGATTCGCTCGCCGATTTCACCCTTATGCCCGGGCAGGGAAAGGGTGTCGAAAAACTCAAGTGAAGATTCAATCGGCATCGCGGTTACCTGATGAACCGGTTGACTGCCTATAAATACATGACGGGCGCCTGTTTTGAGACGGCTGCCTTGGCAACTTTCACAGGGTTGAGTGTTGACATAGCGGGAGAGTTCCTCGCGGATTGTATTGGATTCAGAATCCCGGTAGCGGCGGTCCATATTGGGGATGACCCCTTCAAAACTGTGTGCCCGTCGTCGCGGGCGCCTCCCGTGTGAGCGCAGGTAGCTGAAGCTGATTTTTTCCTTGCCGCTTCCATAAAGAATGATGTCCTGAACTTTCTTCGGCAGGCGGCGAAAGGGCTTCTCAATGTCGAAGTCGTAATGCTCGGCGAGACAGTTCAGCATTTGAAAATAAAAGGCGTTACGCCGGTCCCAGCCGGAAATCGCCCCCGCTGCCAGGCTCAAGGTCTCATCATGAATGACCCGCTCAGGGTCAAAGAACTGACGGGCCCCAAGGCCGTCACAGTCGGGGCAGGCCCCAGCTGGGTTATTGAAAGAAAAGAGCCGGGGCTCGAGTTCCGTAAGGTTGTATCCGCAGTGTGGACAGGCATAACGAGCGGAAAAGAGCATCTCCTGGCCCTCGCCTTCATCATCTCCGGGCACTACCTGTACCAGCGCGAGGCTATCAGCAACCGCAAGCGCGGTCTCAAATGACTCAGCCAGTCGCTGGGCAAGATCAGACTTGATTACTACGCGATCCACAACGACATCGATGCTGTGTTTGCGTTTGCGGTCAAGCGCAGGCGGAGTATCGAGTTCGTATACGACACCATCGATCCGCGCTCGGATAAAGCCCTGACCCAGCAGGCTCTTCAGCAGCTGCTGGTATTCCCCTTTGCGGTCCTGGACGACCGGTGCCAGGAGCAGGATTCGAGTGCCCTCATCGAGCATCAGGACCCGGTCTACCATTTCGCTTACTGTGCTGGCGGCCAGGGTGACTCCGTGATCCGGGCACCGAGGTTCGCCGACCCGGGCATAAAGAAGGCGCAGGTAGTCATATATTTCGGTCACGGTGCCGACCGTGGATCGGGGATTATGGGATGCCGCTTTTTGCTCAATACTGATCGCGGGTGACAGACCTTCGATGAGATCAACATCCGGTTTTTCCATCAGCGAGAGGAATTGCCGCGCGTAGGCCGACAGCGACTCTACATAACGGCGCTGGCCTTCGGCATAAACGGTGTCAAAGGCCAGGGAGGATTTCCCCGATCCAGACAAGCCCGTAATCACGATCAGTTTGTCGCGAGGCAGGTCGATGTCGACACTCTGCAGATTGTGGGTTCGGGCCCCACGGATTTTGATGTTGCGCATGGTTGCTGGGTTGCGAAAAGGCAAACTGTTAATATTACGTCCCTTGTGTCCCCGGGTTCAAAGGCTTTTCACGTTTTGCTGGTGAGGCCTGTGCTGTAACGCGTGCAACACCGCCACAGCCAGACCGGGTACTGGATTTCCATCTTGGATAGACCCTGTTGACGTTACGCACTGAGAAATTTCCAATGAATCGCTCCGAGCGGCGGTCGGTAGCGGCCCTGGCAGGAGTGTTCAGCCTGCGCATGCTCGGACTGTTTTTGGTGTTGCCCGTAATCGCGCTGTACGCCGCCCAACTGGATGGGGCAACCCCGTTCCTAATCGGGCTTGCAGTCGGTGTCTACGGATTAACTCAGGCACTTTTTCAGATCGCCTTTGGCGCCTTGTCAGATCGATTTGGGCGAAAGCCGCTGATTATTCTGGGGCTTTTGATATTTGCTTTTGGTAGTGGCGTGGCAGCCATGTCTGACACTCTGACGGGCATCATCATCGGCCGGGCGTTGCAGGGCAGCGGTGCGATTGCGGCCGTCGTGCTCGCGCTGGTGGCGGACCTGACCCGTGAACAGCAGCGTATCAAGGCAATGGCGCTGATCGGGATGAGTATCGGCGCATCATTTCTGCTTGCGCTTATGGCCGGACCGGCGCTGGACCGATGGATCGGCGTCAGCGGTATTTTCTGGTTGACTGCTGTGTTGGCATTGGGCTGTGTTGCCGTTATCGTCTGGTGGGTGCCCACCCCTCAGCATGCGGCTCGGGATCCGGGCTCAAGAGCGACGCTCGTCTATTTCCGTGAGGTCATTGCCAACCCGCATCTTTTGCGACTCGATCTCGGAATCTTTATTCTGCATATGGTGCTGACTGCACTTTTCGTCGTGATTCCCTTTGCCCTGGTGGATACGCTTGAACTCAAACGAGACGCCCATTGGCAGGTTTATATCCCGGTGCTGATCGGTTCTATTCTGCTGATGGCACCTCTACTAATGATGGGAATGCGTCGCCAGCGGACGTTTTGGGTCTTCCGTCTGGCAATCGCTATCCTGCTGGTCGGGCAACTGGCGCTATTGAGCGGCATGGATCAGTCGAAACTTCTGCTCACGGGTCTTTTATGCTTTTTTGTCGGCTTCAATTTGCTCGAAGCGATGCTGCCGTCATTAATGACCCGGTTGGCGCCGGGCTATGCCAAGGGAACCGCGATTGGGGTCTACAACACGTTTGAATTTGCCGGGGTTTTTGTTGGCGGTGCTTTCGGCGGCATTCTGCTCGGAATGTTCGGTGGACCGGGTGTGTTCGCATTCTGCGCACTGGCAAGCTTGGCCTGGCTGATATTGGCCTTTACCGGAGCCACGCCTGAACTTCGAAACAGCGTTACCTTGCGACTCGATGGTGAGACTGATCTCGATCTCGAGTCTCTTGAATTGCATTTGGGCGCCCTGCAAGGGGTGGATCATGTCACCGTGCTGCCAAAGGACCGAATTGCCTATATCCGCGTTGACGAAAGCTGTTTCGATCTGCATCAGGCGCATGCGGTACTGGGTGTACTGCCGCTTCGCCAGTAACTGAGCCGGCAAATCAGTCTGGCTATCGGCCTGACCGTGCGCTCAGGACAGCGCGCGGCAGATTTCGCCGAAGAAGCCAATCAATTTGATGTCGAGAGACTCGTCGACCGGCTGCGCCTCGGAGGAAAATTTCACGATGACGATTTGCGTCCTGGGTTCAATATATAGCCACTGTCCATGAATCCCAATGCCGAGTATCGCGGGTGAGGTGGTATCGCTTAGGTACCATTGATTACGATAGACCCCTTGGGGCAGAAGGTTCACGAACGCCCCCGACTGCCAGGCATCGACATCACCACCCGATAGAGTATCTTCGATCCATTCGGGGGGGATCGCGGGATGACCCTCACCCGAGGCCGCCCTCGCGATAGCGCTGCCGAGTAGCGCAAGATCCGAGGGATGCACGCAGAGTCCCCCAGCCGAACGGGCGGCTCCCTTGTGGTCAACGGTCACATAGGCATTGTGTGAAGATCCGAGGGGCTGCCACAGGTATTTCGACAGGAGGTCCGCATAGCGTGCGTTCGCTGCCCGCTCGAGGATCAGGCCAAGAAGATCCGAGTTGGGAGAAAGGTATCGGAAGATCTGTCCGTGAGCCTTACCCGTTCCTTTAAGGGATATCAAAAATGCGGCAAGCCCTTCAGGTTCGGCGGCTGATGCTGATGGAGGATTCCATCCCGTGGCGGCCCGGTAGCGGGCGAAGGATCCAGTCTGATCGAGGTAATCCTCAACAAAGTTGATCTCGGCTTGCATATCGAGAATCTGCTGAACCGTGCAGGTGCCATATCCACTGTCTTTGGCTTCAGGAAGGAAGTCGGCAACTTGCGCCTTTGGGTCGATAAGCCCCTGAGACTCTAAGATGCCGGCAAGAAGTCCGGTCACTGACTTGCTGACTGAAAAAAGAATGTGTGGCTGCTGATCTTGGTAATGATCGGCATACCACTCGTAAACAATTTCGTTTTGCCTGACGACAAGGAAAGCATCGCTGCTAGAGGCCTTAAGCGTTGCCGAAAGATCAGGCTCTTTCAGTTTGCGGGAAAGCCACTCGGGATCAATGGGGTTATGGGAGAACGCTGACGGTTGATGCGCCCCCTTCACCTCAGCGGTTGGGATGACCTCACGCACATGATGAAATGAGAAACGGTTGTACGGGCTCTGCCGCCAGTTGGCGAGCGATATCGTTTCCCGGCCGGGGAGACAGCGGGTTTCAGGCACCGCCTACATCCGGTCTGAGGCCGTCTCCTGCAAACCAGACGGGTGCAGCGGATTCGTACGCCATTCCGGCCTGAAAGACATCCTTGTCGGTATAGGTGCGCCCGACAATCTGAATACTGGTCGGAACGCCATTACTGGCACGTCCTGTGGGTACCGTCAGGACCGGACAACGACTTAAAGAGTTAAAGGGCGTTGTCATTACCCAGCCTAGCGCAGGGTTTACGTTCTTGCCGTTAATACTGATTGTGTCCCGAGAGTGGTCAAAATCAGCGGGTACTGCAGGAAGTGCGTTGGTGGGGCAAACGAGCACCTGGTATTTTTCCAGTAGGGGTCCGACGGTCGCATACATCTCGTTAGCAACTTCCAGAGTGTGCAGAAATTCCGCTGCAGTTGATTTCTGCGCCTCTTCTGCCCACTGACGTACATAGGTCGTCATCTTGTCAGCATGGTCCTTCAGATAGGTGGCCATATCAGCACCGAAGATATGGGAAAGGTATGCAAGACCTGCATCAAGTGCACTGTGGTCCCAGCCAATATCCACTTCCTCCACCGTGGCCCCAAGATCACGAAAGACATCCAGAGCTTTAAGCGTATTCTTTTGCACGTCAGGATCAACTTCAAAGAAGCCAAGATCCATCGAAAAGGCAATCTTCCAGTCTTTGATCGGGAGGTACTGCGCCGGCAGGCGCAGTTTGGGCCTAAGGCTCGCCATATCTTTCGGGTGCGGTCCGCACATGACGTTCTGTAGCACGATAGCATCACTGACATTCCGCGCGAGGGGTCCCGTATGGCAGTAAAAATCCAAGTTGAAGGGCGGATCATCCGAGTTGCGGCCGTACGGAGGTTTGTACCCAACCAGTCCACAAGTGCCTGCCGGGATTCGGATTGAGCCGCCGATGTCCGAGCCCGTGGCAATCGCGCTGGTGCCAGCGGCAAGTGAGGCGGCGGTACCGCCGGACGATCCACCGGGGGTGAACTCAGGATTCCAGGGATTTCGGGTGACCCCCCATAACCGGGAATTTGTATATACTGCGGACGAAAACTCTGGTGTCGCAGTTCGGGCATGAACAATTCCTCCGGCGCGCAATATTCGCTCGTTACCAACCGAGGTTCTGTCCGCGACGAAGTCTTTCATGATCAGTGAGCCGCTGGATGTCGGCTTGCCCTTGATAAGGTTTTCATCCTTGATGCCGATGGGTAATCCCTCAAGAGCTCTGGTGCGCTTGCCGGAGGCGTATTTCGCTTCTGCCTTTTTTGCCTTATCCATGGCTTCATCAAAGTGACGATAGGTGAACGCGTTGATGACGGGTTCCACCTCTTCGGCCCGCTTGATCAACGCGTCCAGCAGTTCAACAGGGGATAGGGTTTTAGCCTTGAACTGGGCAATCGCTTCGGTGGCCGGTAGGTAACAAAGTTCAAGATCGCTCATGCTATTGATTCGTGAGGAAATGGGTGATGGCATCGAATGCGCGCAGATCATCGGTTTTTCGTTCGCTGGAGACAAATTCAGGCCAACTTGCTAAACGGGCAATGGTCAGGCTGTTGTCCATGTCGGCATAGATAATCTGTCCGAATACGCCTCTTGCCATCAGGATGCGCCGTTCGATATCTCTGATCCAGAACTGGTTGCGATAAGCCCCGTTATCGAGATCCATATTGTTTTTGTCGCTGAAAAGGGATGGATCCGCATCAAAGCTAGCCAGTAGCCATTCCCGTGGCACGATCTGCTGGCCGTTGCCAACACCCCCGTTGCATAGCATCTGACCAAAACGGGCATAGTCGCGCAGTGTGGCATTGAAACCGCCGTCAGCCAGTGGATAGCCTGCTGCATCCACGGTGAAACAGGCGCTCTCCTGTACACCAAGCGGCTGCCAGAGTTCTTTGCTGATGAGTTCTGCAAGGCGGGTCTGTGTCACCCGTTCCATGCAGTGCGCCAGCACATCGGTTTCAATCGAGCGGTACTCAAAAAGCGCACCGTGTTCACGAACGGTGTCCTTGAGACTCAGAATTTGGTCCCACATACACTGGAAGTATGGAACATCGGGCTGTGCTGGACGCCAGCCCGAGGCGACATCGGTTGCCGCTATGTCCGAGTCGAGTGCTTCATAGTCCTCGACGTAGCGCACGCCGGAGGTCATGTCGAGCGTGTGACGTAGCTTGGCGTCTTTCCAGCCGGTCGCTTCCAGCTCTGGAAGGTAAGTACTAATATGCTCTTCAGGATCCAACAATCCGCGCGAGACCAAAATGCCTGCGACTGTAGAGGTGACCGATTTCGCCATTGACTGGGACAGGTGTAACGTGCGCTCTGTCATCCCGTTGAGGTAGCGCTCGTAGCGAACCTCACCGTGATGGATAACCAAAATGCCGTTGGCAAAATTTTGCAGGAGCCAGTCGATTACGGTGGTGGGCTTACCGGAGCAGCTAGTAAAGGTTACAGAATCGAGATCGGTCAGATTTTCCTGAAACTGCCAGATAGGGCCGTTACCCCGCCAGACTTCAACAGTTGGAAGAATCTCTCGGATATGTTGAAAAGACCAGCGATTCCAGGGCGCACGATCCCATTCGTCACGCGGTACTCGTTTGTCGGGGGCAACGGGAAAACCCTGCATCGCTTTCATTATTCTAGAAAAATCCAGTCAGGTTTGGAGCGCCTAAAACCACCAATCCATCGAACCAGGTTTGTCTTGTCGCAGCCTGAAGGGCCAAGCAGGGTGAAGAATTTGTTCTGCGCAATTGACACCGAGACATCATCGAGCGCGGTGACTTCCTGTCCGGTGCCGGCACTGAATATTTTTGAGACATTGCGGACATCAACAGCAACCGTGACATTCATTCTCCCCTCCGAAACCGGTATACGAAGACAATGGTTAATAGACTATTAAGGCTTCGGCCCGTTATAACTAACCACAAAATGCCCGTCAATAGAGTCCAGCACACTAGCAGTAGCTATGTCCACGTATCAAGTACTGTGCTGTCGACGAACAAGGATATACTCATTTATGTGGATTTTCGATCGCGAACTGGCGAAAAACGAGGGTCAAAATCCGAAAGGAATGGATGACATTCGCTTGGTCAGCGGTATACTGCTTTTATGACAGACTGGTGATTAAATCGTAAACGAAAAAGGAAGATTGACTGATGGCTGGAGTGAATAAAGCAATCATTGTAGGAAACTTGGGTAACGATCCAGAAATTCGTTATTCGGCGAATGGCAACGCGATCGCGAGTATTTCGGTGGCAACCTCGGACCGGTGGAAAGATAAGAATACCGGGGAGCAACAGGAACGAACAGAATGGCACCGAGTTAAGTTATTTAGCCGTCTGGCCGAACTCGCCGGTGAGTATTTAAAAAAGGGATCCCAAGTCTATATTGAGGGAAGAATTCAAACCTCAAAATATCAGGATAAGGATGGAAATGATCGTTGGTCCACAGAGATTGTTGCGAGAGAAATGACGTTTCTAGGAGGACGCGGGGGCGCAGGAGATTCTCAGGGAGCGCCTCCGGCGGATTCTTCTCAGCGTGACCCCGCCCCAAGTGGCGATTTCGACGACGATATCCCGTTTTAGTGCTTAATTCTTGGATTTTTACTGGTCACACGAAGAATTCTGGATCTCATAAATCGGCGTGAAGGTATAACTCGAACTCAGTTTTTCTTGCAGTAGAATGGTTTGAGGAGCATCGCTAAACCCGGACGGTAAGATCGGGAGTTGATCAAACGCGAGCCTCAAAGTAAACCGAGGAGGAGGTATGGCCGATTCTTCTGAATCGCAGGGACAGACTTTTCCCCAGCTTTTGCTGCAGCGTCTGAATCATGACGCTGAACGACCGGCAATGCGTGAGAAGGCCTACGGTATCTGGCAGACCTGGACGCTGGGGCAGATCGGTGAGGAAGCGTTTGCCTTCGCCGCCGGGTTGTCTCAACTTGGTTTTACCCGAAACGATACTCTTGTCATTATTGGCGATAACCGGCCGCGCCTTTACGGCGCCATGATCGCCGCACAGTCCCTTGGCGGTGTCCCCGTTCCTACTTACCAGGATTCGGTTGCGCAGGAGATCCTGTATGTTGTGGATCATGCCGAGGCACGCTTTATCGTTGCTGAGAACCAGGAACAGGTAGACAAGGCTCTCGAGATCCGCGAGCAATGTCCGAGGGTGGAGCGTATTTTCTATTGTGATCCCAAGGGATTGCGCAAGTACGATCCGCAGATCGTCATGGATATCCAGACGGTGATGAAGAGCGGACGCGAGATTCTGGAAGCGAACCCCGAGACCGTTGTTTCAGAAATCCAGAAAGGCGCCGGGTCTGATACTGCGATTATCCTCTATACCTCGGGCACGACTGGGCGGCCGAAAGGTGTTGTGCTGTCGCATGAGAATCTTCTGGTGACCGCGCTCAATGCCAACGCGTTCGACCAGATCACTGCCGACGAAGAGGTGCTCGCCTACCTGCCGATGGCATGGGTTGGAGACAATGCGTTCTCGTTTGCCATGGGCCTCGTCGCGGGTTTTTGCGTCAGCTGCCCGGAAAGCGCCGATACAGTTGCACAGGATCTGCGCGAGATCGGGCCGACATTTTATTTTGCGCCGCCCAGGGTTTTTGAGAGCGTGCTGACCAGTGTGATTATCCGCATGAAGGATGCCGGGCGACTGAAGCGCAGTCTCTTCGAACATTTCATGAAAGTAGCCAAAAAGACGGGCGCTGCCCTGATGGACGGGCAATCGGTTTCGACCTGGGATCGCTTTCATTATGGTCTTGGTGAGTTGATGATCTACGGGCCCCTCAAGAATACCTTGGGATTAAGCCGGGTTCGGGTGGCTTACACGGCAGGTGAGGCTATCGGCCCCGAGATTTTTGAGTTCTATCGCTCTTTGGGTATCAATCTCAAACAGCTCTACGGCCAGACTGAGGCAACTGTCTTTATTACCATGCAGCCTGACGGGCTAGTGCGTTCTGAAAGTGTGGGTACACCCCCGCCGGGCGTTGAGGTGCGGATCGAAGACAACGGCGAAGTCGTTTACCGCAGCCCGGGAGTGTTTAAGGAGTACTTCAAGAATCCCGAGGCAACCGCTGAAACCAAGACTCCGGATAACTGGGTGCATACCGGCGATGCTGGGTACTTCGATGATGAAGGCCACCTCCGCATCATCGACCGTGCCAAGGATGTCGGCAAACTGACCGACGACAGCATGTTTGCGCCCAAGTTTCTGGAGAACAAGCTGAAGTTCTTCCCCGAAATTAAAGAAGTCGTTACCTTTGGCGATCAGAGGGATTTTGTAACTGCTTTTATTAATATCGATCTTGATGCCGTGGGCAACTGGGCCGAGCGCAATAATGTTTCTTACGCCAGTTATCAGGAACTTGCGGCGCATGCCAAGGTCTATACCCTGATACAAGACTGTATCGAGCAGGTGAACCAGAGTCTCGCCCAGGATTCCCATCTTTCCTCGTCGCAGATTCGGCGTTTTCTGATCCTGCATAAGGAATTGGATCCGGATGACGGGGAGCTTACCCGGACCCGAAAGGTCCGTCGGCGAATCATCAACGAACGCTATGGGGATCTCATTGATGCGCTTTTTGACGGGCGCGAAAGCTGTTTTGTCAGCACCGAGGTCATGTTTGAGGATGGCCGTCAGGGACGGATTGAAGCCGATCTTGAAATACGTGATGCTGCGGTATCATCAGAGCGCGTACGCGCAGCTGCCTGAACATTGATGCACTTGGCTTCTAATCTTCGCGTTTCGGTGGATTTGCGGCGACACAGATATTTGATCAGCTCCAGATAGTTCATCAGTATGTCGAGCGAGCAAGCAACCGATACTCTTCTTCAAGTCGATGCAATATCGCTCTCCTTTGGCGGTGTACACGCGCTGGTGGATGTAAGTTTTGATATACGCAAAGGCGAGGTCCGCTCAATTATTGGCCCCAACGGCGCTGGTAAGAGTTCCATGCTCAACGTGATCAACGGCTTTTATCACCCCCAGGAGGGAACGATTACCTACCAGGGGCAGGCGCGAAAGCAGATGCGCCCCCATGACGCGGCAGCGGGCGGCATTGCCAGAACTTTCCAGAATATTGCGCTCTTTAAGGGTATGAGCACTCTGGATAACATCATGACTGGCCGCAACACGCATATGAGCAAAGGCCTCTTCTGGCAGGCCTTGTATCTCGGCCCGGCTCAACGCGAGGAGATTGAGCACCGCGAGTTTGTCGAGCACGTGATTGATTTTCTCGAGATTCAGTCGATCCGAAAGACGCCGGTCGGCCGATTGCCTTACGGTCTGCAAAAACGGGTCGAACTCGGTCGTGCGTTGGCGGCCGAGCCGACACTGCTCTTGCTGGACGAACCCATGGCCGGGATGAATCTGGAAGAAAAAGAGGACATGAGCCGGTTTATTCTCGAAACCAACGACGAATTTGGGACCACGATTGCGCTCATCGAGCATGATATGGGCGTGGTGATGGATATCTCAGATCGGGTAGTCGTGCTGGATTACGGGCGCAAGATTGCTGAGGGCACCCCCCAGGAAGTTCGCGCCAATCAGAATGTGATCGATGCTTATCTCGGAGTCAGTCATGACTGACTCCGCCGCGATTCGTCTTGGTGTGCCGACCGAAGAGGAGTTCGTCGATGGCATTTGATATCTTTCTTCTGGAAGTGATCCTAAGCGGTCTAATGACTGGTGTCATGTACGCCCTCGTTGCCCTCGGTTTCGTACTGATTTTCAAAGCTTCCGGAATCTTCAACTTTGCGCAAGGGGTTATGGCCCTTTTTGCGGCACTGGCGCTTTACGATTTCCTGGCAGAGGACGGCTGGTTTTTTGCTGTTTTCGGCTTTACCTTGCCGGTGTGGCTGGCGATCCCCGCCACGATCGTGGTCATGATTGTGTTGGCGTGGGTGATCGAACGCACCATATTGCGCTTTTTGGTCAAGCAGAACGAAATCATCCTTTTCATGGCCACCATTGGCCTTGCTTTTGTGCTGGAGGGCCTTGGCGATATTCTGTTTGGTTCCGATGTCAAGCCGCTTGATATTGGTATCCCCCAGGGCGCTTCGGACTGGCTGCTGGATAGTTTCAACCTCTATTTAGAGAAGCTTGAAATCTTTGCCGCAGGAACCGCAGCCGTTCTGGTGGTGGTCTTGGCGATCTTTTTTCAGCGCACCCGTATCGGTCGGGCCCTTCGTGCTGTGGCGGATGATCATCAGGCGGCACTCAGCGTTGGAATATCACTGGATAAAATCTGGGTGATCGTCTGGTCGGTCTCAGGAATCGTAGCGCTGGTGGCCGGCATCATGTGGGGCAGTAAGTCCGGAGTGCAGTTCTCACTTTCCCTGATTGCACTGAAAGCGCTTCCCGTGCTGATCCTAGGCGGATTCACATCGGTTCCTGGCGCAATCGTCGGCGGACTCATTATCGGCGTGGGCGAAAAATTGGCCGAGGTCTATATTGGCCCGATGGTGGGGGGCGCTATCGAGAACTGGTTTGCGTACATGTTGGCGTTGGGCTTTCTGCTGTTCAGACCCCAAGGCCTATTCGGCGAACGTATCATCGAGAGGGTCTGACGATGTTCTATCGAGAAAGTGGTCAACTTAAGTCCAGTTATCCCGCGGACCAGGCCATATTTCCCATTGCCCAGGATCGCTGGTTTGTGATCGGCGTAGTCGTTGTAGCCTTTTTGGCCATACCCCTGGTCCTTGACCAGTACTGGGCCAACGCGGTTTTGCTGCCGTTTCTGGTCTATGCGCTTGCAGGCCTGGGTTTGAATATCCTCACTGGCTACTGCGGCCAAGTGTCGCTCGGGACAGGCGCCTTCATGGCCGTCGGCGCTTATGCATCTTTCAAGTTGGTAGGCTTTTTCCCCGAACTTAACTTCCTAATCGTGTTGGCGCTATCGGGCGTGATCACGGCGGTGGTTGGTATGATCTTCGGACTGCCGAGTCTGCGTATCAAAGGTTTTTATCTAGCGGTTGCAACGCTCGCCGCACAATTCTTTTTGGTCTGGATGTTCAACAAGGTCGGTTGGTTTTATGACTACAACCTAACCGGCATGATTACAGTAAGGCCCATCGACTTTTTCGGTATCCGGATCACTGGTCCTGAAGCGACACCGGCAGCAAAGTACCTCTTCACTCTGACTGTTGTCTGTATTCTGGCACTCAGCGCTAAGAATATTGTTCGCGGCCGGGTTGGCCGCGAATGGATGGCGATTCGCGAT
>MDTB01152586.1_pt1 | contig 15345 bp, 15 predicted proteins | sample 811161 | NCBI WGS metagenome assembly MDTB01 (sample SAMN05326650, study PRJNA326480) | marine metagenome | isolation source: seawater | place: Mediterranean Sea | collected 2009 | reverse complement strand
GTCTAGCTTAAGCTGCTAGAGCGTAGTTTTCGTCGTTGGCAGTTATAGCTAACGAGTCCACAGTTGGGTTTACGAGCACTGTAGAACTACTCGGCATGCACATTTGGTTTTGTAACCGGCGTCGAATCCATATCGTCCCCGAGGAGAGAATTATCTGCTATTTAGAGAAAATTTGAAATCTCTTGATTGAAAATCCAAATACCAGAGGCAATCAAAAGGGCACCGATCAGTCGATTGACGAGCTGGATCCGTCCACCTTCCAGTTGTTGTTTAAGTGCTGTACCCGCAAGCGCGACACCAGTATAGATCGTCGCATCAATACCGCCGGCCAACGCGCCCATGGCGAGCTGTATGGAAAGTGTATGTTGAGGATCGACAAAGGGTCCGAAGACAGCCAAGAAGAACACTAAGACCTTCGGGTTTACGACCGCAATCGAAAATCCAGCGATAAAGCCACCTTGAGTCGTGAGTTTTTCAGGAAGAGGCATGTTACCCGCGTTGACCAGTTGATATCCGAAATAAATCAGAAGTGCGATTCCGAGAAAGGTCAAAGCGATTGTGAGTTCCGGGAGGGCGAGCAGCAGGGCTGATAGACCGAAGACAGTCGTTAGTGCAAACACCATGATGCCCAAACCATGCCCAAGCGCACCACAAATACCAACGGCCGTCCCTCGAGAGGCCGACATTGACAAAATGAGTAGCCATGACAAACCTGGAGAAGCGGCTCCAGCCAGGCAAAGAAGAGCGAGTTTAATCCAATCGAATTCAGCCATCAGCGAACACGGTGACGGACAGCGCGTTGCTTCTCGATCTTCCATTCGCGGTCACGGATTGTGTTTCGTTTATCGTGTTTTTTCTTCCCGTAGGCCAGCCCAATTTTGATTTTGACAAGCGGGCCTTTCCAGTACATTTCAAGTGGCACACAGGCATGCCCTTTTTGGCTTAAGGCGCCATGAATCGCAGCCAGTTCTTTTTTGTGGAGTAGCAGTTTTCGCGTGCGCGTCGGATCCGCGATCACATGTGTTGAAGCGGAATCCAGGGGCGTAATTTGTGAATTTAGAAGATAGGCCTCGCCGTTTCGAATGATCACGTAGGTATCGCTTAAGTTGGCCTTTCCAGCTCGGATCGATTTCACTTCCCAACCGTGGAGTTGCATACCGGCCTCGAATGTTTCGTCGATGTGGTAATCAAAACGTGCGCGTTTATTTTGAGCGATTTGATTGCTGTTTTTGTTCGATTTTTTGGCCATGGCGGGCGACTTTACGTATATTTGCCGTTTTTTCAAACAGCGATTGAGGAATTGATGCCGAAAATCACGAGATCCGCAATAGTGTCTCACACTCCAGAGCAAATGTTTGAACTGGTCAACGACTTTGCACGCTATCCCGAGTTTTTACCCTGGTGTGGTGCTGCACGGGTCATCGATTCATCTGAAACGGTCATTGTCGGAGAGCTATCGATTCAAAAGGGCAGCATTCGGCAAGCATTCACGACGAAAAACACCTTAACGCCACCGGAAAGGATAGATTTATCTTTAGTGAACGGACCCTTTAAATCGCTGTCAGGACATTGGCGTTTTGAGTCAGTTGGCGAGGATTGCTGTCGCGTGAGCCTCGATCTTGAATTTGAATTTGTGGGTAAATTAATCGCCATGGCAATCGGCGCTGTGTTTTCGCAAATCGCTGGAAGCCTTGTTGATGCATTTTGTGATCGTGCAGATCAGTTATACGGTCGGTAGGTTTTGAAAGTTCAGGTCGTTTACGCAAAGCCCGATCAACAATACGTGGTTGAATTAGATGTCCCCGAAGGAACAACTGTCTATCAGGCCGCAGATTTGTCTGGTTTCGCTGTCAAATTCCCAGAAATTGATCTTGCAACAACTCCGATGGGTATCTTTGGCGTCCGTGTCAAAACGGCCACCACCATGATCCTTCATCCGGGCGATCGGGTGGAGTTGTATCGATCTTTAATAGCGGATCCGAAGGAGAACCGCCGGACTCGCGCTGAATCTCAGAAACTTTATCGTTCGTAAAGTTCACAATCAGATAGGTATTTTGTTGAACTTCGCCGTCAAAATCGATCCGCTCTAAATAAATCCAGCGGTTGGGATTAAAGGTATTTACAGTGATTGGCGATCCGAGTAGGAACTGCACTTGATCTCTCGACATTCCGACTTCCAGCCGTTCGACACGCTCAGGGATCAGTTGATTACCTTGCTTCACAGGATTTTTGTGGACACCAGGGAAACTGCAGCCAGTGAGCACAATGGTTGTCATCAGAACGAGAATGGAAATCAGTCGCATCAATATCTTCCTGAGGAAATTCTTGGCAGAATAATAAAGATGCCAAGCCAATGAGTCCATTGATGATGCAATACGAAACTGACGAATTAAAAAAAGCGGGACTAAAAGCAACGCTTCCGCGGATTCATGTCTTACAGCTATTGCTTGCCAGCGAAGGAGAGCATATGTCGGCGGAAGTGGTCTACCGCAAACTGCATGAGTCTGGCGTTGATGTGAATCTCGCGACGATTTATCGAGTTCTGACGCAATTTCAAGAGGCCGGGTTGGTCGAGCGTCATCAGTTTGACGCCACGACCAATGTATTTGAGCTAAAACCTGATGATCACCACGACCATATGGTGTGTGTTCGATGCCATCAGGTCATTGAGTATGTGAGTCCTGAGATCGAAGCCTTGCAGGAGAAAATTGCGAAAGATCATGGATGCGACATCGTTGATCACACACATATCATTTATGTGACTTGTGCTAATTGTTCGGCGACAAAGTAATGGGTTCGAGCCCTCTTCTTGATCCGAGTGTTTTGTTTTTCGTTCTTGGTCTATTTGCTGGTCTTGTGCGCTCGAATCTTGAAATCCCAACTGCGATCGCTCGCTTTTTATCGCTCTATCTATTAATGGCGCTCGGACTCAAGGGTGGATTTTCCCTTGCAGAAAGTGGTTTTAACCCGGCAATTCTCAGAGATCTTGTGTTTGCGATTGGGCTCGCTCTAGCCATCCCGTTTGTGAGCTTTATAGTGTTGAAGCGTGTGATTAATCCGTTGGATGCGCTGGCAATCTCGGCGACTTACGGTTCCGTTTCCGCGGTTACGTTCATTACGGCAACGCAATTTTTAGAAACCAATGGTCTCGAGTATGGCGGCCACATGGCTGCTGCCATGGCTTTAATGGAATCGCCGGCGATTATTTTTGCAATTTTAATGGCGAATCTTTACCGAACGCAGGAGGCGCGTCAGGAGCACCAAGGATTCTTGGTTGTGTTAAGGGAGTCGTTCACCGAGGGTGCTCAGATCCTACTGTTAGGCGCGATGGTTATTGGGATGATCACTGGGGTGGCCGGTAAAACGATTATGGATCCATTTACCGGGATGATCTTTAAAGGCATGCTCGCGTTCTTCTTGCTTGATATGGGTGTAGCGACCGCCAAACGACTCGCCGATCTGCGCGGTGTGCCGAAGCGGTTGGCGTTCTATGGAGTGATTGCGCCCCTGACGCATGCTTCAATCGCGTTAACGTTGGCCCGGGCGGGTGGTCTATCAGCCGCCAATGCGACTCTGTTGGCCGTCCTTGCAGGGTCGGCTTCCTACATCGCTGTCCCTGCTGTTTTAAAGCACGCCCTACCAGAATCCAATCCAAGCCTGTACCTCGGGCTATCGCTTGGTCTGACGTTCCCATTGAACATTATTTTCGGTATCCCGCTGTATCATTGGGCAGCCACTTGGCTGATCGGTGGTTAATTTCGCAACAGATCTGTTGCAGCTTGTCGCGTACTTTCAGTGATCGAATGCCCGCCAAGCATTCGCGCAATTTCATCGATTCGCTCACCGCGCGACAAAAGGCGGGCCTGTGAAACCGTCACGTCGTCATCCGATCGTTTTTGAACATGCAGATGCTGATCCGCTTGCCCTGCAACCTGTGGTTGGTGGGTGACGACAAGCACCTGGGCGTTCACCGCCAACTCAGTCAACAGCTCCCCCACTTTTGCAGCAGTTTTCCCGCCGATCCCGACATCGACCTCGTCAAAGACAAGGGTTGGTGTCGCTAATCGAGTTGCTGTGATGACCTGAATCGCCAGATTAACGCGAGACAGTTCGCCACCGGATGCAATTTTCGATAAGGGACGACCTTGTTGACCTGGATTGGGCTGGAAAAAAAATTGAACAGATTCGGCGCCGGTAGCCGATAGTGCTTCATTAGGAATCAGGCGGATCTCTAATCGCGCGTATTCCATCCCTAGATCTGGAAAATTAGCAGTGACTTCTCGAGACAGTTGCTCTGCGGCAGCGGCTCTTATGGTTGTTAATTCAGCGGCTTTTTGCTGCGCGATAATCTCAAGCTCTGCAACTTTTTGTTCCAGCATCGGAATCCGATCATTTGCTTCGGCAATTCCCGCAAGTCGCGACACAAGGTTCGTGTGATGCTGGACGAGGTCCTCTGGTTCAATTTTATGTTTTCTTACGAGCTGAAATACTTGTGCAAGACGCTCCTCAACAAATTGCAGGCGCTCTGGATCAAGATCGAATTGGTCGCGTGCATGTTGGATTTCACTTTTTGACTCACTCAGCGCAATGGCCGCCTGTTCCAGGAGCTCAGTCGCATTCTCTAGTCCTTGATGGCCATCTGCAATTTGACTGACATCATTGGCAATTTTTTCTGTGTGACTGATTATTCCACCGGTTTCATCGCCCGACAGGAGCGCGAGGGTTTGTTCGGTGACTCTGATAAACGTATCGCCAGTCGCCAGCTGTCGCTGCTCTCGGTCAAGTTGTTCAAATTCATCAGCCTGAAGATTGAATGCGTTGAGTTCTTCGACTTGGAAACCGAGAAGCTCTCGTTCGGCGTCTGCTTTCGATGCATCAGCCTGGAGCGTATGCAGTGACGATAGGGTATCTATCCATTCCTTGACGGCGGCCGATGTGCGCTGACGTGCTAGGCCCTGGTCGGCATATTCATCCAATAATTCAAGTTGATGCTTCGGTTGAAGCAATTTTTGATTCGCGTGTTGGGTGTGCATCAAAACGAGTTGCTCTGACAGTTCTTTCAATTGTGAAGTTGAAATCGGAGTTCCGTTGACATAGGCCTTCGAGCGGCCTTCTGACGACAGTGTTCGTCTTAAAACTAGCTCATCATCTTGATCCAGTTCATTATCACTCAGCCATGCTTTTGCTTGAGGGAGGCGTTCAATATCAAATTCAGCAATGATCTGCGCGCGCTCGGTTCCAGCGCGTACCAGCCCGAGATCAGCGCGTGCGCCCAAAGCCAGTTCCAGCGCATCAAGGATCAGCGATTTACCGGCGCCTGTATCGCCGGTCACAGCAATACACCCACTGGTCAGTTCAAGGTCGACTGACGCGAGTGTCGCTAAGTTTTTAATATTCAGTTGTAAGAGCATTTGTTTGTCTGTTGAAACTCGCGGATATGACCTTATACATGCGTTTCCGTAGAGAGTGTAGCCCACTCACGGGATAAACATGGAGGAGATTATGGCCGACGAAAAATCACCAGCGGATGAGGACGTCATGAAAGACTCAGTGGATGCGTCTGAAATTCAAAACGAAGAGCTTGATGATGATGCGATTCAAGACGACGAACAGAAAGAGATTGACACCAGCGATGACTCAGTTGATCTCGATGATGGTGATTCGGCCAGCTTGGAAACGCAGGTTGAAGAGCTTAAAGAAGCACTAATCCGCTCCCAAGCAGATCTTCAAAACGTTCGTCGCCGTGCCGAGCGTGATGTTGAAAATGCGCACAAATACGCAGTTGAGAAATTTGTTAAAGATTTACTCGCAGTGTTGGATTCGATGGATCGAGCGCTTGAACTTACCGAAACCACAGACGGTTTTGATGCGTCGATGCTCGAGGGCACTCAAATGACGCACAAGCTCCTTTTGGATACAGCGGCAAAGCACGGAGTGGAACCAATTAATCCGGTTGGGGAGGTATTTGATCCGCAAGAGCATCAGGCAATGAGCATGGTGGAGTCAGCAGATCATGAACCAAATACGGTGATGGCAGTGATGCAGAAAGGCTACAAATTAGAAGGACGAGTGATCCGAGCGGCGATGGTCATGGTGACCAAAGGTACTTCGAACTAGTCACTTGAATGCGGATAAAAAACCGCAATAAACGAGAGAATAAATCCGGGTATCCGGACATGGATGAATAGAGAGGAAAAACCATGGGTAAGATCATAGGAATCGATCTTGGTACAACGAATTCTTGCGTGGCTGTGCTGGAAGGCGGCAAGCCACGCGTCATTGAGAACGCTGAGGGCGATCGTACGACCCCGTCGATTATTGCTTATACCGACGACGAAACACTGGTCGGACAGCCGGCGAAGCGGCAGTCTGTGACGAATCCAGACAACACATTATTTGCTGTCAAGCGCCTGATCGGTCGCAAGTTCAGTGATGATGTGGTGCAGAAAGACATCAAAATGGTTCCCTACAAAATCGTAGGTGCCGACAACGGCGACGCTTGGATTGACGTCAAGGGAGAGAAGCTCGCTCCTCCTCAAATCTCTGCCGAAGTCTTGAAAAAAATGAAAAAGACGGCCGAAGATTATCTCGGGGAAGACGTTACGGAAGCCGTGATCACGGTTCCAGCGTATTTCAACGACAGTCAGCGTCAGGCCACAAAAGATGCAGGTAAGATTGCGGGCCTTGATGTGAAAAGGATCATCAATGAGCCGACCGCTGCCGCTCTTGCTTATGGAATGGATCAGGCCCGTGGTGATTCAGTGATTGCGGTCTACGATTTAGGTGGTGGTACCTTTGATATTTCAATCATTGAGATCGCTGAAGTCGATGGCGAGCACCAGTTCGAAGTGTTGTCAACCAATGGCGATACATTCCTTGGCGGCGAGGATTTTGATCTACGCGTGATTGATTACCTTGCGGAGTCATTCCAGAAAGATCAGGGAATGGATCTCAAAGGTGATCCTCTAGCGATGCAGCGTTTGAAAGAAGCTGCCGAGAAGGCGAAAATCGAGTTATCTTCGAGCCAACAAACAGATGTTAACTTGCCCTACATTACAGCCGATGCAAGTGGTCCCAAGCACTTGAATCTTAAGTTGACGCGGGCGAAGCTCGAGTCATTAGTCGAAGATCTGGTAGAGCGGACACTTGCGCCAGTGAAGCAGGCACTTGAGGACGCGGGTCATTCAACGTCTGAAATTAATGATGTCATTCTTGTTGGTGGTCAAACGCGGATGCCACTCGTTCAAGACAAGGTAAAGGCATTCTTCAATAAAGATCCACGTCGTGATGTCAACCCTGATGAGGCGGTTGCCATGGGCGCGTCGATTCAAGGTGCGGTACTGGCCGGTGACGTGAAAGACGTATTGCTTCTCGACGTGACGCCTCTGTCTCTGGGTATTGAGACAATGGGTGGTGTGATGACTGCATTGATTGAGAAAAATACGACCATCCCAACCAAGAAGACTCAGGTGTTTTCAACCGCTGAAGACAATCAGACCGCGGTGACGATTCATGTCTTGCAAGGTGAGCGTAAACAGGCAGGTCAAAATAAGTCGTTAGGCCGATTCGATTTGGCTGATATTCCACCGGCACCTCGTGGCATGCCGCAGATTGAAGTTGCCTTTGATATCGATGCGAACGGTATTTTGAATGTGTCTGCAAAAGACAAAGCAACCGGTAAAGAGCAGTCGATTGTGATTAAAGCATCATCTGGCCTGTCTGATGAAGAAATCGAAAAAATGGTGAAGGATGCTGAAGCGAATGCTGAAGCGGATAAGAAGTTTGAAGAAATGATCGGTGCGCGAAATACTGCTGACGGTATGATTCACGCGACGAAAAAGTCAATGGCAGATGCCGGTGATAAGCTGACTGACGAAGAAAAAGCGCCAGTTGAAGCGGCTATTTCTGAACTTGAAGAGGCGTTGAAAGGTGACGACAAGGATGAAATCACTGCAAAGACGACGGCTTTGACTGAGGCGTCAGCGAAGATCGCAGAGAAGCTATACGCAGCCGCAGACGCCGGTGCCGATGCGACTGATGCAGGTGCAGATGCTTCAAAACAAGATGACGATGTTGTCGATGCTGAGTTTGAAGAAGTGAAGGACGACGAGAAGAAGTGAAGGACGACGAGAAGAAGTGAGTTGCATGACTCAAGTCCCAGGGAAGGAGAGCTGAGTGGCCAAGCGTGATTATTATGAAACTCTCGGGGTATCGACAGATGTTTCCGAAGGAGATCTTAAAAAGGCCTACCGACGCCTCGCAATGAAGTGTCACCCGGACCGTAATCCGGGAGACGCGGAGGCTGAAGCGAAGTTCAAAGAACTGTCTGAAGCTTACGAGGTTCTGTCAGACCTTGAAAAACGTGCTGCATACGATCGATATGGCCATGAAGCATTCGAAGACGGTATGGGCGGTCCTAGTGGTGGTTTCCACGGGGGCGGCGCAAGCTTTTCGGATATTTTTGGTGATGTTTTTGGTGACATCTTTGGCGGCGCAGGTCCGGGTGGCGGGCGGTCATCGGTGCAGCGCGGCAGTGATCTGCGTTACACCCTTGATCTCACCCTAGAAGAAGCCGTTTTTGGCGTCGAAAAGACGATTCGGGTGCCGCGACTGACTGAATGTGATACATGTGCAGGAAGTGGTGCTAAGCCCGGTTCATCGCCAAAAACGTGTCAGACCTGTAATGGCCAGGGTCAGGTGCGCATGCAGCAGGGATTTTTTGCAATTCAGCAGACATGCCCCCGATGTCATGGACAAGGTAAGGTCGTGACAGATCCTTGCGGTGATTGTCGAGGTCAAGGACGCAAGGAAGAAACGAAGACGTTGTCTGTGAAAATTCCTGCAGGAGTTGATACGGGAGATCGCGTGCGCTTGTCTGGTGAGGGTGAAGCTGGTGCCAACGGCGGCCCAGCGGGTGATCTCTATGTTCAAGTGAACGTCAAAGAGCACCGTATTTTTACGCGCGACGGCAAAGACCTGTATTGCGAAGTCCCAATTTCCTTCACAGATGCAGCACTCGGTGGTGAACTCGAAGTTCCGACACTCGATGGTCGCCTTAAGTTGAAAGTCCCTGACGGTACCCAAACTGGTAAGTTGTTCAGGGTGCGAGCGAAGGGTGTAAAGCCAGTGCGCGGTGGAGCGCAAGGTGACTTGCTGTGTCGGGTAATGGTCGAAACACCAGTGAATCTCACCTCGAAACAGCGCGAACTACTCGAAGAGCTCCATCAAACACTGAACCATAAAACCCACGCACCAAAGCGTGACGGGTGGTTTGACAGCGTCAAATCATTCTTTGATGAGATGAAGTTCTAATGACCAATATCGTGATCACAGGAGCATCCGGCCGCATGGGTCGCGCACTGATTGAGGCGACCCTTGAGATCGATGGTGCGGTGCTGTCTGGAGCGACCGTTCGTCCATCATCGACACTCGTGGGGACGGATGTGGGCGAGCTTGTAAGTCAAGGTCATCGTGGCGCACCAATTCATAGCGACCTGGATCTGTTTGGCTCTTTGCGTCCTGTTGTTATCGACTTTACAACGATCGAAGCAACGCTTGAGCATCTTCAGTGGTGCCTCGAAAACGGGGATCCATGTGTGATTGGAACAACTGGATTTTCGGAAGCACAGGAGGCGGTGATTGCTGAGGCTTCCAAAGTAATTCCTGTCGTGTATGCGCCAAACTTCAGTGTTGGTGTCAATGTGGTTTTTGATTTATTGGATCGTGCGTCGCGTGTTTTTGGTGATTCAGTCGATATTGAAGTGCTCGAAGCGCATCATCGACACAAAGCGGATGCTCCAAGCGGCACCGCATTAGCCATGGGTCGCGTGGTTGCAAATGCGCTCGATCGTGATTTGAGCCAAGTCGCTGTTTTTGGTCGCGAAGGTCAGACAGGTGCACGTCCTCGCGAGCAAATTGGTTTTGCGACAGTCAGAGCGGGTGACGTAGTCGGTGAGCACACAGTGTTGTTCGCTGCCGAGGGCGAGAGTGTCGAGATTACGCATAAGGCTTCTAGTCGACGGACATTTGCCAATGGCGCTGTGCGTGCGGCAATCTGGGCGTCAGAGCAATCGCCGGGCCTGTATTCAATGCGGGATGTACTTGGCCTGTAAGGAAAACCCGCCACCGTCGATGGACTTCTCGGTCTAATCTCCCTAGAATGCGCCCTCAATCGCTCGGAGCCAGCCGAGTCTGTCGAGACAGAGGACTCCCGATTGAATTCACCTGCAATTTTAATTCTTGCCGACGGCACACAGTTTGTCGGCCGCTCCATCGGCGCGGACGGGGTATCCGTCGGCGAAGTCGTTTTTAACACCGCAATGACGGGTTATCAGGAAATCTTGACGGACCCATCGTATGCACGGCAATTAGTGACGCTGACGTATCCACATATCGGAAATACGGGCGTGACTCCGGAGGATGAGGAATCGAACACGATTCATGCAGGTGGATTGATCATTCGTGACCTCCCGCTATTGTCGAGTAATTTTCGAGCATATGAATCACTGGATACCTACTTAAAATCAGCCGGCGTTGTTGCAATTGCAGATATCGATACACGTAAGCTGACTCGTATTTTGCGTGACAAAGGGGCTCAAGCCGGTGTCATTGTTGCGGGTATTGATGCATGTTCGGATGCGGGTATTGCAAAAGCACAGGCTGCGCTGGCTGAGTTCCCCGGGCTCGCTGGGATGGATCTCGCTAAAGAGGTGACAACTTCATCAGCGTACGGGTGGGATGAGGGCTCGTGGGTTCTGGGTGAGGGATACCCTCAAAAAAAGGATGCTCGCTTCCATGTCGTTGCCTATGACTTTGGCGTGAAACGTAACATCTTGCGGATGCTCGCCGATCGCGGTTGCCGATTGACCGTTGTTCCTGCGAAAACTCCAGCGAAAGATGTGTTAGCGATGAATCCTGATGGGGTGTTCTTGTCAAATGGACCTGGAGATCCTGAGCCTTGCACTTACGCGATTGGGGCGATTCAGGAAATTTTGGAAACGAAAATTCCGGTCTTTGGGATCTGTTTAGGTCACCAACTCCTCGGTCTCGCATCCGGTGCTAAAACAATGAAAATGAAGTTTGGCCATCACGGTGCGAACCACCCTGTCCAGGACATCGAGTCAGGAGTTGTCATGATCACCAGTCAAAACCACGGTTTTGCGATTGATGAACACACCTTGCCTGCGAATCTTAAGATGACGCATAAATCGTTGTTTGATCAGTCACTGCAAGGGATAGCGCGGACTGATACCTCAGCATTCAGTTTTCAGGGTCACCCTGAAGCGAGCCCAGGGCCGCACGATGTGGCGCCACTGTTTGACCAATTTATCGCGAACATGGAGGCCCGCTAATGCCAAAACGTACCGATCTTGAATCGATTCTAATTATTGGTGCTGGTCCGATTGTGATTGGGCAGGCGTGTGAGTTTGACTACTCGGGTGCACAGGCCTGTAAAGCACTTCGGGAAGAAGGTTATCGAGTCATTCTCGTGAACTCGAACCCGGCGACCATCATGACTGATCCAGCGATGGCTGATGCAACGTACATTGAGCCGATTCGTTGGCAGTCGGTTGCAAAAGTGATCGAGAAAGAGCGTCCAAGTGCTTTGCTACCAACCATGGGTGGCCAGACTGCTCTGAATTGTGCGCTTGATTTGGATCGTGAAGGTGTTCTCGAAAAATACGGTGTTCAGTTAATTGGCGCAAATGCGGATGCCATTGACAAGGCTGAAGATAGGGACCGTTTCGATAAGGCGATGAAAGCAATCGGACTCGAAACGCCGCGCAGCCATATCGCGCATACGATGGACGAAGCGCTTGTAGCGGCCGATGATCTTGGTTTTCCTTGCATCATTCGTCCCTCGTTCACCATGGGTGGATCGGGTGGCGGCGTTGCTTATAACCGCGAAGAATTTGAAGAGATTTGTGAGCGCGGCCTCGACTTATCACCGACTAATGAGTTGTTGATTGATGAATCACTCCTTGGCTGGAAAGAGTATGAGATGGAGGTGGTGCGCGACCGTAAGGACAACTGCATCATCGTCTGTTCGATCGAAAATTTCGATCCAATGGGTGTGCATACTGGTGACTCTTTTACCGTCGCTCCGGCACAGACATTGACTGATAAAGAATATCAAATCATGCGCAATGCCTCGGTGGCTGTGTTGCGTGAAATTGGTGTCGAAACGGGCGGCTCTAACGTCCAGTTCGGTGTGAATCCGGACAATGGTCGCTTGGTAGTGATCGAGATGAATCCGCGTGTATCACGTTCTTCTGCACTCGCATCGAAAGCGACAGGCTTCCCAATTGCGAAGGTTGCTGCCAAATTGGCAGTGGGTTGCACGCTTGATGAACTTGCCAATGAGATTACCGGCGGTGCAACGCCTGCATCATTTGAGCCATCAATTGATTATGTGGTGACCAAAGTCCCACGCTTTACATTCGAAAAGTTCCCGCAAGCTGATAGTCGCTTGACGACACAGATGAAATCTGTCGGTGAGGTGATGGCGATTGGTCGAAGCTTTCAGGAGTCGATGCATAAGGCATTACGGGGTCTCGAAATTGGTGTCAGCGGCTTGGATCCGACGTTTGAGTGGGATTCTGAGGAGTCTGTGCAGGCAATGCGTCATGAACTCGCGAATCCTGGCCCACGTCGTTTATGGTGCGTGGCTGACGCTTTTCGCAGTGGAGTGAGCATTGACGAGGTTTTTCAGGTCTCGAAAATTGATCCGTGGTTCCTCGCGCAAATCGAAGATTTGGTTTGGGACGAAGCGCGTCTGACAGAGATGGCTCTATCAGATCTCGATCGTGATTCACTATGGCGTTTAAAGCGCAAGGGATTCTCTGATAAACGGTTAGCGGTGCTTCTCGATGTATCAGAAAAAGAATTGCGCGAACGTCGCCTAAAACTTGATTTGAGGCCTGTGTACAAACGCGTCGACACCTGTGCTGGTGAGTTTGCGACACCAACCGCCTATCTCTACTCAACCTATGAGGAAGAGTGTGAGGCGAACCCATCAAGCCGTGACAAGATTATGGTTTTGGGCGGTGGTCCAAACCGAATCGGTCAGGGCATTGAATTTGATTATTGCTGTGTTCATGCCGCGTTTGCGATGCGTGAAGATGGTTATGAAACCATTATGGTGAACTGTAACCCCGAGACTGTTTCTACTGACTATGACACCTCAGATCGTTTGTTCTTCGAGCCGGTGACGCTTGAGGATGTGTTGGCAATTGTCGATATCGAACAGCCAAAAGGTGTGATTGTTCAGTTTGGTGGTCAGACACCGCTCAAGCTTGCACGCGAACTTGAGGCATCCGGGGTCCCTATTATTGGCACATCGCCTGAAGCCATTGACCGTGCTGAAGACCGAGAGCGATTCCAGCAAATGGTAACGCGTTTGGGTCTGAGACAGCCTGCGAACGCGACAGCGCGGAGTCTTGAGGAGGGGCTGGCTTTGGCAGAAAGCATTGGTTTTCCTCTAGTCGTGCGTCCCTCTTATGTTCTTGGAGGGCGTGCGATGGAAGTGGTCTCGAATCTGTCGGAGCTGAAACGGTATCTTCAGGATGCTGTGGTCGCAAGTGATGACTCTCCAGTACTTCTCGATCACTTTCTCGATCCAGCAATCGAAGTTGACGTGGATGCAGTGAGCGACGGTGAGCACGTTGTCATCGGTGCCATTATGGAACACATTGAACAGGCTGGCGTTCACTCGGGTGACTCTGCATGTTCACTGCCACCCTATAGTTTGCCAAAACACATTCAGGATGAAATTCGTGATCAAGTGATCCGCATGGCGCGTGAGTTGAATGTCGTCGGCTTAATGAATGTGCAGATGGCTGTGCAGGGCGAAGATGTGTATGTGATTGAAGTGAATCCTCGCGCCTCACGAACAGTCCCGTTTGTCTCGAAATGTATTGGGGTGTCCCTAGCGAAAGTCGCTGCTCGCTGCATGGTAGGTACGTCTCTTGAAGCGCAGAACATGACCAAGGAACTGATTCCGCCGTATTTTAGTGTGAAAGAGAGTGTGTTCCCCTTCGTGAAATTCCCAGGTGTCGACCCAATTTTGGGTCCTGAAATGAAGTCAACCGGTGAAGTCATGGGAACGGGTGATAGCTTTGATGAGGCCTTTGCCAAGGCGCATGCAGCTGCCGGCGATCGGCTACCGAGCATTGGGCGTGCTTTTGTCTCTGTTCGCGATGCAGATAAGATTCGCGCTGCAGTTCTTGCACAATCCTTGATCGAAACGGGATTTGAGCTCGTCGCAACTGGTGGAACCTGCGATCACTTAATCAATTCTGGTATTCCTTGCCAGCGTGTGAATAAAGTGATGGAAGGTCGGCCAAATATCGTTGATATGATTAAAAATGATGCAATCGCGTTTATCGTAAACACAACTGAGGGTCGACAAGCGATAATGGATTCTGCAACGATTCGTCGATCGGCGTTGAATCACAAAGTTTGCTATACAACGACTTTGGCAGGTGGCGAATCGATTGTGCGCGCTCTGAAGTTTGGTAACGAACGTGAAGTCCGGCGACTGCAGGAGCTTCATCGTCGCGTTGAGACACAATAATAAGGATTTAAATGAGCAAGATACCGATGACCAAATCTGGAGAATCGTCGCTCCGGGATGAACTGCAGCGTTTAAAGCAAGTTGAACGTCCGCGTATCGTCGCTGCAATTGCCGAAGCGCGCGAGCATGGTGATCTGAAAGAAAATGCTGAGTATCACGCTGCGCGCGAACAGCAGGGATTCTGTGAGGGCCGGATTAAAGATATCGAGGCGAAGCTATCCCATGCTCAGGTGATTGATGTGACGCAAATTGAAAATACAGGCAAGGTGATTTTTGGCGTGACTATGACGCTCATTAATTTAGAGACCGACCAATCAGTGACCTACCAAATTGTGGGTGAAGATGAGGCGGATGTGAAAAACGGAAAGATCTCTGTGACATCACCAATCGCCCGAGGCTTGATTGGGAAAGAGGAGGGTGACGAGGTGTCGGTGACAACTCCCGGTGGTGTCGTCGAATATGAGATCGACTCCGTTGAACATCGATAGTCAGATTGGCCGGATCAAATTTGATAAACGAGGGTTAGGTCGTTCCGCAGCCCTAAAAAGTAGCGCCATTGCACCGGTTGATTGCACGCATTGAGCTCCGGTTTCCTCGCAAAGTGAGGCAATTAAAACCTTCCGCGTGTCGCGTTCCGCGCGCACTTTAATCTTGATTAGTTCATGATCGTTGAGTGCACGATTGAGTTCGTCGAGTAAACCAGTAGATATTCCTTGATCGCCAATGAGTACAATCGGCTTCAAATGATGTCCAATCGCCCGCATCTGTTT
>MDTB01198747.1_pt1 | contig 15346 bp, 11 predicted proteins | sample 811161 | NCBI WGS metagenome assembly MDTB01 (sample SAMN05326650, study PRJNA326480) | marine metagenome | isolation source: seawater | place: Mediterranean Sea | collected 2009 | reverse complement strand
TTTTACTGTTCCTGTTTTCATTTAATTTTATTATTATAATTATTATTAGTGCAAATATATAGATTTAAATTAAATGACTAGTAATTTTTTAATTTTTGTGTTTCAGGTTTTAAGTTATTTAATTCTTGATTAACTTTTGGCTTATAATTATAATCCCTATTTGGTATATAATCTCTATTTATTTTTTCTTGAATTCTATTAATATCTTTATTAACTGACTGAGGTTGATAAATGTATTCTTTATTTGGATTATAATTAAAATTATTATTTTCTGCTTTTGTTAATTTATCCTTTTTATTAATCATAGGATAAGAATTATTAATTTCATCTTCTTTAATATCTTTAGAATTTGATTTATTAATTACATCTTCTTTAATTTTTTTAGAACTTGATTCATCAATTTCATTTTTTTCATATGGTAAATCATATAATTCATTATTTTTTTTCTTTAGAATCTCATATGTCTTTATAATTTCACTTTCGTTAATTTCAGAATATATTTTAGATTTATCTAAGGTATTTAAGCTTGATAAATCATTGTTTTTTTGCTTATTTATTTCTATATTATTTTCATTGTATTTAATAAAAAACCCTTCAAAAAATATTTTTAATCCAAAAATTAATGTAATTAAAATAAGAATTTTAAAAAACATATTTTTAATATTAAATATTGGTTTCTCTTCCTTTTTAAAGTTCCATGATCTTGATTTGGAGCTATAAATTATACCAAGACTTATTCCAAAATAAATACCTAATATTGATAATAAATTAAATGGAAATATTGTAGTTTTCTTTAAAATTAAATCAAAGCCATCAATAGATGAAAGTATATAAACTTTAAATAATAAAATAGTTGTTCCACCAATTAATCCTAGAGGTAAAATAGCTGATTTATCTTTTCTTGCTGGAAAAATATGTAAAACAAGTCCAGCAATTATAAAAAATATTAAAAAATACCCTACAGGTATTAATGTTTCTACGGGAGATAACTCTATATAATTTTCTTGTTTAATTATTTCATTTTCTTCCAATAAAAATTCATTCATATAAACTATTTAATATATTTCTTAATTACTTTTCCGTTATCAAATATTTCTATATTATAACCTTTATTATTTGTATTCTTACCAAGAATATCTATTTTTTTAATTATGGATTTTGTTGATTCTAATGTTGAATCTAAATCTAAAGGGTTAGCTGCAATTTGCATAAAAAAGTCCCAGATTTGTTCATTTGCAAAATTTGGCCATGTGTGACCCATGCCATTAGCAACATATAATCTTAACTCAGTTGATGTATTACTTGTACAATTAAAATATTGAGTAACATCTGTTGAGTAATCAAATTGAAAATTTATTGTTTCTTGATCTGTGCATCCATGTAAATCACTCCAAAAGTTCATGATTGTATAAATATCAGGAGCTCCACCCCAGCCTTCAGATTCGTATGCCATTGAACCATCCATAGGAACAACATTATCATTTGTCCCACTAATTTGCATTACAGGTATCATTGATGAAGGATCACAATCAATCCAATCAGGACCACTCATAGTTCCCGTAACAGATGCTGTTGCTTTAAAAACGTCAGGTGCCTGGCATGCTAGTGACCAACTCATATACCCTCCATTTGACATACCGCAAGAAAATGTTTCCTCAGAATTTAGGTTATATTCTTCTTGTAGAAATGATGCTAAGTTTGTTAAAAAACCTACATCATCAACGTTACTAAAATTGCTATTAAAGTTAGCATTCCAATGATTAGCTCCTTGCATACTATCTGGTAAACCAGTTGGGTAGCATACAACAAAACCATGTTCATAAGCTTGTTCGCTTAATAATCCTATCATATCAGCTCCTTCTCCCCAATATCCATGTAAAACAAATACTAGTGGCGCATCATCTTGTAATGTTTCAGGGATATATAAGAAGTATTCTCTTTGCTCATTATCCCATTCAAAAAAACTAGGAATTATGCACGTTCCATTATCAATTGTAGCTAAATCATTGAAATTAGCTGCTTGTGGGTCTGTGCAACCAGGTATTTCCCAACTACATTCTTTGCTTCCAATTTCAAAGGACCAATAACCCCATGTTCCATTAGTTAATTCGTAGGTTTCAGGAGTTTTACTATAATTTACACTTACTTCTAAAGTTCCTCCATTCCAACCATCACCATAAGAATCATATCCTGCAATCATATAACATCCAGTACTTGGTAAACATCCTTCAATAATTATATTTTCAAAATTTTCTTGACCTTGATAAGAAGCAATTGAATTATTTTCATTTGGATTTCCCTCCATCCATGTTTCATAATCCCATAATCCCCAGGACATCTCATATGCCCATTCACCTGATGTGGTAGACATATAAATAGGAATTTCACCTTCTTGACATTGTCCGAATGTAAAAAATGGTGACATTATTGATAGTAATAGTATAATTTTTTTCATATTTTTTTTTTACAATTTCCATTTAATATTACATCCAATAGAAGGTATTTGTTCTTTTGAAACTAGTTCTTTATTAATTATTTGATTAAATACTTTTCTAATATCTGAACCATTAATATCTTTATTGTTTCCAGGTCTTGATGAATCTAATTGACCACGATAAACACATTTTTTTTCTTTGTTAAAGATACTAAAATCAGGTGTACATTCTGCTGTATATGCTTTTGCTATTTCTTGAGTTTCATCAAATAAGTATGGAAAAGGAATATTATATTTATGTATAAGTTTTATCATATTTTCAGGAGAATCATCCGGGTGTGATTGAATATCATTTGAATTTATTCCTATTACTGATATTCCCTTTTCTTCATATTCGTTAGCTAGTTTAACAAGCTCAGGTAATACATGAATAACATATGGACAATGATTACACATAAATACAATTAGTGTAGCTTTATCTCCTTTTAAATTTTTTAGCGACTGTTCATGATTTAGAAAAGGGTTTATTAGGTTAAAATCAGGAGCAATAAAACCTAGAGGTATTTTTTTTGTTGGTGTTAAGGCCATATTTAATTAATATTTTAAATTATATATTTTTTGAGTTGATCCGTCATTGTAATAAAAAATTAATACAGTTCTTTTTTTATTATAATCAACCTCTCTTCCAAGGATATCAGTTACTTTAACAATTTTTTTCTCAGAATTATTTTCATCAATATTTATTGACGATGCCATTATGATTACATTTAGAGTTGTTTCACAAAACAATCCATCACCATACATTTGTGTAATTACTACCGTCCCAGTTCCTGGTTCTCCCCATAAAATTGATAAACTTGAATCTTGAGCGGAATCCCAAATTATATCGCCATTAATGACTGACCATGAGTAATTATTCCCTATTTGATTTATTACATCATACATTTCTGCACTCCCCGATTCTACTACATTTTCGCCAACTATAAATACTTGTTCACATGCACACTCATTTCCTATACCATCATTATCAGAATCTTCTTGGTTTGGATTATATGTTTCCACACAATTATCTAACTCATCACAGATTGAGTCATCATCTGAGTCATTTAAGCAGTTTCCAAAACAATCGTAATATTCTTCAGAATAAAAACATGAACCATCATCAGAGTTTGCATTAAGATTATAATTACATGCATCTGAATCTGTACATCCAAAAACAACAATTTCTAACTCATCACAAATATCATTTTCATTTGTATCATTTATACAGTTACCTTCACAGTCATAATATTCTTCAGGGTAAGTACAGCAATTACATTCAATACTTGCTTCAGGATTAAAATTACAAGCAATCACATCAGTACAACCAACAATATTCTCACAAAGATCACCTACACCATTATTATCCAGGTCTTCTTGTTCTGGATTGAATGTATTTTGACAATTATCTATTTCATTACAAATTGAATCATTATCTATGTCATTTATACAATTTCCATTACAATCATAATATTGTTCAGGGTACTCACAAATCCCTATATCAGTAGCATTTTGATTATAATTACATGCTGTATTATCTTGACAGCCAATTATTTCATTCTCATCACATATTCCATCACCGTCAATATCATTAGCGCATTCTTCTTCAAGCAAACAAAATTCATATGTTTCACCATTTCCAAAATTTATGTTTGTCATTTCAACTAATAATTCTGAATTGTTATTTAATATGTAATAATTTGGGGTATTTCCACCGGTATTTGTGCTTGATAAACCATCTCCATAAGAGTCTAAAATTGAAAATTCATAGCAGCCTGGACTTAAGCAATAATTTTCATCAATTGTTATTCCTCCGTTAGAGTAATTTTCACCTGAGTAGAATATACCTTGATCAGAGTTAGATATTTCCCAACTAATCTCACTGCTCCAATAATCAGTTTCTAAATAAAATTCAATGTAACTTTCGCAAAAGCAACTTCCATCATCAACATTAGCATTTGGATTATAATTATCAGCTAATTCGCTTGTACAGCCGTAAATAAATGTTCCTTCGCATGAAGTTTCTAAATCATCGCATGTTCCAAAGCAATTTGCTTGGTTACTATTTATATTATCTAATATGGCTTGATTTTTAACAATTGGATGAAATTGAAGAGCAGAAGTTATTCCTGCTAAATCACAATAACTCATTATTGTTCCTACGTCTGCATCCCCTGGTTCTGTACAATTCCCTTCAACTGGATAACAAGAATCAATTGCTCCACCTGAGAAACCAAGTGATGGTTCTGGATCCCATCCACACCAATGTGTATGATTTGCACCAAAATTGTGACCAACTTCATGGGCTACATATGCCATATTATAGCTAAAAGGAGTGTTATCTGGATAGTCATAATTAAGATTTGTGTTTAATCCGCTAGAAACTCCTCCTTTATAGTATCCGTTTGGCGAACAAATTGCATCAAGCCAAGCAACCCCACCATTAGCTTGTTTACGTGTAAATAAGTGAATTAAATCAACATCATTTAAAAGAGTATTCAATGGAGCCGATGTCCAATATTCACCAAGCTCATCAAGCATATCTGAACAATCATCAAGATTATAATAATTATCTTGTGTTTCTCTTACGTTTATGTATCTAGCTTGTAATAAAACTTCCTCATCAAGCTCTTGCATGTAAATATCACTAACACCAGCCAAAACAGCAAGAGCCCATTCAACTACATCAAAACAATTGCTATCAAATTCTAAGAAAGTATAATAATCGGTGTCTATAGCCATTTCTACACACTCAGTACTATTACTAGCACTCTGTGAATTAATTATAGGTTCCTCAATTTCTAAATCTTCAGTGTGACATTCATAAAAAGATGTTACTGTACTATCATGAATATCAAAAATCACGTATAACCCATCTTTTTCACCTTTTAATTCATATACTTTTCCATTGTACTTAATTGTTCCAATAATATTATTATTCATAAAACTTATAATACCAGATTTATTTTCACCTGTAATTCTATAAGAAATTAATTTAGGTTTATAGTCGTCATATATAACGTTATTTCCATTGTGCCTAATTAATTGAAAATTACTACTAAAAACATCAAAAGAAACTAAATTTAATTTTAACTCTTCATTATCAAAGAAAGGAATTAATAATTCAAATTCACATGGTCTATTTTCTTTAATAAGACTTAAATTTTCTTCAATTAAATTAAATGCAATACTATTACTTGGATCATTAGTATATACATTATAATCACTATTTGAAATTGTAAATAACTTAATCTGTGCAAATGATGTAAGAGAAATCGATAAAAATAGTATTGCGCAAAAAAGTCTTTTCATAATTAATTTATATTAGTGAGTCTAATTTTATACAAAGTTAATAATTACCAGATTATTTTCTGCTTATTATAGCGATTTAAATATTCATTACATTTACTAAAATGCTTTTGATTAAAAAAGCCTCGACTTGCAGAAAGGGGTGATGGGTGTGCTGATTCTAATACTAAATGTTTATTTCTATCAATTCTCTCACCTTTTTTTTGTGCATAAGCGCCCCACAATATAAATACGATGTTAGTTTTTAAATTTATTATTTTTTCAATTACTAAATCAGTAAATTGTTCCCATCCTTGGTTTTTATGAGAGCCTGGGTTTTCTTTTTCTACTGTTAAAATAGAATTTAACATTAATATCCCTTGTTTTGACCATCTTTCTAAATTTCCAGATTCGGGAATATCTAAATTTAAATCACTTTTAAGTTCTTTGAAAATATTAATTAGTGATGGTGGTTTTTTTACACCATTATTTACACTAAAGCACAGTCCATTTGCCTGATTGTAGCCATGATATGGATCTTGACCAATTATTACAACTTTTAAGTCATTTATAGAGCAGTTTTTAAAAGCATTGAAAATATATTTACCAGGTGGATATATTTTTTTTTCTTCATATTCTTTTTTTAAGAATAAAGCTAATTGTTTAAAGTATTTCTTTTCAAACTCTTCAGATAGGATTTCTTTCCATGAATTTTCTATTTTAACATCCATAGAATTTATAGGTCTATTAAAAGGCTATCCTTGACTTTCTTTAAAATTGCGCATTTTTCGTATTCTTCTATTTCTTCAAAATAATATATAAGTTCAAAGAAACCTTCCATAATTTTATATTTTCTTTTTTTACTTGATACTTTTCTAAAAGATTCACTTAACTGTAATTTTCTTTCAATTGATTGATTTATCTCATTTATTTTTTGAAATAATACATCAATTAACTCATCACTTTGATTTGATTTTTTATCATTTAAATTGTTATTTAAAAGTGATAAACATTGAAGAACAAATTCATTGAGTTCCTTTTCTCCTAAGTTGTTTACATCTACAATTGAGCTATCGCTTAATTTCATTGATAAATCATTTATATAAGAGCTATAATAGCACTTAAGGATTAATTTATGTTAATAATTGTCTCAGTTTCCTTATAATTTTTTTTAGGTATTGTTATATATATAATACCATTTTGAAATTTAGCATTAATTTTTTTTGAATCAATATTTTTACCAATATTTATATATTCATTAAATTTTTTATTCCAAACTGAATTGTCATTTTCTTTTGGTTCATTTGATATATTTATATACCCATTGTTATACGATAATTTTATGTTTTTCTTATTGCTTCCAGGAATTGCCATTTCTAAAAATATGGATTTTTCGTCCTCTTTTATATAATAATTTATTGCACCCTTAGTTTTTAGTGGATTATTTAAAATATTATCAAAAATTAAATCAATATCTTCAAAATAATTTAAAGGATTTTTTCTTATTGTTATCATAATTTATAAATTTTAATTAATTTTTTGTTCCATAATATATATAGCATAAAATGTGCCAAAAAATTATTATGACAAAATGGCTTATTTATTTTAACAAATAATGTCAAATAGACAGTTATATGACTAAAGGAAGGAATAATTTTATAAATAAATCTGTATTTTTAGGAGATAGTAAAGAACTTAAAAATATAATTATTAAGAATTTAATATATCCTAAGGAAGCAATTTTAAATGATATAGAAGGTAAAGTATATTTAAAATATAAAATAAACCCAAAGGGAGAAGTTTTTGATATAATTGTTACCCGAGGTATTGGATTTGGCTGTGATAAAGAGGCAAAAAGGTTAGTAAAACTATTGAGATATTCGAATCCAAACAACAGGAGAATAAGAGTTACAACATATAAAAAAATAGTAATTACATTTAAATTACCTAAAAGAAATAATGGTATTAAAATAAATTATACTATAACTAAATAAAATATTATTCGTCGATATATGGGTATTTTTCCTTACTTTTTTGTGTTTCTGGAATAGACTCTTCCCTACCTCTTTTTGTATATGGCACATAACCCTCTTCGTTACTCCAATTACTTCTTCTATCCTTTTTAAAAAAATTAATAATCCAGTTTTCATCTTCTTCCTCAAAATCAGGGTTTAAATCTCTACTTAAAGCAATAAAGGCTTCATTTATATCTATATTTTTTTGTTGAATTTCTTCATCGTCTGGATACTTCTTTAGATTATACCTTTTAAGTAATTTTTTATAATTCTTTTTTAGTTGTTTAAAAGTTACTTCTGAATCAACTTCCATAATTGAATAATAATCTTTTTCAGCTTCAAAGTACATAAATGTTGCTAACCTATATGTACCACTTGCATCATATATTGATATATTTCCTTTCCAATAATCAAATCCTGCCCAAAAATTATTTATTATTTTTTCTTCAGATGAACCTAGAAAGGAATATCCAATTTTATTCATATTCATATCATAAATCACTGAGTTAATAATTTGAGCATATGGTGTTTCTATATCACAATCTATAAATATTTCAAGATTTGAATTTATACATAGTGGAATTTCTTCATCATTAGAATTGTATGATTTTATATTAAAATTTTCAAATTCATTAATGTCAAATTGTTTTTCAAAATTATATTCTGTAAAAAAAACTTTTCTTAAATCATCACCACTTATTATCTCATTTTTTTCTTGAGAAAAAATGTTCATTGAAATAAAAAACATTAAAAGTAAACTAAATTTATTTTTTATCATTTTTAATAAATTTTAAACTAATACTATTAACACAATGTCTTGTGTTTTTTTCTGTTAACTCTTCACCCTCGAATACATGTCCTAAATGAGCATTACAATTAGAACAAATAATTTCTGTTCTTAATCTTCCTAATGAATAATCTGGTATTCTTTGTACTGCACCTTCAATTTCATCATCAAATGATGGCCATCCACAACCAGAGTTAAATTTATCAGAAGATTTATAAAGTTTTGATTCGCAAGCTTTACATACATATAAACCATTTTCATAGAAATTATCAAATTTACCTGTAAATGGTTTCTCAGTACCTTTATTAATTATTACTATTTTTTCTTGTTCAGTTAAATGTTTTGTATATTTTTTTTCCATTACTTGTGAATTAGAATAATATATGATTACAATTAAAAAAAATATAATTTTTTTCATTTGCATTATAACCTCTTATATTCTTTAAAAGGATTTAGTAAATTTCTTCTATCTTCAAATCTCTTTTTTAATCTAGTATTATCTCTTTTTCTTGAAATATTAAAATTATAACCAATTATTATTTCATGTGAACCTGAATTATAATTGTTAATATTTGAAACTGATGTATCATAGCTATATCCAAAGAAATATTGTCCATAATCAGCACCTAATAATATTACAAATGAATCAAACTGTCTATATGACATTCCTAACCATATAAAATCTTGGTATATAAGTTTAGCATTTAAATGGTATTGCATATCTGAATAACTAGTTTTTTTCAATAAAAGAGACGGCTCAACTGCCCAATTTAGTTGTTGATCTATTGGATAATAATATCCAACCATAAAATTGTATTGGCCAACAATATTATTTGTAAAACCATCATCTTGATTTGATAATATATTTAAGTCAGATGAAGTTGAAAAAATATCAAGTGCTGAAATACCTGCATATAATCTTTCTGAGTAAAAATATGCTGCTAATGAATAGTAAACATTATATGATGATTCCATACCTTCAGGTAATACTGGATCAATTACACCTAATCCATCTGGAGCATGTTGAGAATAATTCATTTCATTTGTGTTATCAAATGTGAATTGATTAAGTTTTGTACTTAAAGAAAGTGATAAAAATTTTCTTTTATCCCATTCACAATATTTACCAGAAACAGGAAATCTAAAATTATATGATAGTTGTAAACCTGAATTACTTATTGGTCCTGTTACATCACTATAGAGCATTGTACCCATTCCTATGTGGTCAGACAATGGGGAGTGGCCAGTAAAAGTCACTGTTTTAGGAGCACCATTAAATCCTGTCCATTGGTTTCTATATGTCATTTTTAATGGTATATAATCTAATGTACCAGCAACACCAGGGTTAATTACATAGTCGTTAAACATATATTGACTATATATAGGTAATTGTTGTGCTTCAGATTTTGAACCAATTAATAATAAAATTCCAATAAAAATTATTTTTTTCAAATTTTTCATATTTTATCGTTTTAATGTAATACTGCCGTTATATGTTTTTTGTCCAGTATTTAATTCAATTATGTAGTAATATGTTGCTATTTCACTATTTATATTATTATCCATTGTTGTTTTCCCATCCCATGGAATATAAATTTGATTTTTTGATTCATAAATTAATTGCCCCCATCTATTATAGATTTCAACTGTAGCATTTGGATAATATTCCATACCATAGATTTCAAATGTATCATTAACACCATCATTATTTGGACTAAAAACTGTTGGTATCCATAAACAATTTTCATCATCGTAGTTAACATCTAGCAACTGTTGAATAGGTTCAATACAACTATTTTGGTCAGAAATTATTTCTATTAAATATATTCCTTCATTTAAATTTTCTAATAATATAGAATTTGTATTTACTATATTTTGATCACTAGTATAAATATCACTGTTTACTATACCTCCTGATATTTCTATTGAATTATTAATTGTATAGTTCAATGGTGGAACTCCTCCATTATAAGATATTACTATGGTTCCATCATCAGAATCTTCACATCTAGAGTTTTCAACCCATGTAAATATAACCTCAAAAATATCAGGTTCTATAATTTCAAAAACTGAAGATATTTCACAGTTGTTTTCATCAGTTACTGTTATTATATATTCTCCAGCTGAAAGATTATTTATGTTAGATGATGTACTTCCATTTGACCAAATATAGTTATAACTACCTGTTCCGCCATTTGCAGTAACTTCAATAAATCCATCACTTTCACCATTACAAGAAACAGAAAAGCCATTATAATCAGATATATTTACACTTTCTATAATTAGTTCTTCAGGTTCTTCATTAATAAAAATTTCATCAGTGGCAATGCAACCATTTTGATCCGTTACTTCAACAATATATGATAAGCCCGAATCACCTCCATCTAACATTGACGGATCCACGATGTCACCATTAATTTCATTTGTCCAAATAATGTCATATGGTGGAACTCCGCCTGAAATCATTAAATTACCTGAACCAAATTCACCGTAACATAAAATTTGATTTGCCGTTGCGTTTAGTAATAGTTCTTCAGGTGAGTTTATTTCAAATTCTGTTATTGAATAACAACCTTTACTATCATAGCTATATACATAATATATTCCAGATTGTAAATTATTTGGATTAACAATGACTTCAGTTCCATCCCAATCTATATCTTCATCGTTTACAATTCCATCATTATCAATATCACCGTTTATCCATATTAAATTATTATCATCATTAATATTTAAAATACCATCACCATCAATATCACTATCTAAAATATTTACTATTCCATCGCCATCAATATCATTATCTAATGTATTAACTACGCCATCACCATCAATATCTTCATCCGCTCCCCCATATATAGTGGCTTCTACTATTGTTGTTAAATCATTTAATCCATCATTATTTAAATCCTCAAAGCAAAGAATTTCGTCAAAACTTACTTCAATAATAAATTCATTTGGTTCTTGAATTGTAAAGTTTTGTTCATTAATACATCCACTTATATTATCTAAAACTGTCAGTTCATAATTCCCAGCTAAAAGATTAACAGATTCTCCATTATTAGTTATTCCATTCGGCCAAATATATGTGAAATTAGAATTATCTTGATTGAAAATCTCAGCACTTACCGAACCAAAACCTCCAAAACAGTCTGCTATTTCAGTATCAAGTAATATAACAGTTTCTTCTGATGCTAAATCAATAATTTCATAGTTTTCAATTTTAATGCATCCACTTGAATCTGTAACTTGTAATGTATAAATACCTGAAGCTAAATTTGATATGCTTGATGAGAATCCTATATTTAAACCATTATAATTAGTCCAAATATAATTATATGATGGATCTCCTCCTACAACAGAAACACTTATACTACCATCTTGTCCACCAAAACAATTATTGTTAGTTATTATTGGATTAATTACTACTTCTGTTGGTTGTCCAATAAAATAATTAAATGTTTTTGAGCAATTATTTTGGTCAGTAATTATGAATGAATGATATCCTGGTAATATTGCTTCTGTATCAATACCCTCCCAGTCAATTTCATATGGTGGATTACCTCCTATTATGTTATTTATTGTTATTTGTCCCGATGGTTCATTATAACATTGTGCAGGGCTTGTGCTAAATGATACCAATATTTCTTCAGAGCTTGAAATATTAATTCCTTCAGATATTGAGCAACCATCTGTACTTTCAATGTTTAAATCATATAAACCAGCATTAAGATTATCAAATTGATAACATGTTTCTATTTCTGTTGATGTTATATTTATTTGTTCAAAAATTCCTGAGCCATTCCACAATTCAAATGTAATGTCTCCACTAAATTCTACACAAGCTAATACAGATCCATCAGATGCTCCTGAGCATGATTCATCATCAATAACTAAATCTATATCACCAGAGAACTCATTAATTTCTACTAATGTAACTACTGAACAACCAACATCATCTGTTACAATAAAAAAGTATTGATCTACAGCTAATTCTGGTTCAGCAAGAGTTGAAACAATTTCGCCTGTACTAATTGTCTGCCATTGAAATGTATATGGGTTGTTTCCTCCAGAAATAGTTGTATTTATTTGAGCAAGTTCTCCCGAGCATGAAGCATCTGAAATAATTTCTGTATTCACAATAATTTCCGTTGCACCCGAGATAGAGATACTAGATGTCCAGCTACAATTATTTCCATCAACTATTTCAACAAAGTATTCTCCTTCTTCTAATTCTGTAAAACTAAAATCAGGTCCTTCAGAAAATACACCAGTAACATTTAGTTCAACATCAGAAAATCCATTTATTTCAAAGGAATCCGAAAATGTAGGATCAGGAAAACTATAGTTAGTATCAACTTCATATACTAATCCTCCTGAATTAATTAAGAATAAGAAATCTTCTCCATTTTCAAACCCATTATCTTCTCCAGGTTCTTCAGCCCATGCAGGAATTGTAAATGGATATGTCCCATCAAATGTAACACTTCCACCACATTGAACACCAGAACCTGATGTATAGAACACACCAATAAGATCACCAACGTTTAGAGCTAAATCATTTATTGAGTTAACTAAAATTATATGATTTGAACCAGTATTTGTATATTCAAAGGAAATATCTGATAGACCTATTGTTGTTGATTCTTCTTCGTCATTAAAATATATTGTGTATGTTCCGGGTGCACCATCAATTGAAAAGTTTGCAGTTCCTGTTTCTCCAAAACAGTTTATTGGAATTACTTCTGTTATAACATTAATTTCTTCTGGTTCTGTTATTTCAAAAGGATATGATATTGATTCACAACCATCTTCATCAGAAACGACAATTGAGTAGTTTCCTGGTGAAATTGTTGCATTAGGCGTAAATATACCTAGAGTTGTACCATCTTCATCAAACCATTCATAAATATATGGAGGGTTACCACCAGAAATAGACATAGAGAAATCAACAGGAATATTGGTCTCCCCTACGCAGACTGTTTCAACAGCAGGATAATCTATTGCTATTCCCGAAGGTTCAGTTATTGAAACTTCAAAAATAGTTAAGCATCCCAAATTATCAGTTACTGAAAATGTATAAAAACCACTACTTATATTGTTTGGATCAACACCGTTATAATCAATTGTATAGGGTGATTCTCCTCCGGATATATTTACATTCAGAATTGTACTTTCTCCAGAACAACTAATTGGATCAAAATCATAATCAACATTTATTTCATCGGGATTGTTTATTTCATAAGTATTTTCTACTGAACAACTATTTTCATCAGTAATTAAAATTGTATATGTTCCAGGCGATAAATTTGTTAAATCTTCGCTTGTACTAATAATGTCTCCTAATGGTCCTGTCCATTCATATATATATTCTCCTGTCCCCCCTTCAATTGTTATATTTATAAATCCATTTATTGCACCAGAACATGTTGGATTACTTATAGTTTCATTTGAAATATTTAATTCATTTGGTTCTGTTATAATGATTGTTTCTGATTCTGAACAACCATTTTCTCCAATAACTTCTATTAAATATTCTCCCGAGTTAAGTGTTGTTGTGAAGTCATCATTTGATCCTAGAATAGTTCCAATAGAAAAATTACTAATTACAGTTAGACTACCAGGAGAAAAATAATCAATTCCATTGTCTAAGTCATAATTTGGAATTAATTCATAAATTGTTCCAGAAGTGTCATACAAGTACCATACATAATTTTCTCCATCAACAAAACCATTATCTTGCCCTGGTTCAGTTTGCCATGCAGTTAACCCTCCAAATGGAATAACACTTGAAAATGTTGCAGAACCTCCACATTGGAGTTGTCCAGTGATTGAAGATTCATAAAATACTCCAATTACATCTCCTGGTGTGATTATACCATTGCTATCAGAGCAATCATCATCATCACATCCAAAAATTAAAATACTATTATTACTTCCAGTATTCGTAAAATTAAAGTCATCTATTGATGTTATTAATGTACTTCCTCCATTAACTGTTTCAATTAATGTATCATTTATATATACATCATATTCCATTAAATCACCTTCAATTCCTAAATTAATAATAGATTCTTCTCCATTACATTCTATTTCTGTTGTATCATAGTTAATAATGATTTCTTGAGTTTGAGTTAATGATAATATTGTTGTTCCAGGACATCCTAAATCATCAACAATAGTTATTTTGTAATTTCCAGCTGAAAGATTCTCTAAAATGCCATCATTATTTGGATCAAAGATTTGTGTTTCAGTATCATCAATCCCATCTCCATCTGAATCTGATAATCCTTCCCACAGAACTGTATAAGGAGGTGTACCACCAAATATTGAACTAAATATGACCTCAATCGACCCGTCAGATTCATTATAACAAGAAACATTGTTAACTGTAGCAAAAGGAATAATTGTAATATCATCACAGTTTTCAATATTGATACATAAATTTGCGTCAAAGAAGCATGCTTCTGGATTATATAATATATTGGTTGTATCAGGACATCCACTGATTAAACAACAAGAACCATCATCTGTATTTGCTAACTCATCATAATTAAATGCATTTTCATCTGTACAACCTAAAATTTCTATAATTTCATCATCATCACAAATACCATCACCATCTGCATCATTATTAATTACTGTACCTGTACCATCTGTCTCACCTGAACATGTATCACAACCTATTGGTAAAATACATGAACCATTATCATCTGTTGCGTTCTCATTATAGTTACATGCTGTTGGGTCTGTACAACCATCTAAAGAAAGTACAGAACACGATCC
>MDTB01192963.1_pt1 | contig 15346 bp, 15 predicted proteins | sample 811161 | NCBI WGS metagenome assembly MDTB01 (sample SAMN05326650, study PRJNA326480) | marine metagenome | isolation source: seawater | place: Mediterranean Sea | collected 2009 | reverse complement strand
ATAAGTTGATTGATGGATTACGATCAACATTAAACGAGCTTTACAAAGAGGGAAGGTTCATAGCATGTATGTTTGCCCCAATATCTGTAAAATCTATTTTAATGGAACATCCAGGATCAGATATTGTCCGTCTCAATCAGATGCTTAATTTATTTTATCGAAAATTAGCTGAGTCTTTAATTGATGATATGACACGAATTTTCAATAATCAGTATGAATATTCAAATGAAATGTTTGATTACAAAGACATAATGGCAAGATCATTAAAATCCATAAGTCTTTTATACATCACTTTAGCAACCCGAGAATTTAATACCGCAAAAGAGTATTTTAATGCTGCTAATACAATGACTGAGCGATGGGCTGCACTTACCGCGTTAAATGATTATGATGTACCACAGCGTGATGCGTGTTTGAATGAACTTTATGAGCAATTTAAAGATGATCAGCTTGTTGTAGACAAATGGTTTAGTTTGATCGCTCGAATGAATCATATGAAATCATTTACACAGGTCAAATCATTGTTAAATCATAAAGCTTATAATCAACAAAACCCTAATAATGTACGAAGTTTAGTGGGAGCATTTTGTTCTTCAGTGACTTTTCACGAGTGTTATGAAGAAAGCTATCGATGGTTATCAGAGATAATTATTTCTGCAGATAAATTTAACCCACAATTAGCAACTCGACTAGCAAGTACGTTCATTTATTTCAAATTGTATGATGATAAAAGAGCTCAAGCAATGATCAAGGAATTAAACTATTTAAAAGAAAATTCTAGATCTAAAGACATGAGTGAAGTTATTCAAAATGCTTTAAGTCAAACTTGATTTTGAAAGGCTACAAAATAATTACTTTTGATATCATCGGTTTTTTCAAAAGTATATGTTATCGGGTCAATATAAAGCCCGTTCATAAGTGTAGGTTGTAAATTATGTTTTTTTGCAATTTCTATTAATTCATTTGGCCTTATGAAGTCTTTATAACTGTGCGTTCCTCTCGGAACAATTTCTAAAACATGTTCTGCAATAACAATGTTTTGAATAAAGCTCATCATGGTACGATCAATTGTTGATAATGCCAGGTAACCATTAGGCTTGAGATGTTTCCTAATATTTTCGATGAGTGAGTTTGGGTTTGACAAATGTTCTATGAGCTCAAAGCATACAATGATGTCGAATGTTTTATTGAATGGCTTTAAGGCAGATTGATCCGTGAATTGAATTTTTCTTTTCTGATTTTCCGCATGTTTTTTTGCAAAGTGAATGGCTTTTTTAGCACTATCTATGCCTGTAATGTTTAAGCTGGGATGGTGTTGATCTAAATAAAAAGTAAAGATGCCACCACCGCACCCTAAATCAAGAACATCAAGCGTATCATTTAAATTACAAACAGATTGAAGAAAGCTTAATCGAACTGGATTGATTGCATGAAGGGTTGAAAGTGAACCATAAGGATCCATCCAATCATATGTATATTCGTCAAATTCCGACATAAGATCGCACTTTACCAAATAATTTCTGTTTAAAGTTTTGCTTTACGAAATATTCAACTTCAAATACTTCAAAATTTTTCATGGTATCAAACAAATAATCATCGCTTGTTCCAAGTTCATCAACAAGGCCTAAGTGAATGGCATTTTCAGCACACCAACATTCTCCAGTTGCGACTTTCTGAATGTTCAGTTTCGGTCGGTATTTTAGAATGGAGGATTCAAACTGTTTTTGATAGACTGCAATATCTTCACGTACTTTTGCCTTTGCCTCAGCAGTTGTTTTTGAATATGGTGTTAACGTTCGTTTATATTTTTTTGATGTGATGACTTCAGTTTGTATGTGATTTTTCTTAAGTAGTTCATGTGCGTTGAAAAGCTCAAATGCAACACCAATCGATCCAATGAACGCGTAGGGAGCCGCAATTATTCTGTCTGCGACACATGCCATTAAATACCCACCTGAAGCAGCGACTCTATCAACTACTACATCCAGTTCAATACCAGCATATTTTAATCTTTGTAATTGTGAGTTTGCTAGCCCATAGTCTATTATTGTTCCACCAGGACTTTCAAGATTAATGCACACTTTATCTTTAGCCTTGGCTATATTGATTATAGCTGATATTTCATTGCGTAATTTAGACACATTGGATGCGGAAAGATCGCCTTTAAATTTTAGATAGTAGCATCTTTTATCAGAGGGCTTTTTTTGTTTGTTTTTTTTCTTTTGAAGGGTTGATTTTAAAAACAACCTATTGATGTTGAACCATTTCTTATTTAAATGGGTAATGTTAATTTGGGTGGGAGATTTTTTCTTAAGTGCAGCAAGAAGGATTAAAATTGCTACAAGTAAGGTCATTGTCTCTAACAAATATTCTAAAAATTCATAAAAAACTTCTTCCATATTAGTTTGCTCCTAAAATATGATTGCCATTATCGACATAAATAACTTCGCCAGTAATGGCTTTTGCATAGTTTGAACATAAGAATGATGCAGTATGGCCTACATCGTCTTGTGTTACATTTTCTCTCATGGGGTTAGTATTTTTATCATGTTCAAGTTTATCCTTAAAGCCTTTAATTGCTAATGCACTTAATGTTTTTATTGGTCCAGCGGAAATTGCATTTACACGATTTCCAGTGGGACCGAGACATGCAGCTAAATACCTTACATTTGCTTCGAGACTTGCTTTTGCAACACCCATTACGTTGTAACTTGGAATGGCTTGTTGAGCGCCAATGTATGAGAGCGTGACAATCGATGATTTATTTAAGTAGGGTCGTGCTTTTTTGCATATGGAAGTAAGACTATATGAGCTGATTTCGTGTGCAGTCGTAAAACCACCTTTATTCATATGTTCAAGATAGTCTCCACCAAGAAGCTCAGTGGGTGCAAAAGCAATAGCATGGACAATAATATCAATTTCCTTCCACTGATTAGCAATCCATTGAATTGTTTGTTCGATTTCCTCTTCATTTGAAACATCGCATGGATGTACAAGATTTGAATCAAATGAGGCTGCTATATCTTTGACGCGCTTTTCAAATCGTTCATTTAAGTACGTAAGTGCTAATTCTGCACCGTGAAAATGCATTTGTTTTGCGATTCCATATGCAATGGATCGGTCACTTGCAACTCCAAATATGAGTGCTTTTTTATTTTCCAATAACTTCATATAATCCCCTCAAGACATAAATATAATATACTTTAGGATGGAAGTTTACAATGGATAAATAATCATAAGATTATGAAAAACATGGAAAAAACTATAAGATGAAAATTTTAAAAAGTGTGATATAAGTACTAGATAAGGTAGTCTTAAGATGTTTGTTGTGTAAGATAAAAGCCATTCATGTTTATTAAGTAATTATATAAAGTATTGAAAAAACACATAATTTTATATATTGGCAAAAATAGCGCGAAAAACACTAATAAAACACTTATTGGATATTATTTGTTAGATTTGGTATATTTATTAGTAAGGGATTAGCTTGCAACATGGATAGTTTACAGGATGTAAAGTTTGACAGGATGTCGTAAGCAATGTAACCAGAAGGATTTGGTTACGGTTCGTCTAAAAGGATTTTTACAACGGGTCTACGCTAGATATGGAATTTAGTATAAGGGCATGGATGCCCACGACGAACCATTGCCAATATTAAATGATAATGCTAACATCAATTCAATGATGAGATTATTATTTTTAAGTTTCTTTTTATTAGCCGGGTGCTCTTCAATGCAACCTTATACAGGTATGTCCCAAGAGGACTGGTCAGCATCTAATACCAACGAAAAATTCGTTGCCGTGGGCAATATTACAGAATCCTGGTTTACATCTATTTTCCAAAGAAGACCTTCCTCAGGAAAAGAAACACTTCTTGTTAAAATGAAATCTGGTCACGCTAGAATGTGGCCCTCTGGTAAAACAGAGCCTATCGATTCTGTTGCTTTATATTTATCACCTGAAACATGCCAAACGGTACGTTTAAACTCAACCAGTAGTCAAGAGGGTACGTCACTTAGAATGTGTCTTAAAGGTGATACTTTGAGAATAGATCCTAGTCGTTGGCAGACTGACCTTAAGCAGGCGTCATTAAATATTAATCGTACAGTTGTTTGGAAAGAGGGCATTGACTACACTGGATTAAATTCGAAAGGATATACTCAGTTAAGCGATGCTACCATATATATCGAAACAGTCAATTCGAGTGAATAAATTAGCCATAGAATTTTCATCAATGATCGGTTCAATTGCTCTCGAAAGTAATGGCGCTGTACACGAAATTAATGCAAAACAACCCAATCAAAATCAAAAATTACTTCAAGTTGATCTACCACATTTATTAAAGCAACAAAATGTATGTTTCAAAGACATCGATCTAATAATATGGGGAATTGGCCCAGGAAGTTTTACAGGGATACGGTTAGCTGCTTCTTGGGTGCAAAGTTTCGCCTATGGGAGTAATATTCCAGTTTACGGAGTTTCATCTTTAAAAAATATAGCCTATAAAGCTTACAAACAAACAAATAAAAATCAAATAATAGTTTCCCTAGACGCAAAGCTTTCAAAATTTTATGTTGGTCAATACGTTTACCACGAAAATTCATTTAATCAAATGTGTTCAGACTATCTTGCAGATGAAGCACCAAATATTGATGAGGCTACCTTACACGTTGGCGATCAATGTTCAATTAATCCAACACCAGACGCAAATACAGCCATCATCTTAACGAATCTTGATATACAATCAGGTGTTTTTAAAAAGACATCATGGAAAGATTTATCACCATCATATCTAAACCATCAGCTATATAAAAAAAAAGGTGAATAGTGGAATATAATATGTACTTATATGACATCATGACTTGGGTAATGCCTTTTTCAGCAATATTAATTTTTTGCACAGGTGTTTATTTAACAATTTATTTTAACTGGATTAATGTTAGGTCCTTTAAATTTGCGATTAAAGAAGTCATACAGTCAAATATTTCTCCAAGAGGTGAGGGTAGTATTTCTCATTTTCAGGCACTGACGTTAGCACTGTCATGTACCATTGGTATTATGAATATTTCTGGTGTTGCGATCATTATTGCTATAGGTGGTCCTGGCTCAATTTTTTGGATGGTACTTTCTGGTTTTTTTGGTATGACAACTAAATTTACAGAAGCAACATTAGGACAAAAATACAGAAAAATATATAAAAAAAATGATGTATATGGTGGTACCATGTATACCATCTACGAAGCATTTAAAACAGAAAGTAGCTGGTATCATAATAAATCCAGACTGTGTAAGAACGCTCTTCCTCACATAGCTAAAATTCTTGCATTCATTTACGCTGTAACACTCCTTTTAACGTGCATTTTATTAGGTAATGTGTACCAAGTAGCAGAATTTGTATCCATTATTTCTTCTAAAAGCATCAATGATTTTTCCAATCTTTTGATATTATCCACACTGAGTATCGTGACAATTTTTGTTGTCAAAAATGGAGTTCGCAAAATTGCTGCTGTTTTATCGTACTTAATGCCGATTGCTTTGTGTTCATATGTACTTCTATGCGCAGTTGTAATATTCATTAATTTAGACAAACTATTGAATGTGATTTTAATCATTATGAATGATGCATTCACTTTCTCATCAGTTATTCACGGATTTTTATCCTGTTTTTTATTTGGCACTACTTTTGGTGCATTTTCCAATGAGGCTGGACTTGGTACATCCTCGGTTGCGCATGCTAATGCCATATCAAAAGAACCTGTCAAACAGGGACTAGTTGCATTATTGGAACCATTTATTGATACGCTTGTTATCTGTACTCTTTCAGCATTTGTGATTTTATTAGCGTATCCAGATCCCAGATCACTACCATATGTAGGAGTGCTATTAACTAAATCATCAATTACTCAATTTCTCCCTTGGGTTGGACCAATATTTGATTTAATTGTAACAATATTTGTTTTATCAACAATCTTGAGTACATTTTATTATGGTGAAAGGGCATGGAAGTTTATCTTTAGTAGGCTACCCATCGTGTCTCATCGAATGGTGTACCTTTTTGTGTTTGTTATATTTATTTTTGTAGGCAATTTGTTTAATTTAATTGATTTATTGATGTTGCTGAATATTTTAATTCCTCTTTTAGTGATTCCGAATCTTTTCATGATTTTGAATTTGAAACGTGAAATAAAAATTGATTTAAAAGCATTTCTTCTTGATGAAAAAGTAATTAATTAGCTGGCTCTTTAATTAAATCCTTCAAAGTATTTACAAAATCCCAAGCTTCTTTTGGTGAAATGGCATTAATATCAAGTTGGTTAATTTGTTGGATAATATGATCTCGAAGAGTTGTTTGATTTTGTGAAGAATGAATTGTATTGCCTTTGGTCTTTTGTTCTAACTCAATCAGTCGTTGCTGCGCAAGAATAATAAGAGTAGATGGCATCCCTGCTAATTTGGCTACATGAATACCGTAACTTTTTTCAGCTGTTCCTGGCTTTATCTGATGTAAAAATACTATTTTTTGATCATGTTCATTGACTGCTACATGTAAGTTTTCAATTGAAGGATATTTATCAGAGAGTGATGTTAATTCGAAATAATGTGTTGCAAATAAACACATTGCTTTGATGTGCTTTACTAAGTATTCAATACAAGCATTTGCAATTGCAAGCCCATCATAAGTACTTGTACCTCGACCAACTTCATCCATAATAACAAGGCTTGAAGGTGTTGCATTACGAATAATATTCGCAGTTTCCTGCATTTCTACCATAAAAGTAGATTGCCCTTGGCTAATGTCATCACTTGCACCAATTCGAGTAAATATTTTATCAATTGGACCAATGACACACTCATTTGCTGGTACATAGCAACCTATATGTGCAAGTAATACAATGATGGCACATTGGCGCATATATGTGGATTTACCGCCCATATTTGGTCCTGTTATTATTTTCAAACAACTATTTTCATTGATGGATAAATGATTTGGTATATAAGGAGATTTTAATTGGCTTTCAACCATTGGATGACGACCGTTCTGGAAGTGAATTCCAATTTGATTGACTAAACTTGGTCGATACCAATTGAGATCATTCGATGTAATGGTTAATGCGTGCATGACATCGATTAATGCAATGGTTGAGGAGAGAATACGAATTTTTTCAACTGAATTTTTTAAACTCTGTAGAAGTTGATGGTAGATCTCTTTTTCTAATTGTTCTTGTTGGAATTTTGCACTCATGATTTTTTGTTCAAATGTTGATAATTCCTCTGTAACATAACGTTCACTATTTTTTAGAGTTTGTTTTCTATGATAATGATCCGGGGGAGTGATATTCGATGCCTTAGAAATTTCAATATAATAGCCTTGAACTCGATTGTACCCAACTTTTAGTTTGGGGTAATTTAATCTATGTCTTTCAGTTTGCTCGAATTTTTCAATAAATTCGTGTGCACTTGATCTTTCTCTGCATTCATCTAATTGTGGATTAATGCCTGATCTAATTTCATAGCCATCCTCAATTTCACCTAAGATGAACTTTCTATCGAGTGTATTAAAGATAATCTCTTTTATATGTTGGTGTGGGTTATTATCTTTTAACAGCCAGCTAGGTCCTATGGAGACCAAATGATATAAATCAGGTATTTTCGAAATTGATTCTGCTAGAAGTATTAATTCTCTTGGTTTAGCAGTTTCATTAACAATTCTGGTAGCCGATCGTTCAATATCTGACATTCCTTTTAAGCAAGATGAAATTTTTGAAGCAAGCTGATTTTTAGAGAAAAAATCAATTGTATCATAACGTTGGTTTAATTCTGGTACATTTCGAATTGGCTGATGACACCAGTTTTTTAACAAACGCGATCCCATTGCCGTTTTAGTTTTGTTGAGTAAATCAAATAATACAATTTTAGACGACTCATTTTTTTCAACCAAATCAAGATGCTTTCGTGTTGAAGCATCAATATGAATATACTCATCAAACTTTCTAGTAAATAGATCATGAATGTTATCGATATTGAGGTGTTGTGTTAACTCTACATACCTCAGTAGTGCACCCGTTGCACAGATAACAGATGGTGATTGTTCACACCCAAATGCATATAAATTGAGTACTTTAAAATGTTCGCAAATTAATTGGTAGCAGGTATCATGACTAAAATCCCAATGAGGTCTATAAGTGACAGGCATTTCTAATGACATTTTTTGATTCTCACTCAAAATACACTCATTTGGATTCCAAGTCGCAATTAAATCATCAATATCATTTTTATTATCAACTTTTAATGTTTCAATTGTGCCTTTTGATAAATTAAGCAACGCTAAGCCAAAATCTCTCCCAACTTGATGTATTGAAAGTAAGGTATTATCTTTTTCGGGATTTAAAAAATTCTCATCAGTAACAGTACCAGGCGTAACCACCTGTGTGACAGCCCTTTTTACGGGACCTTTTGCAAGCTTTGGATCTTCAATTTGCTCACAAATTGCAAATTTAATTCCTTGTTTTACTAAACGTGTAAAGTAATTCTTTGCGCTATGGTGTGGTATACCTGCCATAGGAATAGGTTGGCCTGCAGAGCTACCTCTTGAAGTTAATGTGATGTTTAGAAGGTCCGCACCTTTTTTTGCATCATCATAAAATAACTCATAAAAGTCTCCCATTCTATAAAAAAGCATGATACTTTCGTAATCTTTTTTAATTGACCAATATTGTTCCATCATTGGAGTATGTGTTGACATGTTATGACCTACTGTTTATCGCATTATAACAAAAAAATCATTTTATTCTAACTAAGACTCATTTTTTAGATTGTTTAAAAACTGGCATCCAGTTTTACCACTAATGCATCTGTGATCAAATGTGAAAGAGATTGGAATTGCAGTTTGTGGTTCAAATGCATTATTTCTCCAAACAGGTTGAATAGTTTGTCTACCGATGGCAAGAATCCCAACGGATGGAGGTATTAATACTGGAGTACCCCATAAACCTCCAATCGATCCAATGTTGGATAATGTAAATGTTGGTGTTAGATCCGCATTGAAAAATTTAGATTTCACTCTATTTGTTTTTAAGTCATCTAGAATATTCCTAAAATCATCATATGACAATAAATGCGGATTTGTGATGACGGGTACAAAAAGACCTAAATGATCTGTATCCATTGCAATGCCCATATTAATGGAATTATTTTTCTTTATTTCATTTGTCTTTGGAATGTAAAATCCATTGAGCTTAGGAAATTTTAAAAGAGATTTTGCCACCCTATGACATATTTCGAATAAAATTCTTTGTGATGGGAGATTATCAACAGGTAAAAAATCAAAGATTGTGGCTGGAACAGTATTCTTTCCCTCTGACATATTTAGTGCCATTGTAGGAATAGATGTAGAATTAATTTCATTGATAAGTGTTTCTGCCGGAATCTCAATGGATTCGTTGATTTCTTTCCCTACTAAAGGTTGTTCAAGTGTGCTGACTGTATTATTAAGTTGGATATTAAATAGTGGAGCTCCAACTGTTATAAGCTCACCTATTGATGAAAATAATTGAGTAACCTTTCCGCTAAACGGAGATGGAAACTCAACAATTGATTTGGCTGTTTCAATGCTTGCAACTAAATCACCTTCAGCAACTACATCGTTCTTATTGACGTGCCATTCAATCAGTTGTGCTTCATTCAGACCTTCACCCAAGTCACTCAAGCGTATTGTTTTTTCCATTGTAGTACCTTATTAATTACTTTCGATATCTTAAGCATATTTGGCCTATAGACATCTTCTAATTTAGAATATGGGATCACATGATCGTCTGCATTTACTCGCATGATTGGAGATAATAAACTATCAAATAGATTCTCCTGTAAAAATGTAATTATTTCTGAGGCAACGCCTATGGTTTTAGGAGCTTCACTTAATATTACGCATCGTTTTGTTTTTTTAACTGAGTTTAAAATGGTCTGATAATCGAGTGGTCTTAATGACACTAGGTCAATCAGTTCTATGGATACATTATGTTTGGCATACTCTGCTACAATTTTTCTTCCCTCTAACATCATTGCACCCCACGAAATAAGTGTAAGATGGTGTCCAGTATGTTCAATGATGGCTTGATCAATTTTTATATTTTCAGATAAAGAGGACGGAATACTTTGTTTTGTCGAATGATACATCCTAGTAGGCTCAAGAAAAATAACAGGATCATTATTTAGATGTGCTGATTTCATTAAGGCGTATGCACGTGTTGGAGTAGATGGTACAAGCACCCTTAAACCTGGAACTTGAGCAAATATTCCCTCTGTACTTTCAGAATGATGTTCAGGAGCACCAACACCACCACCATATGGTGTTCTGAATATTAAAGGACAATAAAGTCTTCCTTGTGTTCGGTATCTCATTTTACTTGCATGTGAAATAATTTGTTCGAGAGCAGGGTAAATGAATGCAAGAAATTGAAACTCTGCGATAGGGCGTAAACCTTTCATTGCCATTCCAATGGATATGCCGGCAATCATATTTTCTGCTAGTGGTGTATCAAGAACCCTGGAAGGGTATTTTTGATGTAATCCATCAGTTATCCTAAAAACACCACCATTAACACCTATATCTTCACCAATAAGGATAGAGGTGCTGTCATTTTTCAAAATCTCATCAAGCGCACGGTTTAACATTTGTGCCATTGTAAACAAGGTATTCATAGCACGCTTACTTCTGGTTCAAAAATACTTTGCTTTTCCAATACATGTTTTTTGTATTCGTTATAATTTAAATTGGTTTCACTTTGAAACAAAATCGCATCAGATTGTATTTTTTCGTTGAATTCTTTAATAAATAAGTCGATTGAATTTTGGTTTAATAATCCTGATTCAAGTAATTGGACTTCTAGGGTTTTTAATGGATCATTAGCCCGTTCTTTATCATGAGAAGAAAGGCTCTTGTATCGTTTTGAGTCGTCTGCTGTGGTATGGTCACAAAGTCTATATGTTGTGTATTCTAACAAAATTGGTCCTCCATTACTTTTAATTGTTTTGATTGCTTCTTTCATGGATTTATACACTGTCTTTACACACAACCCATCCAATGTTTTAGATGGAATATTAAATCCTATTCCTTTTTGGGAGATTTGTTGTGTCGCGGATTGTTTTTCTAAGGGAACTGAAATAGCCCAACCATTATTATTAATTACAAAAATAATGGGTAAACGGTGTAAGCTTGCAAAATTGAGTGCTTCATAGAAATCACCTTTTGAGCTCGCACCATCACCTAATGTTACGACCACTATGGATGAATGTTTAAGTTGCAATAGAGCGAAAGCTGCGCCAGCGGCATGCAATGTTTGGGTTGCAATTGGAACACAAATTGGAAAATCATTGCCTATAGTATTACCCCGTTCATCGCCTCCCCAATAACGCATAAAATCAATGGGTTGGTAGCCTCTTAACATAAGGGCTGGTTGATCCCTATAATAAGGTACATAACAATCTTCAGGTTTCATCGCCAAACCAAGTCCAGTATAAAGGGCTTCTTGTCCAGCGCATCCAGCGTATGTTCCGATTTGACCATGACGTTGCATTGCAGTCATTTTTTTTTCAAGTAATCTTGAATAAAGAATATTTTTAAATGCTTTTAGTAGTAATTCAGCTTTCATTGACAAAACTTGAAATTTTTTCATTAGCAATGCTAAGTGCATTAACATACATGTTGGATGATGAACAAGAGAGCTTTGATATAAGCTTAGGAATGTTTTTTATTTTATCAATGATCTCTTTTCTCGATAACTGATGATATGTACCAGCAGCATAAATTAAACCTCCACCATTGCTTACAAAGTCTGGAATGAATTGAATATGATGTGAATGAAGAGTATTGATGACAGCCATATTTTCGCAAGGGTTATTTGCTGTCCCACATACGAATTTTGAATTGATTAAATGAACGTTTGAATTTGTAATGACATTTCCTGATGCACAAGGTGCAAATATATCACAAGGCAAAGAAAACCAATTTGTTTCGTCTAATGCAGAGAAATTGGGGTGTTTTTTAAATTGTTCAACGTGGCTTACTTTGATATCATAAGCTGAAACTTTAAAGCCTGAATCAAGTAACATTTTACATAGTGGAGCTCCAGAACGGCCAAGTCCCTGAATTTTTATATTTGGAATAGTAGTGTCAAGATGATTCTTTGTTATATATTGAATACAATGAAATACACCTAAAGCGGTGAAATAGGATGGATCATCAATTAGTTGATTACTGCTTATTAGAAATGGAGAGAGGTGTCGGATGTCGTTAATCATTTTAATTGAAATCCCCATATCGTTTGCAGCAATAAAAGAACCTGCAAGCTGATTGAGTGCAGATGTATATAATGGAGCTATTTCATTAAAATGTAGCTTTTCTGGATTAAAAATAACACATTTACCACCTCCTTGATTTAAACCATGAATGGCGGCTTTTAGAGACATTGCGCTTGACAACTTTTTAACATCTTGAATTGCACTCTCGACACTATCATACGGCAGCATTCTGGTACCACCAATGGCATTTCCTAGGGCGAGACTATCGATATGTATAATAATTTTTACGTTATTCGAGTATTCAAATATATGAAGTTGCTTGCAGGGAGAACACTGTTCTGTCATATGAATTTATGAATGTATTCTAACTATTTTCAAGTTCTTCAGGTAAAACGACATTTAACTCAAGAACGGAACCATCAAGAAATACTTGGACCTGATTTTGATCAACTTTAGTGTATTTTGTAATGACATCAATGAGCTCATCTTTAAGACTTTGCACAAAATCTGCTGGCTTACTTTGATAATTCTCATGTGAAACTACTATTTGTAGGCGTTCCTTTGCAATAGATGCCGACTGAGTTTTTTTAGGAAAGAAATATTCAAGTATGCTCATTTAGCTAACCTCATCCGCAGTTGATGTAAAAAATTCTTTAAACTTATTCCATGAATTTTTCTTATGTTGTGATGTAAAGCGCATCGGTACTGATTTCCCTAATAAACGATCCACAGCATCTATGTATGCTTTACCGGCGTTACTCTCAGCATTGGTAACAACAGGAGCACCTACGTTAGAAGCGTCTAAAACGGATCGACATTCTGGTATAACACCTATTAATGGAATACTTAAGAACTCTGAAATATCCTCAACAGATAGCATATTACCTTCTTTCACACGCTGCGGTGAATACCTGGTAATTAAAAGAGATTCTTGGATAGGTGGAAGATCATTTTTAGATCGATGTGTTTTGCTTCCAAGAAGCCCAATAATACGATCAGAGTCTCTGATTGAGGATGTTTCTGGGTTTGCAACAACGATTGCTTTGTCTGCATAATACATAGCCATTTCTGCACCAATTTCAATTCCAGCAGGGGAATCGCAGACTATATAGTCAAACTCTTCTTTTAATTGATTAATTACTAGTTCAACGCCTTCTAGTGTCAAAGCATTTTTATCTCTTGTTTGAGACGCTGGAAGTATAAACAAATTTGGTCTACGTTTGTCTCTAATTAGTGCTTGTTTTAGAGTAGCATCGCCGTGAATTACATTAATAAGATCATAAACAACACGTCTTTCACAACCCATCACAAGGTCTAGATTTCTAAGCCCAATATCAAAATCCACTACTGCGGTTTTTTTACCTCTTAAAGATAAACCCGTTGATATTGACGCGCTTGTGGTTGTTTTACCGACGCCACCTTTACCAGATGTGACTACTATTACTTCAGACAAAATTGTACCTCATTTATTAATTACCTTAATATACTGTAGATTTCGCTCCAGGTCAAAGCCTCATTACCTTTAATTCACCGTTATAGGACTTCACTCGAATTCTATAATCATACGTCAGTTGATTGTGATCGTGTGCAATGAGGTATTTTTTTCCGATTGAAACAAGTTCTGCTTTACAACTTTCCATAAATATTTGTGCATCGTGATTGGACTGAATACCAGCAATTGCTTTACCATGAAGGGTTCCGTAGATATGAATAGAGTGATCAGATATAATTTCTGCACCTGCTTTAACGTCTCCAATGATTGTAATTGGGCATTTGAAATAAAGTTGCTGACCTGATCTTACAGAACCAGTAATGATTTTCTCTTCTATTTGAGGTGCGCTTGGTTTTGCAGTACTACTAATTTTTGGAATGCCTACATTCAAAAAAGAAGAACTTACGGCATCTGAGCAGTTTTGAATGGCGACTGGAAAGATATTGTATTCAAGACATATTTCCTTGAAGTCATTTGCTGGTACTTCATCTGATTCAAGTTTTGAAAAGTCCAACACAACAGGTGCATTCTTGAATAAATTAGGCGAAAGCTGAATCTGATGTTTTAGAGAAGATCTAAATTTCAACTGATTGGCTGAGTAAATATGAAGGCTAGCCATGTTGACTGATTTTGATCTAAATTCAATTGCAGGTGCAACATTTAGCTGTTCCATTGACCTATTTCTCCTTTGATGCGACTTTCTTAAAAATATCCAATATTTCTAATGGTATTGGAAACACAATGGTTGATGAATCGTTTGTACTGACATCTAAAAGTGTTTGTAGGTATCTTAACTGTAATGCCACGGGTTGTTTATTAAGAATAAGTGCAGCTTTAGATAAATTTTCAGCAGATTGAAGTTCACCTTCAGCATTAATGATTTTTGCTCTTCTTTCACGTTCTGCTTCAGCCTGACGAGCAATTGCTTTTACCATTGTTTGACTAATATCAATGTCTTTAATTTCAACACTTGAAATCTTAATGCCCCAAGAGTCAGATTCACGATCGATGACATTTTTAAGACTTGTGTTGAGTTTGTCTCGCTCTGACAACATTTCATCAAGATCATGCTGTCCAAGAATGGAACGTAATGTTGTTTGGGAAAGTTGGCTTGTAGCTTCACTAAAATTTTCGACATTGTTAATGGCTAAGTCTGGTTTATTTACTCTGTAATAAACTACAGCATTTACTTTAACTGATACGTTATCTTTGGATATGATATCCTGAGGTGGGATGTCTAATACAACGATTCTTTTGCTCACTTTCACCATTTGTTGCAAAATAGGGATGATAATAATAAGACCTGGACCTTTTACCTTGTAAAAACGACCAAGAAAAAAAACAACACCTCTTTCATACTCACGTAATATTCTAATACCGTTTATAAGAATAAGAGCGATAATGATGCAAACCGAAAAAATAAGTAGTTGATCCATAGGCTTATACTACTTTTTGTGAATGGAGGTAGTCAAGTTTATTTAGAAGATATTTAATCGAAAATCCTTGGATTAAAATTGAAAAAATGACTATAAAATAGGCTGAAATAATAAAGATGTT
>MDTB01019214.1_pt1 | contig 15348 bp, 8 predicted proteins | sample 811161 | NCBI WGS metagenome assembly MDTB01 (sample SAMN05326650, study PRJNA326480) | marine metagenome | isolation source: seawater | place: Mediterranean Sea | collected 2009 | reverse complement strand
TTTGTTGATGTTTGAAGCAACGATTTCGGTCGCCGACCCAGAAGCCCTGATGCCCCTTTTCGGCCCCAGCGATCGCCACGTTAGGCAGATCCGGGAGTCCCTTGGGGTGGCTGTAACGGCGCGCAATGGATCTATCCACGTAGCAGGTAGTGAAGAAGCTGTACGCACCGCAACGCAAGTGATTGAGAAACTTCAGCACCGGCTACATCTCCGCGGTGCGTTATTCACCGAAGATGTAAACGACATTCTCTCACACGTAGGCCAAACGACATCCGGGATGGTGGAAAAACCCCCGATCGCGATTCTTGCCGATGCGCGGCAGATTCACCCTCGGACCGCTGGGCAACAAAAATACGTTGATGCCATCGCAAAGAATGAACTCGTTTTTGGGATTGGCCCGGCAGGAACCGGAAAAACGTTTCTGGCGGTTGCTATGGCAGTGGCTGCACTGAAAAAAGAGGCCATAAAAAAAATCGTGCTCGTTCGCCCTGCAGTCGAAGCTGGTGAGAGCCTGGGGTTTTTGCCGGGAGACATCGAAGCGAAAATAAATCCCTACCTTCGTCCCCTTTTAGATGCGCTGCGGGATATTATTGATTACGAACAATTTAAGCGATACACGGAACAAGATGTCATCGAAGTCATTCCTTTAGCTTACATGCGGGGAAGAACTCTCAACGATGCATTCATTATACTTGATGAGGCCCAGAACGCTTCGATCGCCCAAATGAAAATGTTCTTAACACGAATGGGCATCGGATCTAAAATCGTTGTCGCTGGAGATATCACCCAGATTGATCTTCCCCCACATCAGAAAAGTGGTCTTGTGGATGCAGTGAAGCGACTGCGCAATATTGCTGGTTTTCAAAGTATCGAACTCACTGAATCCGATATTGTTCGCCACCGACTCGTACAAGAAATCGTACGCGCCTATGACGATCCAAAAACGATCTCAAGGAAAGAAGATCAGAAATGAATTCGGGTTTGTCAAAAAAAAATCGCGGGCATCGTGTTTCAGGCATGGACCCCATTCCGAGGCTATCGACGCAGATCTGGTCATCAATTACACGTGGCGACGTTCTTCTGCGGGTGTTCTTCTGTGTATTAGCAACCATCATCATGGTCATCGCAACACAGGCATGGCTTCCGCCATTCTCCTATCGCGAAGGTTACACACCGGTCCGCGATATTGTGGCGAGTGTGGACTTCAGCGTTCCTGATCCGGGCAAGGTCGAGCGACAACGTGAAAATGCGCGCCGTGACGCGCGACAAGTTTATGTGAACAATCCACAAGCGATTCAGTCGCTCCAGACAGAACTCTTGTCAGAAATCACAAAAATTATTGCGGCTGAAAATTTTGACGAAGACATTCAGCAAATCTGGGCGCACTTCGAAGCACCACCCGATACGAAAGAGTCGACCTCTCAGGACGACATGAATGAGGCATCTCGTGAGTGGGAGGCTTCCTTTCGAGTTTTTCAGGCAGCCCTGCAGGGTTCGCGTAAGCTACAGTTCGATGCTGCCATCCAAAAAGCGCTTGCTGAGATTGATCAACATGGCTTATTAGAAAAATTAGAAAAAGAGGAAGGTAATCAGACCGAAATCCTGATTTATCCGCAGCGTGAATGGGATGCCCGAGAGCGTGTCGAAGTTCGGGACGTGCAGATCGCGGCGGCAAAACTCGCCCTGGCAGACGACCTGCAGCGTGAACTGACTACGCTTGAGGACGAAATTCGCGAAGCCGAACGCAAGGAGGCAAGGCAGGTATACACCCACCATCCCGAATCGCTCAAGAAACTCCGGCAAAAACTTATCGCCGATATTTCTGCACTGAAACAAGCGAAGTTATCTGAAAATGAGCTTGCGGCTATTTGGAAGACTTTTCTTCCAGTGGATCCGGACGAAAAAAATACAAAAACCGACGATGCCGAAACGCTCAAAAAATTTCGCCAGTTACTTTCTTCCGAACCGATTGAAAATCTTCAGACGGTGCTGGCAGGAACCCTTGGCGAATTTGAGCGGCGTGGGCTGTTACTTGATTTAAAGCCGATTGATGAAGTCGCGGAAGGCAATCGCGAAGAAGTAATTATCGTCGGGCGGGACAAAAATAAGGATCCGGAAAAGGTTTCGGTTGCGGATGTACGTCTCGAATCCATAAAACCGGTGATTCGAGAACGTTTAGAAAAGCAGTTAACATCACTAGAAATTGCGGGGCGAATTTTCACATGGCTGGAAAATAGCCTTCCAAATGCCACGACCCTGAAATACCGGCCGACCAATGAAGAGGAAAGTCGAAGTGCGATACCGCAACTAGCGGCAAGAGCCACATCTTGGCTCCACAATCGTCTACCGGTAACGCTCACCTATGACGATCAACGGGCGGAAGAAGTCCGCGACGCGGCGGCAAATGAGGTCATTCCTGAAGATTTTGCCACGCTCTATCATGCCGGCGATGATGCGATGGCTAAGGCGAATCGTTCCATCGATAGTGAGAGTATGGCGCTGCTCTCGGCTGAATATGATGTGCAGCTAGACCATTTAACAACGACAGCGATGCTGGTTCGGCTGTTGGCTGTTTTCGGGATGTACCTGGCAATCTATACCCTGTGTGGCCTCTTCATTTTCTATCGCTTTCCAGAAATCCTCGTCAATATGCGACGTTTTGTCAGCCTTCTTGGCTTGACGGTACTCACCGTCATCGTTTGCTATCTGGCAGGACGCTGGCGCGTCGAGGCCATTCCTATGCTGCTGTTCGGGATGACTGTGGCAATTGCTTACAACCAGGAGGTTGCCCTTTTACTCACAGCAGCCATCGGTCTGATCGTGGTTCTGCTACTGGGACAAGGGTTGGCCCTGTTTGTAATCCTTGTGGCAGCAACATCTACTGCTGTATTGATGCTGCGGCGGGTGCGGAGTCGCGTCAAGCTAGTCTACGTTGGCTTCTGTGCAGGAGTCGTCGCAATGCTTACTGCGGTGGGAGTGAATGTAGTAGCTGGACAGCCGCTTGATCAGGCCGTCCTTCTGGACGCCGGCAAGTTTTTCCTTTGGGGTTTGATGTCGGGCTTCGCAATGACAGGCCTTCTGCCCTTTATTGAGACGCTGTTCGGTGTGTTAACGGAAATAAGCCTTTTGGAACTCGGTGATGTTGCACACCCGCTATTGCAAGAATTAGTCCGCCGCGCTCCGGGAACCTATAACCACTCTATTAACGTCGCTTCCATGGCTGAAGCTGCGGCTGAGAGTATTGGTAGTCGCGGATTACTGCTTCGCGTGGGGTCTTACTTTCACGACATCGGTAAGATGCTAAAGCCTCAATATTTTGTCGAAAATCAAAGAGACGACAACAATCGGCACGAATCGCTTGTTCCGGCAATGAGTACCCTCATCATTATTGCCCACGTAAAAGATGGTGCTGATCTTGCAAGGCAACACCATTTACCTCGCTCAATTATTGATTTTATTCAGCAACACCATGGAACGACTCTCGTCGAATATTTTTATGAACGGGCCAACGAAGACTCGCAGGCCAATCCTGATGGAGTAACAATCGATGAAAATGCATTTCGCTATCCGGGACCGAAACCACAAACCAAAGAAGCCGGTATTTTAATGCTGGCAGATGCCGTAGAAAGCGCAAGTCGGGTACTTGTTGAACCGACACCTTCACGCATTGAAAGTCTTGTGGAAGACATCGCAATGAAACGATTACTCGATGGACAACTAGATGAATGCGGGCTTACGCTGCAGGAAGTTCGAATCGTTCAGGATAGTCTAGTGAAATCGCTCATTGCGGTTTACCATGGTCGAGTAAAATATCCGGGGCAACAAACCGCCTGAGAGGGCACTCCGATAAAAGAGGATTTCGTGACAACGCAGGCACACCGAGTCAATATCTGCAATCAGACGCCCCAGGCAACGATTGATCAAGATCGACTGAGGCAAGGCGTTCTCCTTGTTCTTCAAGAGCATGGGATTCAGCGGGCCGTCATTGGATTGGCAATTGTCACCGATGCCGCGATTCACAAAATGAACCGGCAATATTTGAACCATGATTATGCAACGGATGTTTTAAGTTTTCCTCTTTCAAGCGATGGCGACGACGTCCTGGAGGGTGAAATTGCGATCAGCGTTGACACAGCGCTGCAACGGGCCAAGGAATACGAGTGGGCTACAGAAAATGAGCTATTGCTTTACGCCATTCACGGTACACTTCACTTGGTCGGACTTTCAGATCAAACACCGGAAGATCGCCACCACATGCGATTTCACGAAAAAACTATTCTTGCGAAGATGGGCATCGTTTGCCCGGAAGAGATTATTTCTGTAGCGAGCGACGCTCCCATGCACGCGAACCCGATTACCGACTCCACGGCTCGAACCTATGCCGACCCTGCGGATCGGCGAAAAGACTCTTGATCCACCAACCAAAGGAACCAATCCAACCGTGACACTTGATCCGCTTTATTGGATAGCTGGTATCAGCCTCGTGGTAACGCTCATTAGTGCAATCGGCACGCGAGCGTTACGCGATTTTTCACGACACGAATTAGAGATACTCTGTCGAAAACATGAGTCCGATCTGAAGTTTAGTGAAATACTTGAATACGACGATCAGGTAGCAATTAGTGTCGAAAGCCTGAGCGCAATCACAACGGCGCTGTTTGTCGTCAGTACGGCAGTCTTCGTGCTTTTAGATGCGAGATGGGATGCGATCAACAGTCCGCCTGTTTTCTGGAGTACCGTAACATTCGCTGGCTTTTCACTGTTAATATTCAATATCTGGCTTCCTTGGACTGTCACGCGGATTTGGGCAACACCGATCCTTTTTCACACGTGGCGGTTCTGGAAATTTTTAAGCCAACTTCTAACGCCTTTCGTGCTGATGGCACGATTCCTGGATGCAATCATGCATCGCCTTGCTGGCCGACCTCAAATAGAACAAACCGAACATCTTTTTGAGGAAGAGATTCGCTCTATTGTCAGTGAAGGACACCGCGAAGGACTACTTGAGGAAGACGCTCGCGAAATGATTCAAGGTGTGATGGAACTGGGTGATGTCGATGTTGCTAAAGTCATGACTCCGCGAACGGATGTGGTCATGATGTCTGTTGATCTCTCCTGGGACGAAATTATTCGGTTCGTCATTGGAAGTGCACACACACGGATCCCTGTACACGGAAAAACGAGAGATGATATTGTCGGCATTCTTTATGTCAAAGACTTACTTCCATTGATGGCGTCGGACGACGCAAAGCCAACCTTTCGGGAAGTCTTACGCACACCACACTATGTACCAGAAACAAAACGAATCGACAATTTGCTTGAAGAGTTTCAGCAAACAAGGAACCACATGGCACTTGTGTTAGATGAATATGGTGGTGTCTCTGGATTGGTCTCTATTGAAGATGTCCTGGAAGAAATTGTCGGTGATATTGTCGACGAGTATGATAAGGAAGCGGAGGAAGAATTTCGCATTATCGACGACCATACGGTTGAAGTATTGGCCCGCGTCCATCTTGATGAAATCAACGAGCGGTTTGATTTAGACATCCCGGAAGATGGCGATTACGATACGATCGGGGGGTTTGTATTCAGCCAACTTGGCCATATCCCGATGGTGGGCGAGGAAGTGCAATGGAGCAAACTCCGGATTGAGGTCACCCAGGCGAGCCTGCGAAGAATTGACAAATTGCAGCTCTTTCTTCCGGAAATGCGGCGCGACACGGCTTAGCTACGTCTTCCATGCCGTTTTATGAAGATCCTACCGTTTGACGCGGCCTGCTCTCGTTCTGGCGTGCGCGACTCGGCAAGGACGAGGAAGTCCTCAAGTGATTTGGTCCAAGCAAATCCTGAACGCGTAATCGCATTTCCTCATTATTTTCCACTCTAATATCCTCACAATTGCAACGAACATGCATCCCATTTTCAAGGCATAGCATGAGTTCCAATGCACAATCGCCCGGATAGTGTCTTAAAATTTCATGGAGCGATTCCAATTGACTTAGACTTTCTTTCGACTCGTTAATCTTAATACGTACGCGAGACGTGAAACGCCGGGCTGCCTCGGTTAACGGAATAAGATCATTCACAATGACATTGACTTCTTCGCTTCCCGGGCGGCGATCTACGGTCCCTTGCACGAGCAACATAGCGTCCACTTCCACCAATTGCCCACAGTTTAAAAACGAATCTGGCCAGAGAATGCAACGCATAATGCCCTGCAAATCTTCAAGATCAAACATCGCGTATTTAGTTTCTGTCTGGCCACGTCGCGGATTTTTTGTATGAGAAAATCGAACCGCTGAAAGCATCCCTCCCAGAACGATATCCGATCGGTGTTCCATGTTTTTCAGATCATCCGTCGTGTTTGAACAATACTCTTTCAAGAGATTTTTGTACTCTTCAAGCGGATGACTGGTGAGATAATAGCCCAGAACCTCTTTTTCTCCGGCAAGCTGCTCGCGCTCATCCCACGCAGGGATATCAGGAAGCCCTATTTCATCTTTATCACTTGTCTGTGAATCCTCCAGTTCGTCAAAAAGATTCGCTTGCCCTCGCCGACGATCCTCCATAACCGCAGCACCACTCTGCATGGCACGTTCAATGACCGCAACTAACTGGCTCCTCCGAGCACCAAGTGAATCAAATGCCCCGGCCTTGATCAATGTTTCAATCGTGCTGCGATTGACCGAACGTGAATCAATGCGTTCACAAAAATCGAAAAGACTTTTGAACGGTCCACATTTTTCGCGTTCGCTGACAATCGCCTCGGCAGCACCCCCTCCGCAGCCCTTAATTGCGGAAAGCGCGAATTGTATCTGCTTGTCGTTCGTGTTTGAACTCTCGACAGAAAACGTCACCGAACTATGGTTTACATCGGGGGGAACCACGGTGATGTCCATCCGGCGGCAGTCTTCCATATGCTCTACCAGTGAATCCTTCGATTTAAAATTTCGACCTGGAATATCACCGGTTAGTAGGGCCGCCATAAACTCGACCGGATAGTGGGCCTTCAAATAGCCCGTTTGGTAGGCAATAAGTGCATAGGCCGTACTATGACTCTTATTAAAACCATAGCCGGCAAATTTTTCGATTAAACCAAAAAGATCCCGTGCCTCCTGCCGTGCCATTCCTTTTTCCGTTGCGCCATCGACAAACTGTTCCTGGAATTTGGCGATCGTTTGCAATGTTTTCTTGCTAATGGCCTTAATACAGGTGTATGCATCAGAAAGGCTGATGTCACCCAAACGGTTGAGCATTCGCATCACCTGCTCTTGGTAGACCATGACCCCGTGTGTCTCTTCCAAGATATCTTGAACATCGGGGTGTGGGTACGATGCACTCTTTCGACCGTGCTTAATGGCCACATAGTCATCAACCATCCCGCCTTCGAGCGGTCCTGGTCGATAGAGTGCATTGGTCGCGATAATATCCCGAAAATCATCTGGCTTCATCTTTTGAAGCAAATCCCGAATACCACCACTCTCCAGTTGAAAAATACCTTTTGTCTCACCTCGGCACATCAAAGCAAAGGTGTCCGCGTCATCCAGAGGAAATCGATGAAGGTCGATCTTTTCGCCCGTTGTCTCCTCAATCAGATTTTGGCACTCTGACAAGATCGTGAGGTTGCGAAGGCCCAGAAAATCCATCTTCAGAAGACCAGCAGCCTCAACTTCTTTCATTGCCCACTGGGTAATAATGTCGCTCTTACCTTGCACGCGGCCGAGCGGCACATATTCTGTCAGCGGTTGATCTGCAATGACAACCGCAGCCGCGTGGGTTCCCACATTGCGGGCCAAGCCTTCGATTTTCATCGCCAAATCGAGAAGCTCGCGCACCTCCCCATCTGCTTCGTAAGCACTGTGAAGTTCCTGACTTTTCTCCAAGGCCTCACTGAGCGTAATTCCCAAAATATCGGGTACCATGGCGACAATTTGATCCACACGTGGAATCGATAAACTCATTGCGCGCCCAACGTCACGAATGGCCGCGCGTGCAGCAAGCGTGCCGAAAGTACCAATCTGGGCGACATTTTCCTCGCCATACTTTTGCTTTACATATTGAATGACCTCACCCCGACGCTGCTTACAGAAATCAATATCAATATCGGGCGCCTCCAGACGATTTTCGTCTAGAAATCTCTCAAAAAGTAAGTCGTAGCGGATAGGACAGACGTGGCTCATATAGAGCGCATAACAGACAAGAGAGCCGACACCTGAACCACGCGCGGTGCAGGGAATTTGATTCTGACGTGCGTATCGAACGAAATCCCACACCATCAGGAAGTAATTAGCGAATCCTAACTTGTGGATTACCGTGAGCTCACGATTCAATCGATCAAAAACTTTCGTTGACAGTTTCCCTTCATCCCAGCGATCTGGAAGTTCGCGATAACGTTCCTCAAGTCCCTGAAGGCATAGGGATCGCAAGTACTTTTCCGGAGTTTCGTTCTCAGGCAGCGTGTAAACAGGAAAGTGACGGCGGCCCAACTCAAGGTCAATGTCAATCCGATCTGCGATTTCCTGGCTGCGATGTACCGCGTCTTCCAATCCTGGAAAAGCTAGATACATTTCCGTTGGACTTCGTAGATAAAACTGATCGTTTTCCATTTTTAAACGATCTTTATCCGTGCGATACTTACCGGTATTGATACAGAGCAAAATATCTTGTGCTTCGGAGTCATCCTGCTTGATGTAATGCGCATCGCTCGTAGCAACAACAGGAAGTCCTTGCTTGCGCGCAATGTCCACTGCCCCTTCCATTGCGATTTGCTGTATCTCTAATCCGTTATTCTGAATCTCGATGTAATAGCGATCACCGAAAACTCGATGGAACCACTGGGCAATCTCTTCGGCCTCTTTCCGCTCGGCAGTGTCATCGCCAGTCCGCAAAATAGTGCGATTAAATTCACTCGAAACGCAACCTGATAGACAGATAATGCCTTCGTTGTACGCTTCCAAAATTTCTCGATCGATTCTCGGCTTGAAATAAAAACCTTCAAGGAAAGCAGCCGATGAAAGTCGAATTAAATTCTTAAAACCGGTGCGGTTCATCGCGAGCAGAGTGAGATGGTAGCTTGCTTCGCGCATCGATCCGGCATCACGATCAAAACGGCTTCCGGGCGCAATATACGCTTCGTATCCTAAAGCTGGATTGATCCCAGCTTGCTTCGCCACTTGATAGAACTCCACGGCGCCATGCAGATTGCCATGGTCGGTGAGTGCAAGAGCATTCATGCCAAGATGCTTTGCCTGCTCGACAAGCCCCCTGATCGGCGCTGCTCCATCAAGCAGGCTGTAGTGGCTATGGCAATGAAGATGGACAAAAGAACGTTCGCTCATTCTGCCACTTTCATAAAATATAAAGGAAATCTTTTACGCCAATCGCCTGATTCTAGCAGGTTTGGTGGATGGAACAATTATGGCAAAAGATCTTCGTTCTACCAGCATCGGAGCCCCCCGATGCGAAATCCCTCGATCTAAAATCCAAAGCGGTGAAGAGAGCGGCGAAGAAAGCTTTGCCATCCTGCTGCTAGGTGCTGCGGACGAACTTTTCCACAAACACTCAATAATTTTCTCTCAATGGCCTGCTGCCCCAAACAGAATAAGTGCCTGTCGCATCAGTTCGATATTATGTACGCGTAAAATCTGCACTCCGCGACTGGCCAGTGAAAACGAGACGCCTAAAGTGCCCGCCTCTCGATCGATCACAGCATCCGGTTCTAGCTCGGTTTCGAGGATTTTCTTAATAAAACCCTTCCGTGAATGACCAACCAGCAATGGACATCCAAGACGATGAAAAATAGCGATCTGTTGCAACAACTCCAGATTATGATTCAGGGTCTTTCCAAACCCCAACCCTGGATCTAGACAAATACGATTCTGCGAAACACCCGCTGCCATCAGATAATCACGACGTGTAGATAAAAAATCAAACACATCCTCAACAACATTTTTATATTCCGGTGCATCCTGCATGTTCTGTGGTGTGCCTTGCATATGCATCACGCAGACGCCTGCTTGACTCTCAACCGCCAACGGCACCATCTCTTCGTCGCCACAAAAACCTGTGACGTCGTTAATAATTTCGGCTCCGCGCACAAGACATTCCCTTGCGACCTCCGCTTTTGAAGTGTCGATAGAAATAATCGCATCTTCACGGGCAAGAATTTGTTCAACCACTGGAACAACTCGATCAAGCTCCTCTTGAAGCGACACGGAATCGCTGTAAGGACGTGTACTTTCACCTCCAATGTCTAGAAGATCAGCACCCTGTTTAACCAAACCCAATGCATGCTCGACCGCTTGCTCCAACTGAAAAAATTGGCCTCCATCAGAGAAGCTGTCTGGAGTTACGTTGACGATCCCCATCAACAGCGGGCGATCTAAAATGCCAAGGCGACGAGTACGGAGCTGCCAATGCTCAACCCGTTCAAAATGGTGCGGGGGCGATGAACCTGGTGGAAAAACTGCCATACGCAGCAGCTTACCACGGTGACTCCATAATAGCTACAATCTGCGATGCGACCTGCTCGATCGCTTCTTGTTCCGTGCTTAGAGTCGAGTGCCCTACTTCGGTTACCTGGGAATTTGCACCCGTAACATTGGCTACGGCAACCGGAAGGGGTATCGATGCCCCTGGATGAACAACTCCTCCGTGATTATCAACCCACTGCACCGCTAATTGGACCGTCATGTCCACCTCCCGAAGGTCGTCATTGATTGTCGTTACAGAGACTGACTTCGTTATGGGAAGCACCGTGCCTTCGAGTACCGTATCCGCATTTTCTCGACTGACTACTTTGTAGTTGGTATTTTGCTCGATTTTTTTTACAACCGCCTCCGTGAGCCAAGCTCCCATACCGGGCCGTAAATTGTCGGACTTAAACACGGGAACGCAGACTGTACGAATATGCGGTGGATAGAGCCCATCGGCACCGAATCGATAGGCTGCACAACCGGGCAAATAGAGGCCGCATCCTAGAAACGTGACCGCGGCTCCCACGTAAAGCATCATTTTATGCCACTGGCAATGAACCAAAGTAGATGTATCCATCCCGAACCCTCTTCAAGACACTCTATTGGTCTGCAGCGGGTTCTTTTGCGTTCGAGGACCCCTTTAACTCGAGTGGATCTTTTCTCGATTCGGGAAACAGCGAAGAAATCCAAACAAAACGTGGCGTCGGTTCTGGCAATTCATCCTTAATTTCCTCAATCTGATTTTCCGCTTTTTGAGCAACATCCGTATGAGGGAACTCATCGAGAACGAGATTATAATAATTGCGTGCTGCGCCATGAAATCCTTTTGCCGAATAAAATTCTGCCAGTTCTAAGTCGCGCATTGCCAAATTAGATGATACCTGCGCATGCAGTTTCTGCATGCGCTGGCGATCTTCAGGAGACATTTCTCTAAACTGCCTCATCGTTTGCTCAATCAACTTTTTCGCCTCAACCAAGCACGTCCCCTCATATTTTGGCCCCTGGTACCTTCGAATCTTCGCCTGAATACCCAAAACATGCGCCTGATATTGGTGCTCGCTTCCCGGATATTCCTGGCGAACCAGGCCATAGTAATAGTCCGCATCATCGTATCGACTTCTGAGGAAATTAGCCGTGGCTGTAGCCATCAAGCTATCATCGGCCAGCGAACCGGTTGGATGATTCAGACGAACCTTTTCGAAAGCTCGTAACGCCGAGCCCTGTAAATCATTAAAGGGGCGTGTTTTATCCACAACATTTGGAGCGAGGACATTTTCCGGATCTTTTTCGTAACGTTTTTGCCAGTAACGGCCAATGGCAAACTGCCTCGCCACCGCAGTATCTAAATATTTCGAGCGTTTATAATTAACCAGCAGCGCCTCATAAGCCTCGAACGCATCGGGGTATTTGTCTTCAAAAAAGTAGCACTCCGCGATTTTAAAAAGCGAATCTTCTTCAACAGAAGAATCTGGAAAACGGTCGGCAGCCTTTGCATATTGAGTACGAGCAGACGAATACTCTTTGGTGGTAAAGAGTAATTCTGCTCGATCAAACAGGGACTCTGCAGCCTTCTTACTCGGATCAGGCGCACCAACCCACGGAAGTTCTTTTGCGTAGGGAATATCCGCAGCAACGTTACGACCGGATAGGTAATCGAGAAACGATTTTTCTTCCGGCGATGCTGGTGGGTCGGTGCTGGCTTCTTCTACGTCTTTTTCAATATTGCTCTCGTCTTCGACTCGGCCATCAGGAGACGTATTGGTGTTGTCCTTACCCGTCACATTATCTTCACTGGATTCGGAAACTTCCAGTTCAGCGTTCACCAGTTCGATCTCTGAAGATGCATCTTCAGCAATCGGTGGATTCTCTGCATTACCACGCGAGTAGAACGTAGCAGTCGCACAGCCACTGAGCAGGACAATGGACGCAAATTTAAGCGAATAAAATGTGGAAGCATGATGCGCCAAGGTAGCAACTCCTAAAACAATAACTCAAGGTAGACAAATTAAGTTTTCATCAACATAAATAAACGGCGATTTGCACAATCAATGAAATGAATCGCCATTTTTGTTTGTAATACTTCTGACTAATCCTGGATCAAAAATTGTAAATGTTTCTGCATTCGCGGTTCGCGACCTAAGAGATGACTGATGGAATGATTGATGACGCCTCTCACCTCTCCCGAAATCAGATACGGCGGTGCTTGGTGACTGTTGTCTTCGCATCGGGAATACCACTGAAGCGTTTTCAATGACTCTCCACGGATCTGTGATACGTGTTTCTTTCCCGGCCGACACCTGCGGCAGAGCACACCACCGGAAGACTGGCCAAACGCTACATAACCTTCGATTGCTATCGGTTTTCCGCATTCCACACATTGTTCCAGATTAGGCAGGTGTCCCAATAACCGTAGTGCATTCATTTCAAATGACAAAATCAGCGGGCTGATATTTACTTTTCCCTCGCGCGACAAGGTATGAAGTGTTTTGGCGGCCACATCAAATAGTTCAGGGTGCGGGTCATATTCGTCCGTTAAGCCCAAAAGTAATTCGGCCAGATAGTAGCCGGCAAACAGTGGAGTCAGATCATGATCCGGAGGGCGAAATCGGTGTTCAAGTTTCGCTTCCGTAAGGAGATCCAATCCGCCCGACGATTTGCGGAGGAACACTACGCGAGCAAGGGTTAGAAGGTCAAGAGCAGAGTCAAAAGGACCTTTCTGACGATGCGCCCCTTTTGCCAAAGCACCTATTTTCCCAAACTCTCGGGTAAACAGAGTAACCACCTGACTCGTCTCGCTAAAATCGACGAGTCGCAGAACAATTGCATGTGCTTTTTCAATAGGCATAACTTGGGAAAGAATCGTAAATCTTAACGATTCTGTCAATTGTATCGATTAATGCAGAAGTCGTCTTTTCCATTCTTCCGATAGAGATCGAGAACGACTGCACCATGCGCACAGATTTTGATTGTGCTAGCAGTGATGGCAAATCGGTATCTCAATCCAGCTTTTGACTATGATCCGCACCGCCTTATCCAATCCCTATCTCATTGTCGTATCGTGTTTGGCAATCACGGTGATGGGGATGTTCACCTATACCAAAATCCCAGCCGATCTGCTCCCGCAATTTGATACTTCGGCGGTCCAAATCGTCTGCTTCTATCCGGGAATGCCGCCCGAGGTGATGGAAAAAGACATCATGAGTCGCCTCCAGCGGTGGACCGGCCAATCGGTCGGCATCGAACATCAGGAAGCGAAGGCCATGCAAGGGGTATGCGTTGTGAAGGATTTCTTCCGCGAGGGAATCCCTATGTCCGACGCAATGAGTCAAGTCAGCAGTTATGCAATGAGTGATATGTTTTATCTGCCGCCCGGAACAATTCCCCCAATGGTGATGCCCTTCGACCCGACGGCAAGCGTACCTCTCTGTTTAGTTGTGGTCTCCAACCCGCAGATGAACGAACAGGAACTCTACGACATTGCCTATTACGAACTCAGAAATAAACTACAGTCGATTCAAGGTGTGATCGCCCCCGCTGTTTACGGGGGAAAATTGCGGAGAGTGTTAGCCTATGTTGACCCTGCAAAACTTGAGGCCCACGGCCTCTCTCTTATGGACGTTCAACAAGCGCTGCTTAAACAGAATGTCCTCATACCCGCAGGAAGCATTAAAGTCGGTAAACAAGAATTACAAATTTTCACAAACGCCAACGTAGAAAAATGGGAAGAACTCAACGACGCACCCATTAAACAATTACCCGGCCGCGCACCGGTACGAATGCGGGACGTCGGCTATGTGAATGGCAAGGCCGCACAAATCCAAACCAATGTGGTCCGCGTGAATGGATCGCGAAAAGCCTATATTCCGATCTATCGCCAACCGGGCGCAAATACGATTGCGATTGTCCGCCAAATCAAACGACAACTCCGTAATATTGAAAAACGTTTGAAAGTCGAGCGTTCCGAAGACCCCAAGATGGAGAGTTTGGTACTGAGTGTTGCGATGGATCAATCGATTGGAGTCGAACAAGCCAATCGTTCCCTCCAAGTGGCTGCCGGACTCGGTGCTTTTTTAGCAGGATTGGTCGTGCTACTTTTCTTGCGGAGTATTCGCTTTACTGTCGTAATTGTATTAGCGATTCCGCTCGCGATTTTGACAGCCATTTTCGGCATGTTTTTCACCAACGATTCAATCAATGCGATGACCCTCGGGGGGTTGGCACTCGCGATTGGCATTTTGGTCGATCAATCCATCGTGGTACTCGAAAACATCGTGCGTCATGCACAGATGGGAAAAACCGCTCGGGAAGCGGCAATGGATGGAACGACTGAAGTTGCGATTCCAATGTTTATTGCGACACTTACATTCGCCATCGTTTTCTTTCCGGTTGTGTTTCTCAGCGGGCTGGCCAAATTCCTTTTCACGCCTCTCGCGGTCGCTGCAAGTATTGCTATTTTTGCTTCCTATATCCTTGCGATTACTCTGGTGCCGGCATACTGTGCACGGTTCCTCAAAGTCGATCAGTCGAGCGGCAGCGCATCGGACACTCCGCAGCGGAAAAGCCGATTTGCGCACACGTATCAATCGCTGCTTCGCCGCCTACTTTCCATCCGCTATCTGATTGTTTTGATTGCCACTGGCGGTTTTGTGCTCGCCGTTGTGTTTATGAACCGTTATCTAGGCCAAGAACTCTTTCCGCGGGTTGACTCCGGTCAGGTCTCAATTTTGGTGAGAATGCCCACGGGAACGCGGATCGAGGAAACCGAAAAAACAATTGCTGAAGTTGAAACGGAAATTATTCATTTAATGGGGACACCCGATCCGGGGTTTGCTGTCGGCAAAGAACAAAATCCTGAATCGAACTTGCAAATTAT
>MDTB01083839.1_pt1 | contig 15349 bp, 16 predicted proteins | sample 811161 | NCBI WGS metagenome assembly MDTB01 (sample SAMN05326650, study PRJNA326480) | marine metagenome | isolation source: seawater | place: Mediterranean Sea | collected 2009 | reverse complement strand
TCAAAAAATTCTTAATAAAAAACCTGTGGTTACAGTTTTTATTAATAGGTTAAATTAAGGTGATTTAGTTCAGGCATATTATACCTGAGGCATTTTTTTAGTTAAAAATAATGGCGTATGATCACCCATTCCAATTACTGGCTTGTTATTGCCTCCACCAATGTTATTAGACTGCTTATCTTTGTTGTTGGAAAAATCCTTTTCAAAACTAGCTTCCTTTTTATTAATTTGGTTTTTTCTAGAAGAATTATGTGCTAGCGGGCCTGGTGTTGAAGAGAAGATATTTGGAATTCTTTCAATTTTTGTTCCAACTAAGTTTTCTATATTCTCAAGATGTTTAATTTCAGAATGTAGGCATATTGAAATTGCCTTACCTTTCCTACCTGCGCGACCAGTTCGTCCTATTCGATGCACATAGTCCTCAGGTTGATTTGGAATATCAAAATTGATTACGTGACTTACTGAGGGAATATCTAATCCTCTGGCTGCCACGTCTGACGCAACCAAAAGTTGTAATTTTTCTTCAATGAACGATTTAAGTATTGCTGTCCTTTCTTTTTGATTTAGGTCCCCATGAATAGCATTTGCGTCAAATCCATATTTTCGAAGTGATTTTGTTAAAATCTCTACTTCAACTTTTCTATTACAGAAAATAATACCGTTTTTAAGTTTATTTTTTTCGTCTTCAAGTATTTTACGTAAAATTTTTCGTTTTTCTGACCCTGCTTTTTGTTTTACGTTTGAAATATGAATTGTTGCACTTTGAGCAATGGTCGAAGAGGTTGTAGCCTGTTTTGCGACCTCAATATAGACAGGTGCTTGTAAAAATTCTTTTGTTATTCTCTCAATTTCTGGCGCCATCGTCGCGGAAAAAAATAAAGTTTGGCGTGTGAATGGCGTAAGGTTGAAAATCTTTTCAATATCGGGTATGAAGCCCATATCAAGCATTCGGTCAGCTTCATCCACTACCATTATTTGAACTCCATTCAACATGAGTTTACCTCGTTCAAAGTGGTCTAGTAAACGTCCAGGAGTTGCAATTAAAACGTCCACGCCCCTATCAATTAGTTTGTCTTGATCAGAAAAACTTACTCCACCAATTAAGAGCGCTTTTGAAAGTCGAGTATTCCTCGCATAATTATCAAAATTACTTGCTACCTGGGCCGCTAATTCTCTGGTTGGACAAAGAACTAGGCTCCGTGGCATTCTTGCTCTAGCTCTGCCTTTGGAAAGAAGAGATACAATAGGAAGCGTAAATGAGGCCGTTTTCCCAGTACCTGTTTGAGCTATTCCCAAAATATCTTTTCCAAGTAATGTTTCAGGGATTGCTTTTGCCTGAATTGGCGTTGGTGTACTGTAACCAGTTTCGATTATCGCACTTAATACTTTTGGGTCTAATTTGAGATCTGCGAATGATACCATCTGAATTGTTTGATCTTATCTTTAATGTTTCAGGCTAATTATGCCAATAATCCTTGAACTCTTTTCACAATTTAATGTCTATCCAATTCTTTTAGGATGGTCAATCTACGTAGATTATTATAACAGTAAATAATATGTAAAAGATTAATCGTAAGGCAAGGCTATTTAGTTATCTCGGGGTTCTCGCAATGGAAAAGCTAGGCGAAACGCAAAAGGGTTTGCTGAATTTAGACGTTTTAAATGTCAAACACTGGACAGACAAAACCTTTTCATTTTCCCTGGAAAGACCCATTGGTCTTCGTTTTCGATCTGGTGAATTTGTAATGATTGGGTTAATGGATGGTGATAAACCTATTTTACGAGCTTACTCTATAGCTTCTCCAGCCTGGTCCGATAAATTAGACTTTTATTCAATAAAGGTAGATGATGGACCATTAACTTCGAAACTTCAACGTCTTCAGGTCGGGCAAAAGGTTTTACTTCGACCAAAACCGGTTGGTACACTTGTTTTAGATGCTTTGTTGCCTGGGACAAGACTTATTTTATTTTCTACGGGCACTGGAATTGCTCCATTTGCAAGTATTATAAAGGATCCTGAAACATACGAGAAATTTGATAAAATAATTTTGACTCATACATGTCGGCAACAAAATGAATTGGATTTTGGTAGAAAATTAATAAATGAAATAGAATCAGATGAATTAATTTCTGAATTTGTAGGAGCAAAACTTTTATTAATTTCAACTACAACTAGGGAGAAAAGTCCACTTGTGGGGCGATTAACAGATTGGTTAAATGATGACCGTTTTAGTAATTATACAGGAATTGGATTAAATATATCCTCTGATCGTGTAATGATTTGTGGAAGTATGGCAATGTTGCAAGCGCACAAGACAATCTGTCAAAAAATAGGAATGTTTGAAGGTTCAAATTCGGAGCCAGGCCATTTCGTAATCGAGAAGGCGTTCGTCGAGTAATTTTATTATTTTAGATGGAAGTTTATCTCCTTAGTGTCCATAAGTTTTATCTGTGGGTAGTCCCTCTTTACTCGGTCGATATCCCATTGTAACCGGGTTAAGAATACTGGGTCTTTATCGTGGTCAAAAGCCATATGACTTTTGTTGGCTGCACTGAACATTGCTATATCTTGATTATCGCCTTTTAACCATCTTGCTGAAGTAAAAGGTGAGCTTTCAAAGCGAACAGGGAGACCATATTCTTCTTTGATTCTACTTTCGAGAACATCAAATTGAAGAATTCCGACTACACCCACAACCCAGCCTGATCCAATTACCGGTTTAAAAAGTTTACTCATTCCTTCCTCAGCGAATTGGGTTAATGCTTTTTCTAAGTGTTTAGATTTCATTGGATCTAGTGACCTCACGTTTTTAAGGAATTCAGGAGCGAACATTGGTAATCCAGTAAATTGAATTTTTTCTCCCTCAGTAAAGCTATCACCTAACCTAATTTGACCATGATTGGGAATACCGATTATATCGCCCGCGATCCCATCTTCAGCAATTTCTCTTTCGTTTGCCATAAACATTACGGGATTTGATACTGTCACAATTTTATCGGATCTAACGTGGTTTAATTTCATTCCACGTTTAAAATTTCCAGAGCAAAGTCGAACAAAAGCAACTCTATCTCGATGTTTTTGGTCCATGTTAGCTTGGACTTTAAAAACAAATCCAGTTACCGCCTCTTCCGTTGGTTCAACCTCTCTTGTTAAGGTTGGTCTAGATTGTGGGGCAGGACCAAACTCGACTACGCCATTGAGCAGTTCGCTGACGCCAAAGGAATTTATTGCTGAACCAAACCATAATGGTGTTAAATTTCCACTTCTGAACATTTCGCAGTTAAATTGTGGCAATAATCCATGAACCATATCTAGTTCTTGCTGTAATGCTTCTAGCACGTCCTGAGAAATGTATTTTGAAATTTCAGGATCTTCAAGTCCATGAAGTACAATATTTCCAGCTTTAATATTTCGGTTTCCTCGATTCATGATATTTATTTTATCGTTGATAATATCATAAGTTCCTATGAAATTGTTCCCAGAACCAACAGGCCAGTTCATTGGCGTGACATCGATCGTAAGCATTTCCTGGATTTCATCAATTATTTCAAAATTATCTCTGCTTTCCCGATCCATTTTGTTACAAAAGGTCATTATTGGCAGATCACGGAGTCGACACACTTCAAATAATTTTTTTGTCTGACTTTCAACACCTTTTGCTCCGTCAATTACCATAATCGATGAGTCAACGGCGGTAATTGTCCTATAAGTGTCTTCTGAAAAATCAGAATGGCCTGGTGTATCAACTAAGTTAATCCAAAATTCATTATATGCAAAAGACATTGCTGATGTGGAAACGGATATTCCTCTGTCTTTTTCTAACTTCATAAAATCTGATTTCGAACGGCGAGCCTCGCCTTTTGCTTTAACTTGACCTGCTTGTTGTATCGCTCCACCATACAATAGGAATTTCTCAGTTAATGTTGTTTTGCCTGCATCTGGGTGAGAAATTATGGCAAAAGTGCGTTGTTTGCTAATTAATTTTGTCATTTTCGATTGTATTTACACCAAGTTGTGTTTGAAGAATTACTTCATTGAGTAGTTCATCAGTTATACGCTAAACTATGTTTTATATTTACTTTATTGATTCAGACTCTACCAGTCAAAAGGAAACATTTATATGAATTTAGGAATATTAGGAAAAAAAGCGATTGTTTGTGCATCATCCAAAGGATTAGGTTTCGGATGTGCTATTGCCTTAGCCAACGCAGGAGTTAATTTGACTATGTGCGCGCGAAATAAGGAAGTATTAGAACTAGCTTCAGACAAAATAAAAAAAACTGGTGTACAAGTTAATGCTGTATCATGTGATATTACCACTAGTGACGGCATAGAAAAAGTTTTGGAGGTGATGCCGAATCCCGATATTTTAATTAATAATGCTGGAGGCCCTCCACCTGGAAGTTGGGAAGACTGGACCAAAGACGATTTTCAAAGTGCTATTCAAGCGAATATGTTAACCCCAATTAATTTGATTCAACGGGTGCTACCTGGCATGATAAAAAATAAGTGGGGTCGTATAGTCAATATCACTAGTGGAGCGGTAAAAGCACCGATACCTGCTTTGGGCCTATCAAATACCGCCAGGGCAGGGCTTACAGGTTTTGTTGCGGGAGTTTCAAGGCAGGTGGCAAGCGATGGCGTCTGTATCAATAACGTTTTACCTGGTGTCCACGATACAGATCGAATCAAAGTTTTTGATGAAACGATGGCAAAGAATTTAAATATTTCAATTGAAGAAGCGAGAAGAAAAAAAGCTATGTCGATCCCAGCCGGACGGTATGGGGACTCTGAAGGATTTGGGAACACTTGCGCGTTTCTTTGCAGTGAACATGCAGGATTTATTATCGGACAAAATATCGTTGTTGATGGTGGAGCAATGAACATCACAATTTGATGTTCAAATTTGCTGCAAAGTATTGGTAGTATCTGCAGTGATTCGGCTAAAAATGTTGATTGATTAATTTGGAATTATTAGAATTGATGAAAAAAGGTGATGATGCATTAGATTTGTCTAACATTTCGAGGCAGTATAACAAAAAAGGTGCTGTTAAAAATTTAAGTTTAACTTTATCATCTGGACAAGTAACCTGTCTTTTAGGGCCATCAGGTTGTGGCAAAACAACTACTTTAAGGATTGCGGCGGGCGTTGAGCGGCAGGACCAAGGTCAAGTTCGTATTTGTGGTGAGTTAATCTCAGACGGAAACCGCCGACATTTACCTCCTGAAGCGCGAAGTGTTGGTCTGATATTCCAAGATTTTGCATTGTTTCCACATTTGACCATACTTGAAAATGTAACCTTTGGGATCAGGTCAGAGGGGTCAAGATCTGAGCTTTGGGCACGAGGGATGGGTCTTCTTGAAAGAGTCAGTCTGTCGGGCAGTTATAAGAAATATCCGCACATGCTTTCTGGTGGAGAGCAACAACGCGTTGCTTTAGTAAGAGCCATTGCGCCCAAACCAAAAGTACTTTTAATGGATGAGCCTTTTTCGGGGCTTGATAACAGGCTACGCGACGATATTCGTGACCAAACACTTTTATTATTAAAAGAGGAAGATACAGCGGTTTTACTTGTGACTCATGAACCTGCGGAAGCAATGCGAATGGCAGACAAGATTGCACTGATGCACAATGGTGTTATTTTACAAGAGGGAGCTCCATATAATATTTACAATAAGCCTGTCGGCGCTGAGGTTGCAGCTTTTTTTTCAGATGTCAACATTATACGAGGTGTTGTTAAAGAGTCACGAATTGATACCTCTTTTGGATGGTTCATTACAACGGGTATAGAAGAGGGCACAGCTGTTCAAATTTTAATTCGTCCTCAACACCTTAAAATTGATTTTGATAGGAACGGTAAAGGTCCCGATCCTACGCCAGAAGACGGAGTGCCGGCGAGGGGTTTAGTTGAACGTGCCCGTTTTGTTGGAAACGAAAGTTTGGTTGAACTTCGTATGAATACAGATGGAGCAATGCTAAAGGCAACGGTTCCCGGAGTATTCTTACCCGCAAAAGATACTCCTCTTTGGCTTTCAATGAGACGAGACCGTTGTTTCGTGTTCAAAACTTAATATTAAAAATTTAATATATTCTATGTTACATAAGTCTTTAGAATCTTAAAATAATGTAATAAGATCTGGTCTTGCGGTAATGCTTATATAAATAAGTAATTAAATATAAGGAGATTGTGATGCTGAATAATATTGGTTTGCCAGGAATACTACTAATTGCTGTGGTCGTCCTAGTTCTTTTTGGTAGAGGAAAAATTTCATCATTGATGGGTGAGGTGGGTAAAGGGATAACCAGTTTCAAGAAGGGCGTAAGTGAAGGCAAAGCAGAAATAGAAAATATGGAAAACGATATTGAAATAAATTCAAATACTCAAGATATAACGACTGAGAGTGATAAAGTTAAATAAAACAAAGTGTTGTTAGGAATTATTAATGTTTGATTTGGGATGGATGGAACTACTTATTATCGGGGTCGTAGCTTTAATTGTCGTAGGACCAAAGGATCTTCCCATGATGTTTAAGACTGTTGGCAATTTTGTTGGAAAAGCAAAGAGGATGGCTCGAGAATTTCAAACAACGATGGATGCGGCTGCGTCTACCTCAGGATTGAAAGAAACAACTGATTTGCTCAAAAAAATTGAAAGCCCTACTGATCCCAAGACTTTCTTTAAAAAGGCAAAAGATGATCTTTTAACAAATACTGATGACAAGTCTAAAGAAGAACAAAAGATGGTACCTGTTGATGACACCCCAAAAAAATAATGGTTTTTTTGGAAAGGTAGGGATTAATAGTAGTTTATCTGAGCGATTTAATTAGTAGTTGCGTGCATTAATTATTTCTGTTTGATCATTTTATACTCCGCCTTTGAATGTTGAGGAATTGTTAATGACCCAAAATTTGAATGATGAAAACAATGAGGCAAGTACTGTCGCACCACTTGTTGAGCATTTAACTGAATTAAGAACACGATTAATTAAATCGGCGATATTTTTTATTATCGGTATTATTCTTTGTTTCTCTATCGCGTCTCATATTTTTAATTTTTTAGCAAAACCAATTGCAGAAATATTAATCAAAAATGGCCAAGAGCCTGATCTAATTTTCACAGGACTTCAGCAAGGTTTCATGGTCAACATTCAGATTTCGCTTTTTGGAGGGTTTATTTTAGCTTTTCCATTTATTGCCTTTCAGTTATGGCAATTTGTTGCTCCAGGTCTTTATAAGGCTGAGAAGGGAGCTCTATTACCATTTTTGATATCTTCACCAATATTATTCTTTATTGGTGCTTCGTTCGCGTTTTATGTTGTTATGCCGTTGGCTTTTGATTTTTTTCTTGGGTTTCAGCAAGATGATGAAAATACAGTAGTAGAAGCTGTCGGGATTACTTACTTGGGAACAATTAATGAATACTTAGGACTATCGATGAAGTTTATCATAGCGTTCGGCTTGTGTTTTCAACTTCCAGTTCTTTTGACGTTGATGGGAAAGGTAGGGTTAGTATCTGCAAACGGGTTATCTAAAGTTAGAAAATATGCAGTTGTTTGTATCTTGCTTGTTGCGGCAATTGTTACTCCTCCGGACGTTGTTACGCAAATAATTCTTTTCTCAGTGGTCTATGCGCTCTATGAAGTTTCGATTCTTATGGTAAAGTTAGTAGAAAAAAAGCAAAGCACTCAAGCCGATACTTCAGCTGATATTGGTTAACCTAGAATGTACTAACCATGAAACAAAAAGAAATCTTGAAAAGAATAATGGATGGTATTGAACGTTTGAGTCCTTCGGTACCAGAAATGCCTGATTTTAATAATTCAGCATCCTTTGTTTGGAAGACGTTGCCTTATAGATTAGAAGAAGTGGAAAATTATAAGGCGTTAAAACCTGATTTTTTGATTGGGATTGATCATGTAAAGGACCTTTTAATCCAAAATACTAAACAATTTACCGAGGGTTTTTCTGCTAATAACGCCTTGCTTTGGGGAGCCCGCGGTATGGGTAAATCGTCTCTGGTTACATCTGTTCATTCAATTTTTAAAACAAAAAATTTAAAATTAATTGAAATTAGAAAAGAAGATCTTGGTAGTTTAGATGCACTAATTAGCTTAATTCATAAGGAACCTTTTCGATTTATCGTATTCTGTGATGATTTATCGTTTGTCGCAGATGAAACAGATTATAAAGTCTTAAAAGCCATGCTTGATGGAGGCTTAGAAAGTCATCATCAAAACATACTGTTTTATGCAACTTCTAATAGGCGCCACTTGATTTCTAGAGATATGATTGAGAATGAAGGTTCTACTGGCATTCACTCATCCGAGTCAGTTGAAGAAAAAGTATCGTTATCTGACAGATTTGGGTTATGGTTAGGATTCCATAGCTGTAATCAGGAAGAATATTTTAGTATGGTTAAAACCTACTGCAAAATGGCCGATATAGTGATAGATGATCATAACTTATTACGGTATGCGCTTGAGTGGCAACAAACGCGTGGTTCTAGATCTGGTCGAGTGGCGTGGCAGTTCATATCAGATTTGGCTGGAAAGAATGGTATTAATTTACTAAAAAAACTGTTGTAAAAAAGGCGTTATCTTATCATTGTTTCTGGATCAATGCTTTTCATCCCTTTCCTTACCTCAAAGTGCATTATTCCTCTTTTAGTTTCCGTGTCCTCTATAACTTCTCCAATTTTTTGACCTTGGGTTACCATTTGACCTTTTTCAACAATAACATTTGTAAGTCGTCCATAAATTGTTATTAATTCTCCTTCGTGACGTATGAGAACAATTTTTCCGTTACCCCCTACAATATCTGATATTAATACGATCGTACCATTTGATACTGCTTGTACTTCGCTTCCGATCAGTGTTTGATAGTCAATTCCATTGTTATTTTGACTTCCTTTATCTTGGCTATATTTGCTTATAATTTTTCCCTGAACCGGAGACAAAAATGGTTTTATTGAAATAATCTTTGCCTTCGGAATAGCTGACTTTTTTTCTCGAGTCGTTTTATTTTCTTCTTCTAAAGTTATTTTTTTACCACTTGTTAAAGATGACCCAATTTGATCTTGTTTTTTATCAACCTCTTCCAATTTTGGCTTGTCTAAATCATTGTTTTTTAAATTCGGCTCCTTTAAAAGAGTACTGGTTGCGGCAGGAATGATTATTTCACGGCCCGTTTTAATATCAAGATCCGGTCCAAGTCCATTCCAGGTAGCTATCGAGTTTACCGAAACCTTATACTCTCTTGCCAATGAATATACAGTTTCTCCTTCAACAACTCGATGCCTAAGTGGATTATTAGCCGAACTGATTTTTGGTCCGATACCGTCGCTTTGGTCAATTTTTTCAGTAGTTATTTCTTTTGACCAACCTCTTTGGCCTAAAAATTGATCATCGGGTAGGGCTATCATTTCTTTTTGTCGTGGTCTATAATTAACAATAAGCCCATTATACAAGGCGAGTTTATCGGCTCCAATACCTAAGCGTTGAGCAATTTCACCAATAGTTTCATCTCCGTTTGCAATTAATACTTGGTAGGTATCATAAGTTATTATCCCACGGCTGTCTGGATCTCTTCGGTCCACTGTATCGATTTGATCATATTGATTAAGCACTGTTTCGGTAACTGGGGTTTTTATGCTTGAACGACATGAAGCATTTAAGAAAAGGCAAAGTAATGCTATAAAAATAACGAGTCTTTGTTTTAAAAAATAGCACATAAACATTTCCGTTTGTTTTGAGTTCACGACATCATTTGGACTAAACTGTTTCTTTTCCTTCAATAATAGGCAAAAATTTAATTTTTTTTAACTCGGTATAATGATTATTATTATTTTTATTTTCTACTTTCACAATGGTTTGAATTGGTTCCTTACCGCCGATAGGAGTTACTAAAATACCGTCTGGCTTTAACTGTTTCATGAGTGGGCTCGGTATATCTTCCAGCGCTCCTGAAATTATTATCCGATCAAAAGGTTGTTGTTCTTTTAACCCCATCGTCCCATCTCCACAAATCACTGTATAATTAGAAAGAGATAACCCACTTATTTTTTCTTGTGCAAGAATTGAAAGTTTTCGATGCCTTTCAATTGAATAAACTCGCCTTCCTAATTTAGCTAAGATCGCTGTTTGATAACCCGATCCAGTTCCAACTTCAAGGATTTTACATCGCGGCGTGACCTGAAGAGCTTGGACCATCAATCCAATAATACTTGGTTGTGTCGCAATTTGTCCACATTCAATCGGTAGGGCAGAATCGTCAAATACAAAATCTGCGAACGAATTGTTAATGAAATGATCCCGAGGGATTGTTTCCATTATGGTTAATAACTTTTCATCTATAATATTGGCCTGTCTTAGGTTAAAAATAAATTGTAGTTTTTTTTGATCAATAGTCATGGTTCAGAGTATTTCCTAAATGCTCAAGTTCATTTGTCTCGGTTAGTTCTCCTTTCAGCGGCGTAATCGTAATATAATTACTTTTTATTTCTTCCCAATCAGCTGCATAATTTCGAACACGTTCGGTTCCTGAACTATTTGGTTTGTGGTTTACCATTAAAAATGTTCTTCCGTTTGGAGAAACAATTGGATCCATACTGAAAATGCCGTTTGCTCGTCTTCCCTGTTTGCATATCCTTATACCTTTGACTTCTGACTCCTTAACTGGAGGGAAATTGACATTATAAAACGTTTGATAAGGAATGGTGTTCCAAGTCCCCTTTTTAAGTAATTGGCAACAAACGTACTCGCCGATACTCTGCGCTGCCTCAAAACTATTTTTGAAAAGCAATGATTTTTTTGAGTAACATTGGCTTAAAGCAATAGACTTAACTCCTTGCAAAGCTCCTTCCAATGCTGCTCCAATAGTCCCTGAATATAGAATATCTTCCGCGAGATTATGACCTTTGTTTACGCCAGATAAAATCAAATCGGGTTTGTTGCCGTCCATAATATGGTAAATGCCGGCTAATATGCAATCTGCGGGCGAACCTTCCACAGAGTATGCCGTATCATTATGTTTGGATATGAGGCTTGGTCGTAAATATGAGATACCATGACCCACGCCGGATTGATCTATTGATGGTGCAACGGTTATAACTTTTCCCTTTTTACCAGCAATTTTGTGAGCAATCTGCTCGGCGATTTTAAGGCCTGGCGCGTTGATACCATCGTCGTTAGTGACTAAAATTTTAAATGTCATTGGAACTCTCCAGTTTTGGAAATTTTAATTGAATTTCCGACATAACCTCGAAGAACTGATGGTATCATAATCGATCCGTCCTCTTCTTGGTAATTTTCAAGAACTGCGATTAAACAGCGTCCGACTGCAAGACCTGAGCCATTAAGCGTATGTACAAAATCAGGTTTAGATTCCGCAGTAATTTTATATTTGGCATTCATTCTTCTCGCCTGAAAATCTCCACAAGAGGAACAACTTGAAATTTCACGAAAACGATTTTGTCCTGGAAGCCATACTTCAACATCATGAGTTCGATTTGCACTAAAACCGATATCGCCGGTGCACAGTAGCATGGTTCTATAGGGGATATTTAATTGTTCAAGAATATTTTGTGCGCATTTTGTCATTCTATTTAATTCAGCCTCACTATCCTCAGGCTTTGTGACTGAAACCATTTCTACCTTTTCGAATTGGTGTTGCCGCAACATACCTGACGTATCGCGACCAGCGCTACCAGCCTCTGATCTGAAGCATTGACTGTGACAGACTAGCCGCTTTGGCAATTCACTGATTGAAAGAACTTTATCCGCAAAAATATTTGTTAAACTAACCTCAGAGGTTGGAATTAGCCATTGATCATCTGAAACAGAATAACTATCGTCAGCAAATTTGGGGAGTTGACCTGTGCCTGTCATGCATTTCTTATTCACTATTACCGGTGTCCATATTTCTGTTAATCCGTGTTCCTGTATATGAATATTTAGCATAAATTGAGCAAGTGCCCTATGCAAAGTTGCCATTGCACCTTCTAAGATAACGAACCGACTGCCAGAAATTTTGGCGGCATCTTTAAAGTTAAGACCGTTCGCCCCACTAATTAGGAAATGTTCAAGTGGTTTAAAATTAAAGGTCCTTGGTTTTCCCCATTTATGAATTTCCAAATTATTTGTTTCGTCAGCGCCGTCTGGAATTTTTAAGCTGGGCGAATTAGGAATTGTTTCAAGGTAGTGCTTAAGTTGCTCATTGGCATTCTTGGCCTCTGCATCCAATTTAGCTATGTCTGATTTTGTCTTGCTCATTTTGGTTCGAAGATCGTTGAAGGTTTTATCGTCGTTTCCTGCCTTTGCGTGCTTGACTTGCTCTGATAGAGCGTTTCTCTGAGCTTGAGCTTTTTCTGACTCGAGAATTTTACTTCTTCTCTCAAGATCAATCTTTAGTATGCTCTTGGATAAAGGCTTATGACCTCTTCTCCCAAGTTGTTTGTCAAATTCTTTTGGATTTTCTCTAATTTTGCGGATATCATGCATTACTTTTCTCTATTAATTTAACTATTTAAACTTTTTAGTAGTTTAGCTGACAATATTCAATTATGTTTGGGTAACAGTACTCATATTATAAATAAGAATTTGAGCTTTGCGCACGTATTTGCTAGTTATTCTAAACTATCTACGAATTCTACAATAAGCCTGCATGCTTCTTCAAGTAAAGATTCTGACACAGCGTATGAAATTCGAAAAGTATTTTTTGCGCCAAAAGCGCTACCAGGGACAACCGCGACGCCAGTGTTATTTAGCAGCTCAAAGACAAAGTCGGTATCAGAGCTTAAAACCTTTTTATTGGGAGTAGATTTTCCTATAATGCGATCTATTGATGGTAAAGCGTAAAATGAACCCATTGGAGTTAAGATATCTAAATGACGCGATTCTTTTAATATTTTTAACATTTGGTCGCGACGGTTTTGGTATATTAGTTTGTTATTTTCAATGAAGTCTTGTTTGCCGGTCAATGCTTCAATTGCTGCATATTGACTTATCGTGCTAGCGTTTGAAGTACTTTGACTTTGTACAGTTGTCATTGCTTTAATAAGGTTTTCACTAGCTAGTCCGTAGCCTAGTCGCCATCCTGTCATAGCGTAACCTTTTGACACTCCATTTACCAAAAGCGTTCTGTGTTTAAGTTGGGGATCAATTTGAACCAAATTATAGAACGGCAAACTTTCGTAAATGATGTGTTCGTAAATGTCATCAGAAATTATATTTATATTCGGAAAGAGTTTGAGTACTTTGCTGATTGCAAATAATTCAGTTTTTGAATAGACGGTACCTGAGGGATTAGACGGAGAGTTTATAATGAACCATTTTGTTTTTGAATTAAATTTCTGTTTTAACTCTTTAACCGTAACTTTAAAATTATTTGCGATATTTGTTTTAATTATAACCGGCTTGCCTCCGCAAAGATTAACTATATCAGGGTAGCTAACCCAATATGGCGATGTAATGACAACTTCGTCTTGAGCGTTCAGAGTGGCCATTAAAGCATTAAATATTACCTGTTTACCGCCAGAACAAATGATTATCTGTTTTTTATCATAAATCAGAGAATTTTCCCGTAAAACCTTATCAATTATTGCTTGCTTAAGTTTAGATAGCCCGTCAGTTGGTGTGTAAGATGTTAACCCCATCTGTATTGCTTTTTGCCCAGCTAGTTTAATGTTGTTGGGTGTTGTGAAATTGGGTTCTCCAACAGCTAAATTCATTATTCTCTCACCAGATGCTTCCTTTTGTAGTACTAAATTGTTAATCTTCGCTGTTGCAGACGTTTTAACTAAATTCAATTTGTCAGATAATAATTCCATTCGGCACCTCTAGTTGCTATAAAGTAGCAAATGTTTTATCAGTTATCATACCAACTTGGAGCAATTTATACATGACTATTTCAGATTTTCAAAGTGAAGCGTTGAAACCTGACCCCTATTACAACGAATCTCATGCCACATTTGGAGATAGGCTTTGCGCAGCTAGGGATGCCGCAGGTTTAACGCAGAAGTTATTGGCAAGTAAATTGGGAGTAAAGACGAAAACTATACAGGCATGGGAGTCAGACTCCGTAGAACCAAGAGCAAATAAATTACAAATGGTTTCCGCTCTGCTTAATGTTTCAATGGTTTGGCTCATGTCAGGACTTGGTAAAGGTATTTCCCCGCCTCAAATTCTTGCAGCACATTCCGAAACTGAAATATTGGAAATTTTGCATGAATTGCGAAAAGTTAAAATAATTGGAGAAGATCTTATAAAAAAGGTAGACCTAATTAATTCAAAAATATCTCAAAATGATTTGAATTCTAAAGATTAAATGCTCACAGTTTTAATCCCGTAATGGCCCAAAATGATTAAGAGTTACTTATGAACACTGAGTTAAACATATACAAAAGATTGAAAATTCAAAGTTGGCGACGAGGGATGAAAGAAGTGGATTTAATTTTAGGAGGTTTTATTGACCAGCATATGTTTCTCTTGACGGAAAATGAAATTTCAATTTATGAAAAACTTTTAGCTGAAGATGATCAAAAAATTTTTAAGTGGGTCCTAACGCCAGATGCAGTACCAAAAGAATACAAAAAAATCATAAACAAAATAGCTAAGTTTGCATCATCTACAATAACGAAAACTGTAGCTCAGTGAATTTAATTAATTTTTAAGTTTGAATATATTTTTCTTGGCTTGTGGTAGTAATTTTAGGTAAAGCTAATTTTTAATTTTTGAATTAATGTGCTAAGAGTATATTTATTATGGTGGGTGTCGATTCGTTGTATGATTGCTCGATTGCACGAAAAAGGTTAATATGGCAGACGGAGTAAATTATACCCTTAAAGGTTTTGACCAGTATGAGATTTTACTGGGAGATGAGTTGCGGGGTGAGAGAGCGACACTAGGAAAATCTCTATTAGATGTTCAACGCGATTTAAAAATTAAAGCATCCTACATTGCTGCAATAGAAAATTGCGATTTGGAGGTTTTTTCAAACAAAGGTTTTGTAGCAGGTTATGTAAGATCTTATGCTCGGTATTTGGGTCTAGACGCTGATTTAATATATATACGATTTTGTAATGAGTCTGGTTTTTCCAATAATAATACGGTTTTAAATTTACAAATAGAAAAATCGACTAAAGCGGTACAAAAGAACTTTGGACAAGAGTCAACTTGGAAGCCTGGAAAAATAGGTTTAGTAGAGAATAAAAGCACAAATGCTGTTGATTTTTTTTCAAACTTAGCTCCGATAATGCTAGTTTTATTTGTGTTAGTCGGACTTGTTTTTGGTGCAATGTCAGTTTTAAAACAAGTCCAAAAATTAGAGGTTGTTGCGCTAGAAGAGTTGCC
>MDTB01070786.1_pt1 | contig 15349 bp, 11 predicted proteins | sample 811161 | NCBI WGS metagenome assembly MDTB01 (sample SAMN05326650, study PRJNA326480) | marine metagenome | isolation source: seawater | place: Mediterranean Sea | collected 2009 | reverse complement strand
AGATGATGATCCAGACACGACATTGAATATGGTTAATACAGCTCTATTAAAAATGGGTCCTGTTAATCCATTTTTTAATGATATTATGGAATTAAAAAACCTCATTAATAAATACTATGATTCTGACAAGCAGAATCGATCAGCATTCATTCACTTTATAAAGGCTGAAAATTATCTAAGACAGAAAAAGTTGGGAGACGCCATGCAAGAATTGTTATTTGCTTTAGATGAATTCCCTAATTCAAAGGTAACACCCATAATGAATTTAAGATTAGCCTTAATTAACCTAAAACTAAACGATTACAATAATGCCCTTTCATTCGCTATTAGCCTTGAAAACACAGATCTTGTAGATAGAGGGATTATTCTTTCTGGGCAAATATATCAACACAAATTGATTGACTTAGAAAAGGCATTGAAACAATACATGAGAATTTTGGATGAATATCCGTCATCCATTTATTCAGAACCAATACGGTATCACATTCGCAATATCGGAAAGGTTAAAAGTTAATGAGAAAGTTACTTTTCCTCTACATCATTTCATTTTCTGTAGGTCAGAAAATAATGATTCCCATGGATCAAGCCCAAAATGACCATTTAAAGGCTTATGGTATTGCTTACTTTTCTCTTAAAAAAAATATAAATGTAGAGTGGCTACTCAACTACAGAGGTGGGGCATTTTTATTTGATGAGAATCAATTAATAAAGAGTGAATGTAAGATTCGTGGAGTCTCTTTTGAGAAAATTAATACTAGTGAATTAGTAAGTATATATTCGACAATAGACCAAAATAATATGGACATTGTACTTTTAGAAAAAAACCCAAAGATTGCAATCTATACTCCTCCAAATAAACAACCTTGGGATGATGCAGTGACACTGGCTCTTACGTACGCAGAAGTTGATTATGAGACCTTATGGGATGAAGAGGTGCATTTAGGAAAGCTCGAGAAGTACGACTGGCTTCATCTTCACCATGAAGATTTCACAGGGCAGTATGGAAAATTTTATAGAAGCCATCGAAACTCACAATGGTATAAAGATCAGAAAATTCAATTTGAAGATGTTGCAAGAAAGCTTGGTTATGAAAATGTGCACCAACAAAAGAAAGGTATTGCCAGGGTCATAAAAGATTATGTTGGTAATGGTGGGTTCCTCTTTGCGATGTGCTCAGCTACAGATTCATATGATATTGCACTCGCAATGAAGAATGCAGATGGCGCATATTCTGTTTTTGATGGAACTCCTATAGACCCCAATATTCATTCCAAACTGGATTATCAACAGTGTTTTGCATTTACTGACTTTAAACTGTTATCAGACCCAATGATATATGAATTCTCTGATATAGATTTGCCATCAAGTAATAACCCAATCACCAGAGGAGCCGAAGCTGATTATTTTAGCTTATTTGAATTCTCCGCTAAATATGATCCCGTACCAACAATGCTAACACAAAACCATGTATCAATCGTAAAAGGATTTATGGGCCAAACAACTGGATTTGATAAAGATAAGGTTAAGAATCATATTGTGATAATGGGTGAAGATCCATCTACGAACCAGGTTAAATATCTTCACGGTAACTTTGGTAAGGGAACATTTACCTTTTATGGAGGGCACGATCCTGAAGATTATCAACATTTCGTAGGCGACCCACCCACTGATCTATCTTTACATAGAAATTCCCCTGGCTATCGACTAATTTTGAATAACATTCTTTTCCCAGCTGCCAGAAAAAAGGAAAGAAAAACATAGAATTATATATGTGGTTGCAGAGAGAAATAATAATAGATGCAAAGAAGAGAGGGTTTCACATTGTGACTAATGAAATTATCAGCAAGCTTTCTGAAATAAATGATATAAAAGTTGGTTTATTAAATTTATTTATCAAACACACCTCAGCTTCTTTGACAATAAATGAAAATGCTGATCCAAGCGTAAGAGTAGATTTCGAAAGTCACTTTAACCATATTGTCCCTGAAAACCAATATTATTTCCAACATACATATGAAGGACCAGATGATATGCCTGCCCATCTAAAAGCATCAATACTTGGATCTTCAATAGATATGCCCATAAGCAATGGATATTTAGCCCTAGGAATGTGGCAGGGTATTTATTTATGTGAACATAGAGATAAAGGCACATCCAGAAAAATTGTTGCTACGATACAAGGTGAATAACTTAAAAAGTGAAAGGTTATAAGTTTTTAGAACTAGAAGGACATAAATTAAATTTTGGTTGAAAATATTATCTATTATGATGGAGAGTGTGGGCTATGTCATATGGCCGTAAAATTCATATTAAAGGTTGATTCAAAAAATAAATTTTATTTTTCTCCGCTATCTAACTTTGATAATAACTTAAAAAACATTGATAGTTTTATACTGAAAAGTGGAGATAAGGTTTTTTATGAGAGTCAGGCAATTATTATGGTCTTTGAGAATATTGATAATAATTGGAATTATTTGGCAAAAGTATTAAAAATTTTTCCGATTAACGTTTTAGATATAGCTTACAGGTGGGTATCAAGAAATAGAACTAAAATTTCTGGAAAAGAGGTATCATCATGTCCAATTGTTCCCAGTTATCATAGAAAAAGGTTTATCTCAAAGTAGGCTTATTTTTACTTTTCTTGGACCTTTATTTTGTTCCATAATTCATCCATCTCATCTAGCTTTGCCTCATCAACTCTTTTCCCTCTTTTTGCTAATTCTTTCTCAATAGCCTTAAACCTATCGACAAATTTTGCGTTTGCTTTCCTTAATAGATCTTCTGAGTCTAGTTTCAAATGTCTAGCCAGATTAACGACAGAAAAAAGGACATCGCCAATTTCTTCTTCTAAATTAGACCTATTTTTAATTTTATCAGCTTCTCTGAGCTCATCAATCTCTTCATCTAACTTTCCCCAAACCTTGTCAATATTATCCCAGTCAAATCCAGCGTAAGAAGCTTTTTCCTGAAGCCTTTGTGCTCTAGTCAACGCAGGTAACGCTAGTGGTACTCCGTCTAATCTGGATTCTCTCTTTTTTTCTTCATGTTTGATAACTTCCCAATTTTTCTTTGCATGAGATGCCATGTCTGCTTTCTCATCTCCAAAAACATGGGGATGCCGGTGAACTAATTTTTTATTAATATTAACTAGAGAATCAAATATAGTAAATCTTCCTTCTTCTTTTGATATCTGCGCTTGTAAGGCAATGTGAAGCATTACATCTCCCAATTCTTCTTTAAGATTATCCCAATTACTCTGATCAATACTTTCAATTACCTCGTATGTTTCTTCAAGGAAGTATGGTAATAATGACGCAGGAGTTTGTTCTTTATCCCAAGGGCAGCCATCAGGCCCTCTCAACTTTTCAACAATATCAAGGAGCTTTATGAATTGTTCAGCTGATTTATCTTTTTTCATTGATCTTTAAATAACCCTGCCCAATTAATTACTTTTAGTATAGCATCTTCATTGTTTGTCATATTCTCCCTTTCTATATTGGTTTTATCTTTTAATCCAATTAGATGTAAACATCCATGTATAATTAATCTTGAGACCTCTCTTGAAAAAGGTTCATCAAGGCTTTGAGCATTTTCTTTTGCACGTGGTAAGCTAATATAAACTTCCCCTTCAACAAATGGTTCCTCATATTCATTTAAACGGAATGCAATCACATCGGTATAATGATCCTTTTTAAAATATTTTTTTTTTAAGTCTGATAGATAATCGTCTGATACAAAAACTAAAGAGACTTCATAAGTTGATATGTTTTTAAAGTTAAAGGTTTCCACTACTATTTTTTCAACGCATGAGAAGACTGGTGGATCTAAAGTGAGATCATCTCCATGTGAAATTTGTATCATGCGGAGGGCTTTTGGGGATCGTCAGGGTATTCTACTCTAATATGGTAAATTCCCCTAAGCACTGGAAGCATTCCACTGCTCCCATCTACTGTCCCCTTGATTCTATTCAATTCATCCAACGTAAGGGGACATTCACTTAATTGTCCATCCTCGATTCTTTGTTGAATAATTTTATCAATCATTGCTTCTATTTTAAATATATCTGGTTCCTTGATTGATCTTACTGCTGCTTCAACCGCTTCACAAATCATAAGAATACCGGTTTCTTTCGTATTGGGCTTTGGCCCTGGATATCTAAAAGCTGATTCATCTACTTTGTCACCTGTTTTTTCTGCTTCTTTGAGAGCCATACGATAGAAATACTCAACCCTTGTTGTCCCATGATGCATCGGTATAAAATCTGAAACAATTTTAGGCAAGCCATTTTCTTGAGCTAGCCTTAAGCCTTCATTTACATGTGCTCTTATTATACGAGCACTCATGGTATGAGTAATATTATCATGTCTGTTTTTCCCACCGTATTGGTTTTCAATAAAGTATTCTGATTTTGCCATCTTGCCAATATCATGGTAATATGCACCAACCCTACACAATAGTGAATGTGCTCCGATTGCCTTCGCGCATGCTTCAGCAAGATTCCCAACTACAATACTGTGATTGAATGTGCCATTTGTTTCCCTTTGAGCCTCTTTTAAAAGGGGATTATCATAATCAAGTAATTCAATAAGAGTGAGGTCAGTTGTAACTTCAAATATCATTTCAAAAACACCAATTAAACCATAGGTTAAAATGGGCGCTAGAATGCTGTTTAACGCTAAAAATTGAATATCTCTAAACATTATTGACCAACTATTTTCCTTGAAAAGTCCAAGGCCAATAATCACTAAAATACTTGCACCAATCAGGGCAAACATAGTGGTGAAGAGCTGGCTTCGTTTTCTGAGCTCTCTAATATTATAAACTGCTATTGTGGCAGTGAATAAAGAAACAATGACTAAATCAATATTTTGCCCCATCATTATTCCCATAAAAATTGCTAAAGATGTTGTTGCCATAAATCCAATACGAGCATCAAATAATATAGTTAGTGTCATAGCACCCATAGTTACAGGTATGAGGTACTCTGACCAGCCAGCCTGAATTACGACAATATTTGCAAGTGCTATTTGAACTAAAAATACTATGCTGATAAGTAGAACCATTTTCCAATCTTGAAAGATGGTGATCCTGTACACCACTAAAAAAGCAAAAAACAAGGAAATGATCACTGATAAAATCATTATTCTACCAACCAGACCTTGTATGCCTTTTAATATTCCAGAAGCTCGATCACTCTTACTTATAGCTGCTGATAAAGAGTTTAATTTTAATAGGACATCATCAGTAATTCTCATGTTAGCATCAACAATTAATTCATTTTCAAGAACCACTCCTTGGCTTCGAGGAACTTTATCCAAACTCTCTTTTTGTCTTCGATTTGTAATTTCATAATCAAATAGAAGATTAGGCTTCATAAATTCAATAATTAAATCGTATCCGAGGTCTAAAAATAAATCTTCATCATTAAGAGAAGATAAAAGTTCTTTTTTAGATTTAATCCATGCTTTTTCAAGATCATTAAAGCTATGAGGATCAGCAATAACGGGTAGCAAGCCTTGTTTAACATTTACCTGGCTAGTATTGATGTTTTCAATAGAAATATCATAAATCCCCTCAGTCCACCTGTTTCGACAAATTTGTAGTATAAGTTCGTTACTCTTTTCTAAGTCATTTAAATTTTTAGGATCTTTAACGGTTTTTAAAATCAAATCCCAACTTTTCTTCTCTAGAGTGAATGGATAGGTTTTAAAAAAATTTTTACTAATCAAAGATAAGTTTGTACTATCTGATATGAATTCAGATTGAGCTTTCTTGTACTGTTTGTGATACCTTCTTTCATAAACCAGTCGCTTTGATTCTTCCAGCCTCCAGTTAGCCTGGCGCATTTCTTGCACATCAGAAAAAAATAACGACAATGCAGAAGATTGCAACTCTACTATTTTATCATCTCTATTGAAAACAGATGGGATTGATTTTCTACGTTCATCTAGGTCTTTTTTTAACTTTTTATCTGACTTTAGTATTGGGAATGTAAACGGTGCAATTATAGGATCTTGCGTAACATCGTTTAATTGAAAAACATATTGCAACGATTTACCTTGCGGGAATAAAAAAGAGATTATGATTATTAAGCAAGATATAATTAGATATTGAGGCCAATATTTATTTATGTGAAGAAATTGATTTAACGTGCTAGTCTTTTTCTTTTTTTTCACTATATCTGAACATCCTTTAAAATTTCTCTTGCAATAATCATACGCTGTATTTCGCTAGTACCCTCTCCTATTTCTAGAATTTTTGCGTCTCTAAAGTATCTCTCTACGTCATAATCTTTCACATACCCATAGCCGCCATGAATCTGTATAGCTTCTTTGGTTACTTCCATTGCAGTTTCACTTGCAAATAGTTTTGCCATAGCTGCTTCTTTATTTATTGGTTTATTCTGATCTTTTAACCATGCAGCATGATAGACCAATAACTTTGATGCTTCAATTTTTGTTGCCATATCCGATAATTTGAAACCTATAGATTGAAATTCATGTATTGGTTTATTAAAAGCCATTCGTTCTTTAGAATACTCTAAAGCTCTTTCATATGCTCCTAAAGCAGTACCTATGGATAAAGCACCTATCGATATTCGACCAGAGGCAAGTGTCTTCATAAATGCTTTAAATCCATTGCCGGGAGTGCATAGCATTGCTGAAGCTGGAATTCGCATATCTTTAAAGTAAATTTGTCTTGTGTCACTTGCTTTCCAACCCATTTTTTTTTCTTTCTTCCCAATTTCTAGTCCAGGAGTATCGGTTGGAATAATAAATGCACCTATACCAAGGCTATCCCCATCTTCAATGACTTGTGTAGTAAAAGACAAGAATCCCGCCTCTCCTGCATTTGTTATGAAAATCTTACCACCATTTACAATATACTCATCACCACTTCTTACGGCTTTTGTTTTTGTTGACCCTGCGTCACTTCCAGCATCTGGTTCAGTAAGACCGAAAGCCCCTAAAGTTTTTCCTGATGCGAGCTTAGGTAGGTAGCTCTTTTTTTGTTCCTCACTACCGAACAACAGTAAAGGCATTATACCAAGGGAATTATGTGCAGCCATCGTTATTGCTACTGAAGCATCAGCCTTACCGAGTTCAATGATTGCTGTAGTAAATGCAGTCATATCAAGACCAGAACCTCCGTATTTTTCAGGAACCATTATCCCCATAAGGCCCAAGTCTCCCATTGCAGTTACTAATTCTTTTGGGAATATCTCTTTTGAGTCTAACTCACGTGCAACAGGCGTAATCTTGGTAGTGGCGAAGTCTCTAACCATATCCTGAATCATTTTATGTTCTTCTTTGAAAAATAAGCTATTCATAATTATTTATTATCATATTAGTTCATAATTTACAAATGAGGTCATACTTGTAATAACAAACTGAGGCAAAAACTCTTTTGAATTGAGTCGGTCTATAAGCCGAGTTTTGTATCAAAATGACTAAAGTCATTTTAATGATGGTCATTCATCTAGAATTCATGTTGCCATAAATTTCGAGCAATCTACCCGCTCTTTAATCAATGCGAACAACATCTCAGAGCCTATTCGATCTTGCACCAAATTGGGTTTACAGATACCATGAATTTCTTCATGAGATTGTGGTCTCTTACACCACTTTTTCACCCTTACCCGAAGGCGGTATTTTTTCTGTTGCACTATCCATAACCCACTAATGTGGACCTCACCCCGTTAGGGAGCATCTTGTTCTGCGGTGCCCGGACTTTCCTCTATGGGGTCGATTAAACAAGCCCATAGCAACCATCCGACCGACTCAATTATAATTTAATTTACTACTTTTTCTTGATTATATAAAAACCGTCCACATATGTCGCAACGGTGAATCCCTGTATTAGCACGAACCTCAGTCAGCGTTTGAGGAGGTATGTGAGCACCACACCCACCACATCCTGATCCAACGATTGGCACTACAGCAAGACCGCCTCTTGCATCCATAACTTTATAATAAACAGACATGATGTTGAGATCTATTTTATCTATTCTTGCTTGTTTCTCTTTTTCAAGAATAGATTTTTCATCTGCTGATTGAGAAATTGCAGTTTCAAGTTTTAGTCTTCTTTTTGAAAGGTCATCCGATAGACCTGTTAAGTCAGACTCCATGGATTCTACATCTTGAGTTAGCTTTTCTTTTTCTTCTAATAACTCTATTGTTTCGTTCTCGAAAGTTGATTTTTTATCTTTTAGATGATCAATCTCCTTCATTAAAGCATCGTATTGCTTATTATTTGTAACGAGGAATAGTTGGTCCTTAAGACTTTCCACTTTCCCATCTAATTGCGATATGCCAACTTCTTTTTTATGCAACTCTACTTCCAACTCTTTTAATCTATTTTTATTACTTTGGAGAGAGTGCTTGATTGATTCTTCTTGTTGATTTAAACCCTCAACTTTCGAAGGGAGATCACCCAAAAGATCATTTAAGTCTTTTAGCTTTGTATCAATCCCCTGTAATTCTATTAAATTTTCCATAGACATTATTTACCTTCTTATAAAAAAAATGCACCGTAAACGGTGCATGTACTTAGTTGTATTATAACTTTGCGATGATTGCAAAGTTCAGTTCCATAAACAAGAGATTATTGCTCTTGGGCTTTATTAGTGTTATCAATTTCATTTATAGCTTGATAATTTATTTACATATTTTCTTCCGTACTAATGAATTAATAAGATATAGTTTAGTAAATGAGTAGGTTTTGTTTTTAACATTTAATACTCTAATTATCATAAAATTCAATTTTACATGTCAATAAATTTTAAATCAAGACACATTGGTCCCCGAACCGACCAAGTCCAAGAAATGTTAAAAGAGTTGGGATTTAAGAATCTTGAGGAAATGTCAAATTCTGTAATCCCAAAAAGTATTTTATCAAATGAAAACCTAAATCCATTTCCTGCTTTATCTGAAATATCTGCTTTAGAAAAACTTCGCGAATTAGGCAATGATAATTACAGAACTAAATCGTATATAGGCATGGGATACTATGGAACTTATACCCCGGCTGTGATACAGAGAAATATTCTAGAAAACCCTGGCTGGTACACACAGTATACACCCTATCAGGCAGAAATAAGTCAAGGTCGGCTTGAGGCTCTTTTAAATTACCAAACAATGGTATCTGATCTTACCGGCATGCCCCTTTCAAATGCTTCTCTCCTAGATGAAGCGACTGCAGCTGCTGAGGCCATGGTGATGTTTTTTAATAGCACTAAAGTGAATTCAAAATCAACCTTTTTAGTTTCAAGTTCCTGCCATCCTCAAACAATTGACGTACTAAAAACAAGGTCAGAGCCATTTAGCATCAAGCTTAAAATCACAGATATTGCTCACTCTGATTTTGAGGATAGTGTTTTTGGAGCTCTCTTACAATATCCTGATACAAATGGTCACATAGATGATTATTTAGAACTATGTAATACTGCGCACTCCAAAGGCGCATATATATGTATGGCAACTGATCTTCTAGCGCTAACATTGTTAAAACCCCCTGGTGAAATGGGAGCTGATGCAGCAGTGGGTAATGCACAAAGGCTAGGAGTGCCAATGGGCTTTGGAGGGCCACATGCTGCTTTTTTCGCAACGACAGAACAATTTAAAAGAAAAATTCCTGGCCGTATCATAGGCGTATCAAAAGATTCACATGGGAATCAAGCATTGCGCATGGCTCTTCAAACGCGAGAGCAACATATTCGCAGGGAAAAAGCCACATCAAACATATGCACGGCTCAAGTTTTATTGGCTGTTATGTCAGGGATGTATGCAGTATATCATGGCCCTGAGGGCCTTGTCCGCATTGCACAAAGAATAAATCACTTGACAAACCAGTTGGCTTCTTCTTTAGTCTATTCCGGGTATGAAATAAAAAGTAACAAGTTTTTTGACACAATTTGTTTTAAGGCATCTGGATGGAAGGAAAAATCAGAGGCGATGAAATTAAATTTTCGAGATTTTGGTGATGGCTTTGTTGGTATTTCATTAGATGAAACCACTACAGAATCGGATATAGAAAGTATACTTGATGTTTTCAGTGCAAAGATCAGTCCTGATACTAATACATCAATACCAGATAACTTAGTAAGGAGCTCTAGATTTTTAAGTAATTCTGTTTTTACAAAGTATCGATCAGAAACTGAAATGCTTAGGTATATGCATAAACTTGAACTAAAAGACTTGAGCCTAAATACAAGCATGATCCCCTTAGGCTCTTGCACCATGAAACTGAATGCAACTACTGAAATGAAACCTGTAACCTGGCCTGAGTTTTCTAACGTTCATCCTTTTGCTCCGATAAACCAGGTAGGTGGCTATCATACATTGATCAATGAACTGGGTAATAGGCTAATTCAACTAACTGGATTTGATGCAATATCAATGCAACCTAACTCAGGGGCACAAGGAGAGTATGCTGGTCTTATGACCATAAGAGCTTTTCACAAAGCCAATAACCAACAAGAAAGAAACATATGCCTAATTCCATCTTCAGCTCACGGAACAAACCCAGCATCAGCTATAATGGCAGGTATGGAAGTTGTTGTCGTAGAATGTGATGACCAAGGGAATATTGATGAGGTAGATTTTCAAAATAAAGCTAGTGAATATCGTGATAATCTATCTGCTATTATGATTACCTATCCATCCACACATGGTGTTTTTGAACCATCAATTAAACAATTATGTCAAATAGCACATGATAATGGAGGCCAGGTATACATGGATGGTGCCAACCTAAATGCACTCGTTGGTCTTTGTGAACCTGGTAATTTTGGTGTAGATGTAATGCATATAAATCTGCATAAGACATTTTGTATACCTCATGGAGGCGGAGGCCCTGGGATGGGACCAATCGTATGTAAAGATCATTTATCTGTATTCCTACCAAGCCATACTATCAATCCGTCAAAAAGTGAGAATTCAATTCCTGCGGTATCCGCCGCTCCATATGGTAGTAGTAGCATTCTACCCATCTCCTATACCTACATTGAAATGATGGGGTTTGAAGGATTAAAAGAGGCAACGCAAGTAGCAATATTAAATGCTAACTACCTGGCCAAACGTCTTAAGGACTACTATCCTGTATTATATCACGGGCATGGTGGATTCCATGCACACGAGTTCATAATTGATATAAGACCAATTAAGGAAATATCAGGTATAAGCGAAGAAGATATTGCAAAACGATTAATGGACTATGGTTTCCATGCTCCTACTATGTCTTGGCCTGTTCCAGGCACAATGATGATTGAACCTACTGAAAGTGAATCAAAAATAGAACTAGATAGATTTTGTGAGGCGATGATATTAATAAAAGGTGAAATTGATGAAGTGGTATCAGGAGACCTAGATCCAAACGATAATCCATTAAAAAACGCACCTCACACTGCGGAATACGCTATGTCAGACGCATGGGATCATCCTTACTCTAGATCAAGAGCATGTTTCCCAATGGAATCACAAAAAGATCATAAATATTGGCCTACTGTAGGTAGAGTTAATAACGCTCATGGTGATAGAAATTTAATCTGCACCTGCCCAGACATTGATGAATATAAGTAAAGTTTCATTAATTTATATTTCGTAAAATATTTTTAGTAAATTTTTCAATGAGAATTTTAATTCTTAGTCTTTCTATTAGTGCAGTATTTTTTTCCTGTAGCCTTTCAAATGATGCCGATGGAGAATCATTAAATATATCTATTACCATTTCAACTCCTAATAATCAGGAAACTGTAAGTGATTCTGTGTTCATTGGCCTCGAGATAGATAATGCTATAATGATTTCAAAGGTTGAGCTCTGGGTTGATAATGACTCAACAGGAATCCAAGACCTAACTTCACCTTTTTCCATCATCTGGGATACAAGGGATTATGAAAACAGTAGCTATGATATTTTTATACGGTCTTATGATATACAAGGCAACAAGTTTGATAGTGAAACCATTGCGGTCACCATTAGCAATTTCTTGGTCTTCTCTAAAACATTTGGTCACAATGAGAAAAGTGAACTAGGAAGGTCGATTATTCAAACAATTGATAGTGGCTTTGTAATGCTTGGTGAAATTGATAATGACATTCTTCTAATAAAGTCAAACAGATATGGAGATTTGGAGTGGCAACAATCGTTTGGAGGTAGCCAAATGGATATAGCAAGTCACATAGAACAAACCTCTGACGGTGGATTTATTGTCTCTGCGACTACAGAGTCTTATGGACAAGGTGGTAAAGACATATGGCTGTTTAAAACAAATTCATCAGGCTTAATCGAATGGAATAAATATATTGGAACACCATACGATGATTATTCAGGACAGGTACTGGAGACCACTGATGGCGGATTTATCTTAATTGGTTCCAGAGGAAGCTCAGATCAAAATGATAATGATGTCTGGCTTATAAAAACAAATTCCCAAGGGGACTCATCATGGACAAGGTCTTATGGTGGAAACCAGTTTGATCGTGGAAATGATATACTTGCTGATGAGCAGGAAGGATTCATTTTATTAGGCAGTACTGAATCTCAGGGAAATGGTGGCAAAGATATCTGGTTACTCAAAGTTGATGAAGATGGTAATGATCAGTGGGATAATACTTACGGGAATGGAAGCAACGATATTGGCCAATCCATGGTCCGTACTTTAGATGGTGGGTTTTTAATTCGATATCTCATCGAATCCTATGGAAAAGGAAACACTTCTGTTGGCCTATTGAGGTTAGGACCAAATCGACAAGAACTTTGGACAAAGACAATAGGCGGAAGCATGGGAATTACTGGAAGAGGGTTTCAAAAGATCAGTGATGATGAATATATGATGTCTTGTAGCCTATTTGATAATGGAAAGAACTCTTATAACGCTTACATGATAAAAATAGGTGATAGTGGGGATATCATTTGGGATAAAACTTTTGGAGGAGAGGAAAGCGATAGAGCTAGATCAATAGTACAAACTCTTGATGGTGGTTTTGTAATCGCTGGAAGTACATGTAATTACGGGAATGGGAATAAGCTCGATCCTGACTTGTGGCTAATCAAAACTAATTCAGAAGGATATTCAAAAAGTTTTGATGACTAATTCTACTTTAACAACAACATTTTTTTACTTTGACTAAATCCATCTGATCTCATTTGAGTAAAGTATACTCCGGAGGCAACGCTCTTTCCTAATCTATCTGTTCCATCCCAGCTTACAGAGTGATATCCATAGTCTTGCTCCTTATTTACGAGTGTTTTTATCTCTTGCCCTAGAACGTTATAAACAGAAATAACCACTTTTGAGCTTTGCGGAAGGCTGTATTCCATTTGAGTAATTGGATTAAATGGATTTGGATAGTTTTGCCCCAGAGAAAATTCTTCTGGTATGCTAGATAATATTTCTTGAGACATAGATTTTACATATTCTTGATCACCTGCAATGATCTTTAAGTCATATACACTATTTTTGTTATTTAGAATCACCTGCTCATGATCTAAAAAGTTTAGTAACATTTTTCTTTCATTAATATTAACAAATCCAACCTGAAGCCCTTCAGGGAGAGGCCCCAATTGGTTCAAGGAGATCATAAATTCATCTCCAAGATCATTTAACCTTAGGTTCCAAATACCATTAAAATCATCTAAGCTTCTTATATCCCTTATATATTTAAAGCCAGTTGATCCGCCCAGATCCATTGCTATAGATATATTTTTTTCAATATCTGGGAATATGGGAGCATCAAATATTCCTGCTCCATTGCTTGCATTTTTTCTTCTTCCGATAACGGCAGAATGATTAATTTGATTCTTATTCTCTATTTTAATATTTAAATACCAGCCACCCGCAGAAGCAACTCTTGCAAGAGAGGTATCCTGTTCTTCAAATGGTAAAAGTGTCATTCTTGCTCTCTCGCCTGTATAAACTGCATATCCATTCCAAGGAAATAATACATTTTGTGGACTGCTCCAACCCTTCCCAATTCCTAGTAATCCATAAGCAATTGGAGAGCTCACAGAGGTATCAGCAATAAATGTTACAGGGAATGAAAATGGATTACTCACTAAATTCCAACCCTTCTCAAGGTCGATTATAAATTCATCTAGTGGTAGTGCAAAACTTGTGTCTTCTTGAAAAAGAACAGCCTCTTTGTAGCTATGTCTAAACCAGTAGGCATGCCCTTTTTTTATCTGATTTGCAATTGTATAAGATTCTTTTACTGGCTCCCAAACATAGAAAACATGACCATCATCCAATTCGGAAAATGCGAGAGTTGTATTCTCTACCTGAGATGGCCACGACATCAACTTCCATTCATCTTTTTCTATTCCATCAGGATAAGCACTGTATTTATTTGTCATAGCCAACTCAGAGTTATTGAGTTGAACCTGTGTACTAACGTAATCAGAGGTAGTGGAAAATGACATGTTATCTACGCCTACAATTCGTGCTCTAAAATTATTTGGCCCTATCAATGAATCAGGGACAAGCACTTCATAATTACTGCTGCTTACGTTTGACATAGGGAATGTTAACTCCTCTGGACTTCCACCTATTTGAAGATAAAGATTAGCCTCACTGATACCATTTAGATCATAAATAGTCGCGGATAAAACCACAGGTTCTCCATTTTTTTCAAAGATGCTCGGAAAATCAAAATCTGAAATTACGGGAGGTTCTGCCAGTAGGCTTTGAGTTGCATTAAAGAATCCTGAACCTACAGCAAACGAGTCTGAGCTAACATCTTTTGAAAGAATACCTCCAATACTATTTACTATTTTTACAGAATCCTTGGTTGCTGTTCCTTGTCCTATGGGAATATGAGAAAATTGTATTTTAAAATCTTGTCCAATTAACAAGGTGGAAACAAGGACTTGTAATATTATTTTATTTTTGTTCTTCATTAACCTATAGGGTAATCACCAATGAGAAAACCGCACTTACAACATTTGTACTAGCACCATTGGTAGTTAGCTTAATGTATTGCCCCGCTGTAACAGCGTTATTGTCAGCAGGAGTACAATCATCTAAGGTTCCGGCACTTGATCCATTCGCAATTGTTAAAGTTTGACTTACGTCGGAACCGCCATTTACATTTGCAGTAATTACAGCATCTGCAGTACCTGTAACACCATCAATCACTGAATAAATTCCTGTTATAGTCCCTGCTTTAGGTGCAACAACATAGCAAGATGATGCAGTTGATATGTCATCTAGGGACACATTTAAAACGTAAGTATTAAGCTCATCCGCAGTAGCTGTTAAATTGGTTGAACCATCATTTAGAGTACCATAGGTCACTGTTCCCGTTGTGGTTATGTTAGAACTTCCATTATCAATTGCACCGAAGCCAGATGT
>MDTB01170878.1_pt1 | contig 15352 bp, 17 predicted proteins | sample 811161 | NCBI WGS metagenome assembly MDTB01 (sample SAMN05326650, study PRJNA326480) | marine metagenome | isolation source: seawater | place: Mediterranean Sea | collected 2009 | reverse complement strand
TGGTGCCGTGATCGCCATGAGGCCTGCCGGTTTGTCCTGGAGTTCTGCCTGGACGTTCGCCTCCATGCGGTGGTGGCATTGGAGGAGGTCACGGTGGAGTGATTCAGGCTGCGGCCTCCAGTTGCTGCAGGCGCTCGGCCAGTGATTCACGGCTCAATGCCGTGACGACAAACACTTCCTGAGCGCTGCTGCCCCGGCGAGCCACCAGCTTGTAACCCCCCGTGATCGGGGTGGAGATCCTGAGCTTGAGTCCCTCACAGCGACCTCTCACCCTGGCGATGACCGCCGGAGTGACGGTGTCGATCTTGGGGTCTCCCGCCAAAGCCTTCAGGCGTGGGATCAACCCCTCGAGGTAGGTGCTGTGGGTGATGACCACCCGTCCCATGGCTTCAGGCGCGCTCGAGTGGGGCCATGGTGAGGCCTTCTGCGCCGAGCTGCATGTGATAAAGCTCAGCCTGCTCCTGGGGCCCCACCCAGACCACAGCACTCCCCTGTTGATCGACCTCATGGGCCAGCGACCAGGCCTTGTCGGGCGTCATGCCAGGGATGTACTTCACCAGACAGTCGACCACATGCTGAAAGGTGTTGACCTCATCGTTCAGCACCACCACCTTGTAGTTGGGGTAGGGGCTTCGCTCCAGCACGGCACTGCCGGCTGTTTCGCGCACAGGTGTGGAACTGGTCACGGCCACGACGCGGATGCCGCCCATTCTGCGCATCAAGGCGGGAAGGTTTCGGTACAGTCGAGCAACTCGACACACCGTCCCGTGCTGATCACCCTGGGTTGGGCCGCCCTGGCTGCCACGTTCACCTTCTCGATCGCCATGGTGGTGTGGGGCCGTAATGGCGATGGATCCATCAATTTCTGATCCACAACTGCACCGGTGGAGCTGACCTCAACCACGCTGCTGGCCACCGTGGCGGCGGCGCTTCTGCTCTTTGTCAGTGGAGGCGTCATCTACCTCTCGATTGTTGAGTGGCGTGATCGCCGCCGTCGCGGCAGTGCAGCCGCACCGGTCAAAACCAAAACCCGCCGCTGACGAGCGTGGTCCTGCGCTGGCCCCGCTGTGCTTTAAGGGCGTCCCTGCTGACGGGACTGGCTCCTCTCACCATGGCCCTTGGTCTTTGGATCACATCAGGGCCTCTCAGGCCGGCGGCAGTGGTGCAGTTGCTGCCCCAGCTGAGCATGGCGCAGTCCTTTGCTGTTGTGCCGGATCGCCCGATTCCAGAGCTCTGGCGTCAACGTCTGCCGCCAGGGTTGGCACTGAACCTCTGGAGGCGCAGCCGCGGGCTCTGGTGGCAGCTCTGGGGGACCCACGCCGGTTCTGAAGCGGCTCTGCTCCTGCCGGATGATGATGAGCTCAGCGATTTGCCCTTGAGCCTCAAGCTCGGCAGCCATCGCCTGATCGCAGCCAATGCTCTGGCCCTGGAAGAACTGCAACGTCGTCTTGATCCCTCGGCTTCGGTGGGTGAGGCCGTGCACTGCGCGGCCTTGCAGCAACGGGCTGGCAGCGTGCTGTGGCGCGCTGATGCTCTCCAGGCCATGGCTGGCCCCTGGTCCCCGCTGCTGCTGCCATTGCGGCAGGGGTGCCTCAGCCGTGCCAAGCAGCGTTGGCAAGGGGTGGTGGGTTCGCTTGCTCGCAGCCGATCGAGGGCAGGTGTTGCGCGCGAGCTGCCGCTGGCTGCATCCCTCCCCCCAGGTGTTTTGCTGCAACTGCAGGGCTCAGCCCTGCAACCTCTTGTTGGCGGCCTGCTGAACCAGGGGCCGATGCAACGCGCCCTGTTGCAGTCCTATGGAGTGGAGGCCCAGCTGCAACGCCAGGTCATGGGGCTGCCTTTTCTGCTGCAACTCAGGGCTAACCCACCGCAAAGCCTGTTCAAGGCGAGCCTGGTGCTGCAGCTTGCAACCACCGCTGCCCAGGCCGACGCTCTGGAGCATGTCTTGGAGAGGGCTCTGGGCACAAGTCCAAGCCGCGGGGCTGATGGCCTGATTCGCGGCAGCTGGAGCCGGCTGGAGTCAGGGCAGCTCGTGCTGGTGCTGGGCGGTGAACTTCCTGAGCCTTTGCAGCCGTGGAAACCACTGGGCCAAGAGCGAGCGGGCTTAGCTGAGTTGCAGCTGCTGGCCCGCCCGGTCCCCCTGGAGGTGGCTGGTCTTCTCCCTCCTGGGATGCCGGCTGAGATTCAGCGGAGTGCTTTGCTGCGCGCCAGCTGGCGCGGGGCCGCTAGCGGAGAGGGGCCCGCTCAGTTGGAAGCGCTGCTGGCTCCTTGACGCTGTTCGCGTTTGCGTCGTTCGGCGGCGATGGTTTCCTCGAGCAGCTCGACGGCCTGGGACATCTTCTCGAGGTTGCTGGCGTAGAGCCCCATGTCCTTTTCGAGCTTGTCCTGTTGCAGTCCGAGTCCTGAGCCGATCTCGCGCGCTCGCTTCTGCAGGGCTTCAGGGTCCTGGTCATCGCCACCACCGAGGTCCTGCAGCAGTCCCATCAGGCCCACGGCATGGAGTCTGGAGTAGTGAAAGTCGCTGCGGGCCGCGTGCTGCAGCACTTCGCGCAGCACCTCAGGCGCCCCTTCCCCCTGCTGCTGGATCCAGGTCTGGATCTCAGCTTCGCCATGGGGGGTGAGGCTGTCCCTGAGGTGGTTGGCTGCACCGCGAAGGGCTGAGGCATCCATATCGTTGGCGCTGCAGAGTGCGCTCAGCAGTTCACCGCGGCGCTCCTCCGGCTGCAGGCCCTGCATGAAGTTGTCGAAGACCTGGGTCAGGCCCAGGGCGAAGAGCGCATCAGCGCTGAAACCGGCCTGGCCGGAGAGCAAATGCAGTTCGACCAGCAGTTCATCAACGACCCGGCGATACAGGCCCGGGATCACCCGAGGGTATGCGCTGTAGAAGCGGCGCTTGCTGTCGGCCACTGTCTGACGATCGCCCACAACCCTGTTTCAAAGACCGAGACCTTAGCGCTCAGCGTCTGCTCCGGCGTCGGTAGGATTCACTGAGCAACGTTCAGCCCCATGATTCCCATCGTCATTGAGGATTCAGGAAGGGGCGAGCGCGCGTTTGATATCTATTCACGGTTGCTGCGCGAGCGCATCATCTTCATGGGGGAACCCGTGACGGCTGAATCGGCCAACCGCATCGTGGCTCAGCTCCTGTTTCTGGAAGCAGAGGATCCTGACAAGGACATCTTCCTCTACATCAATTCACCCGGCGGATCGGTGTACGACGGTCTTGGCATCTTTGACACGATGCAGCACGTCAAACCCGATGTGCAGACCGTGTGTGTTGGTCTTGCCGCCAGCATGGGGGCTTTCCTGCTTTGCGCTGGTGCCCCTGGCAAACGCAGCAGCTTGCAGCACTCCCGCATCATGATTCACCAGCCCCTCGGCGGTGCTCGCGGTCAGGCCAGCGACATCCGCATTCAGGCCGATGAAATCCTCTTTCTAAAGCAGCGACTCAATGAAGAGTTGGCCCAACGCAGCGGTCAACCACTGGAGCGCGTGCAGAAGGATACTGATCGTGACTTCTTCATGTCACCCCATGAAGCTGTTGAATACGGCTTGATCGACAAGGTGATCGACCAACGTCCGATTCATGCCCTCTGATCAACAGATTGGCGCGAGATTGAGCTGATCAAGGTTTGATCAGCTCACCGTGACTCTCCTTGAGTTGTTTCCAGATCTGACGTATTTCATTGAAGGCATGTTCCTGGCTGACTTTTCCGTTCGCTTGAAGAGCAACGATTAAGCCGACGCGTTCAGCGAACTGCTCAAGATTCTGATGGAACATCAAACGATTGGGGCTCCAATCGTCGCCGCGGTAGGCCGATACGGCTTCCAAAGGTGAATGGGTCCCTTCCTGTCCAGCAGGAATGGGACCCTCAAAAATTTCCTCACCGTCGGATGTTTTTCCCATCGGGTCATCAACGCGATGACCCGAGTATGGCCCTGAAACTGATCAGGAGGCTGTCTGCAGGAAGGGAGTGAAACGCTCTTTTTCAGGAATTGAGGTGAAGGTGGCGACTTCCTTGCGGAAATCATCGCCATCAAGCGTTTCCTGCTCGATCAGCTGCTCGACCAGACGGTCCATGCAAGGCCGTTGGGCGGCCAGCAATTCGACGGTGTCGCGGTAGCAGCTGTCCACAATCAGACGGACCTGCTCATCAATGCGATTGGTAATGGAGTCCGAGACGTCGCTGCGTGTCATCAGGTCGCGGCCCAGGAAGACCTCCTGGTTGCCAGCCTCCAGAGACAGAGGGCCAAGATCACTCATGCCGAAGCGTGTCACCATCTGACGCGCCATGCCCGCCACCTGCTGGATGTCGCCGCCGGCACCGGTGGTCACTTCCGCATGGCCGAAGACGATGTCCTCAGCTGCACGCCCCCCCAGGGCGCCCATAATGCGAGCACGCAGCTGGGCGCGGCTGACCAGCATCTGCTCTTCATCGGGGGCAAACCAGGTCAGGCCCTGGGCCTGGCCACGGGGAATCAGGGTGACCTTCTGCACGGGATCGTGCTCCTTGACCAGGGTTCCCACCAGGGCGTGACCCACTTCGTGGTATGCAATCAGGCGCTTGCTGCGGCCATCGGTCAAGGGTTGACCCTCCATGCCGGCGATGACGCGATCAACGGCATCATCAATTTCACTCAAGGTCGTGGCTTCCTTGCGGCGGCGTGCCGTCAGGATGGCGGCCTCGTTCAACAGATTGGCCAGGTCAGCGCCGGTGAAGCCAGGGGTGCGGCGGGCGATGACCTCAAGGCTGACATCATCGGCCAGCTTTTTGTTGCGGGAGTGGACTTTGAGGATCGAGAGGCGGCCTTTGATGTCAGGAGCATCCACAGTCACCTGACGGTCAAAACGACCGGGACGCATCAGGGCCGAATCCAACACATCGGGACGGTTGGTGGCCGCAAGAATGATGATTCCGCTGTTGCCCTCAAAGCCGTCCATTTCGGTCAGCAGCTGGTTGAGGGTCTGCTCACGCTCGTCATTACCACCACCAATGCCGGCGCCGCGCTGACGACCGACGGCATCGATTTCATCGATGAAGATCAAGCAGGGGGCATTTTCCTTAGCGCGCTTGAACAGATCGCGCACTCGGCTGGCGCCGACGCCCACGAACATCTCGACGAATTCAGATCCGGAGAGGGAGAAGAAGGGAACATCCGCCTCACCGGCGATGGCCTTGGCAAGCAAGGTTTTACCCGTGCCAGGAGGGCCCACCAGAAGCACACCACGGGGGATGGAAGCACCCAGTGCTGAGAAGCGCTCAGGTTGCTTGAGGAAGGTCACCACCTCCTCGAGGTCCTGCTTGGCTTCCTCCACACCGGCGACATCGTCGAATTTGACCCCGGTCTCGGCTTCCATCGAGAAGCGAGCTTTGCTCTTGCCGAACTGCATGGCCTGGCCAGGACCGCCAGGCATGTTGTTGGATCGGCGGGCCAGGAAGATCAGTGAACCGATCAGCAGCAGGGGGAAGAGCAGGTTGCCCAGAATTCCAAGCACCGGTGGGGTGGACCGGGGCGGATGCACATCAAAGCTGATTCCCTGCTCATCGATCTTGCTGATCAATTCAGGAGCCAGGCCGGGCAGATCAACGCGCAGGCGCTGCACCCGGTTGTCGATATAAGGGTCGACGGCTTCCACAACGGCCGTGCGGCCGCCGTCATAGATATCAACAGCAGTGATTCGGCCTGAGTCGAGGTAGTTCAGGAAACGGCCGTAGGCGATTCGCGCTACGGCACTGTTGCGAGGAGCGACGGTTGGGCCGTTGGCCACCTGCATGGGGCCGCCGCCGCGCATGATTTGGAAGGCAAAGAACAGCACCAAGCCGATGGGCAGAGCCCACAGCGCGATCAGCCGCCAACGGTTGTTCATAGAGACCGGTCCCGCCGATGACAAAAATGTTTCGTGATTGTAAAGACACTGAGGACGTTTCGCGGAATCCTCTTCAGCTTTCTCAGTGCAGTCCCTGTTCCCGTTCCAGCTCCAGGACGGCGCGCTGCAGCGATGGAGCAAGTGCACGTCGTTCCTGTCGTTTGGGGCTCCAGACGGTGCCGCTGCGAATTTCTTTCAGCGGCGCCAGCACCATGTCTTGACCTTCCAGCAGGCGCAGCTCTGTCAGTGCTGGTGTGAGCCTGCCGCGAAAGAAGTGGGCAACGCGGCGGCTTTCGCGGTGAACGAACCAAAGGGGTAGTTCAGTCGCATCCCAGTCGATTTCCTCCTTGAGCTCACGCAGCAGGGCCTGCTCAGGGGTTTCTCCTGGATCGAGATGGCCACCGAACAGGGCCCATGTGCCCGGATGCACGATCCCTTCGATGTCGTCGCGCAGCTGCAGCAGCCAGCAGCCGTCTTGTTCCAGCATGGCGAGTGCGACTTCTATCACAATCGTCTGAGGGCAACGATCGGATCAAGCTTGGCGGCCCGCCTTGCAGGCACCACCCCGAAAAACAAGCCAATCGAGCCGGAGAGCACGACGGTGCCCAGCACACCTCCTGCGCTGATGCTGGCCGGGAGGGGGGTAATCGCCGCGACCGCAAGCACGGCACCCACGCCCAGTCCGCTGCCCAGCAGGCCGCCGAGGCTCGACACCACCAGGGCCTCCACCAGGAACTGCAACAGGACATCGCCACTGCGGGCTCCCACCGCCTTGCGCAGACCGATCTCCTGCGTCCGTTCGCTGACCGACACCAGCATGATGTTCATGATGCCGATGCCGCCCACCAGCAGTGATATCGCACCGATGGCGGCCAGCATCAAGGTGAGCCCGCCGGTGATGGTGCCAACGATCGAGAGGGCATCCTTCTGGGAGCGCACGGCGAAGTCGTCCTCGCGCAGGATGCGGTGGCGTTGTCGCAGCAGGTTGGTGATCTGAAATTTGGCAGCACTGATTGATGCCGGGTCACGCGCCTCCACGCTGATGAAGGTCAAAGACGTGCCATAGGTGGGATCACGACCGCTGAGGCGGGCCACCATCGTCGATAAAGGGACGTAGGCGGCGTCATCCTGGTTCTGCCCAAGGAAAGCTCCCTTGGGCGCCATGACACCGATCACCTGGAAGGTCTGATTCTTGATCCGCACCTGTTTGCCGATCGGCCCTCTGCCTGGCAGCAGTCGCGCCGCCAGATCAGGACCCAGCACCGTGACGTTCCGTGCTGATTTGAGGTCCTGTTCGGAGAAAAACCGACCCTGCCCCATCTCAAAGCGCCGCACCGAGAGGAACGCCGGAGTGATGCCTGAGACCGTGACGGTGGCACTGCGGTTGCCGGCACGCATCGTCTCGCTGCTGGTGACCTGCGGAGCGACACGGGCCACGCTTGGCACCTGATCGGCAATGGCTTCTGCGTCCTCCAGCACCAGTGTGCGTGGATTGGCAATGCCGCGACGCCGAGTGTCGTTGTTGCCTGGAACGACAAAAAGGACATTGGCCCCCAGGCTGCTGAGCTGACCCTCCGCCAGATTCTGCGCGCCCTTACCCACCCCGACCAGGGTGATCACCGATGCATTGCCGATGACAATGCCCAGCATGGTCAGCGCTGAGCGCAGACGGTTAGCCCCCAGGGCCCCCAAGGCCATGCGGACGGTCTCGCGCAAAGGGAGCCGAGCGGCGATCGCCTGAGGGCTAGCCGATCGTGTCGGCGCTGCTGTGGTCATGAACGTGGGTCCCGCGATGCACCACGCCGTGGCGAACGTCGAGCGTAACCACCTCACCGGTGCGCACGTCTCGCGTGGCGTTGTGAACGCCAGTGATCACAGCGATGCCAAGCCGCTGGCCAATCACTGCCGCATGGCTCTGGCTGCCGTCTTCTTCGGTGATCACACCGCCGGAGCGACGGATCGCGTCGAGGTAATCAGCGCTGGTGCTCGGCACCACCAGGATTTCGCCGCTCTCGATGCGTGCCGCTTCCGCCGGGGTGTTGGCGACGCGCACCTGACCGCTGACGGACTGGCTGCCGTAGCCGCTGCCGCGCCCCAAGACCGCTGAGACGATGCCGACCTTGACCAAGTCGGTGGAGCCGCTCACCCCGGCCAGGGTGCCGGCGGTTTGAATCACCAAATCTCCCTCTTGGAGCAGGTTTTGCTCCTGTGCGACCCCCATCGCCATGCTGAAGGTGCGGCTGGTGGAGGACTGGTTGGCGATCACCAGGGGATTCACGCCCCAAACCAGTTGCAGCTGACGGGCCACCTTCACATCACTGGTTATCGCAAGGATGGGTGTTGCAGGGCGGAATTTACTGACGTTGCGGGCTGTGGCCCCGCTTTTGGTCAGCGGCAGGATCGCTGCGGCATCCAGCTGGGTGGCAATGGTGCTCACGGCCATGCTGATGGCATTGGGGATGGTGCTGGTCAGCTGGGTGTCGGGCTGGCGGTTGGGATAGTCCTGCTCGATGCGCTTGGCGATGCGGGCCATGGTCTCGACCGCTTCGATGGCGTAGTCGCCAACAGCGGTTTCGTTGGAGAGCATCACAGCATCGGTGCCATCGAGAATGGCGTTGGCCACATCGCTCACCTCAGCGCGGGTCGGGCGGGCGTTGCTCACCATGCTGTCCAGCATCTGGGTGGCGGTGATGATCGGGATGCCGATGGAGTTGGCCTTGCGGATCAACTCCTTCTGCAGCAGCGGCACCTCCTCGGCAGCCATTTCGACCCCAAGGTCGCCGCGGGCCACCATCACCCCATCGCAGAGGGGCAGGATCATGTCGATCTGATCGATGGCCTCAAATTTCTCGATCTTGGCCACCACCGGTGTGGAGAAGCCCAGAGAGTTGATCAGCTCCCGGATCTCCTGCATGTCAGAGGGGTTGCGCACAAAGCTCAGGGCAACCCAGTCGACCCCGAGCTGGAGACCAAAGGCCAGATCCTGCCGGTCTTTGGCTGTCAGGGCCCGCACCGAGAGCAAACAATCAGGGAAATTCACCCCCTTGTTGTTGGAGAGCTTGCCGCCGACGGTCACCTTGCAGTGCAGGGTCTCTTCGGCCTGGTCAATCCAGTCGACCTGCATCTCAACCTTGCCGTCATCCAGCAGGATTCGGCTGCCGGGCTCCACTTCATGAGCCAGCTTGTCGTAGGTGACCGTGGCGATCTGCTGGTCACAGGCGACCGATCGTGCGGTCAGGGCGAAGGGATCTCCCTTGGCCAAGGTGATGGGACCACCCTCAAAGCGGCCCAGACGGATCTTGGGGCCCTGCAGGTCCTGCAGGATGCCGACATGGACGCCGAGCTCGTGGGCAACCTGCCGGATCGTGGCGGCCCGCTGAGCGTGCTCGTCATGGTTGCCGTGGGAGAAATTCAGCCGGAAGGTGGTGGCACCGGCAAGAATCAGGGAGCGAATGCTTTCAGCGGACTCGGTGGCCGGCCCGATGGTGGCGACGATTTTCGTGCGTCGCTGGTGATCGGGCATGGGCATGAACCGGGCCTAAAGCGTTGCGGAAGCTATCACCGGACCGTTCCCATGGATCTCAACACCTATCAAGAGCAGGCGGCCTTGACAGCCCTCTACCCAGGTCGTGGCAGCAATCCTATCTATCCAGCCCTTGGGCTTTGTGGTGAGGCCGGTGAAGTGGCGGACAAGGTGAAAAAGGTGATCCGTGATCACGAGGGGAGCTTCACCAACGAGCGCTGCCACGCCATTGCACAGGAGCTCGGCGATGTGCTCTGGTACGTGGCACAGCTGGCGCATGAACTCGGTTACAGCCTTGAGAGCGTGGCTCAGGCCAATCTCGACAAGCTGGCCAGCCGGGCATCGCGTCAGGTGATCTCCGGCAGTGGTGACGAGCGATGAGTCGATGGTTGGCGGCCCTGATGGCCCTGTTGCTGCTCTTCCCCGGCGGCGCCCTGGCAATTGACCTGGTGGTGTCTGATCCGGTGGTGGAACCGTGCCCGGCCGATGATTCCGCTGCCCAGAGCGATCTGAAACGTCCCGTGGGAGCCAGCTGCTACGCGTTGCGCGGGCTGGTGAGCAACCCCGGCAAGCGGCCTGTGGTGGACACCGATGTCTTCGCGCAGATCATTGATGGCAGTGGTGAACCAGCCCTGGCCAACCGCACCCGTGTGGGCTCGATCGGTGATGTCCCGCCGGGCGACTCCCCTTTTGCTCTGAGGCTTTCAATCCCTGCAGGGACGCCAGGCCCATTCAGCGTGAACAAGGCCCGTGCCCGTGGTTTCAATGCTCCTGTACGCACACGCGCCGGCGCCGAGGACGAGCTCTTGCCCTTGGAGCAGGACCTCAGTAGCTGATGCCGCTGTACATCGAGACGCTGGCGCTGGCCAGCAGTTGTTGCACCAGGTTCAAGGCGACGAAGGCGATGATCGCCGAGAGATCCAAGCCACCGAGCGGTGGGATCAGCCCGCGGAAGACATTCAAGTAAGGGTCAGTGATGGAACTGACAGCGCTTAACACTGGGTTACCCCAATCCAGATTGGGGAACCAGCTGAGCAGAACACGCACAATCAGCACCACGGTGTAGATGCTGAGGGTCTGAGCAAGCACTCCGAGCAGGAAGCCGAAATCCATTGGCCAATCGCTTTATTGCTGAATCTATCGAGCCCGAGCATCCCGAGGAAGCCTTCTGCCATTCGGACCGCTTCTGGGCATGGGCTATGACAGAAAAGCCACTAGGTGTCCCATTGTTTCTGTCATAGCCCATGGGGATCACTTCCCAAGGAACAGAGCAGGGATGCGGTCAAGACCGTTGAACCCCGCGATCTGACACATCACGTTGATGGCCATGCCCGCTAGGTGGGCACCCCCAACGATGGTGAGGCCGCGCCAGAGCTTCTCGAAATCAGCTGGAGGTTTGCCGTTCCCCCAGGCCGCGGAGACTCCCACGTAGTTGACCTTGGCAGACGCCTTGATGGGTAAGGGTGTGCCGTTGGTCAGATTGCGCAGAAGAATTGATGCAGATCCATTGTTTCTGTCGCTGGTCACAAAGTTCTGCTCTAGTGCTGCCATGCGCACGAAATTAATCATTGGCATGCCGCTGGCGGAAGTCCAAGACCGTCCGTAGGGAACGGTGTCATTGCCGAACACCTCGCTGTATTCAGCCGAATCAACAAGGTGATCCACCATGGCTTCATAGCCTTGCTGTGCCTGTAGGGCGATGGTTGTAGCGACTTCCTGCTGATTCAGTGGGGGCCGGCCGAGGAGATGCTTGTAGGCCAGTTCAATGCCTCGATGGGGTGCGACTGTTGAGAAGAACCGATCTTTATAAAAGTCCCGTTTCACCAGACCACGAACGAATTCACGCATGCTGATGCGGCCCTGCCCTAGCTGGGATTCCAGTTCAGAAGCTCGCTCATTTGACATCACATAGCAGTTGCCATGGAGCTGACGGTAGGCAGCCAGTATTGCCACCTCAAGCGAGCTGCTGTCAGAAGGGGCGTACACATCAAATGTGACGCGATAGGGGCATTCCTGGTGATCCCTGGGCCCAGTGCCGAGCTTCATCTTTTCGCATGAGGCACGCTTGTAATCGGCTTGGCTCAGTGCAATATTTTGGCTTGCGTTGGGTTGATTTCTGTAGGAGAGGCCACTGGATTTAGTAGTGGCACCAAAATCCATCTTTGGTGAGAGTGAGTTGTACATCAGTCGGTGGAAATGCTAGGTGGTTGTCGCAAAGTAAGTACACCTGGAGTGCCCATTTAGGTCACTCTGGTTATTGCTGATGTAAGAATCAACGAAATAAAAATACTCTTCTGAGGAAAGATGATCTGGCTGCTACACAAAAATTCAGCACGAAAGCATATCTTTATGTTGAATAATGTGAAATACTATGACATGTAAGCTGCTTTCAATAGTTGTGTTAACAGCTATTGAGTTTTGGTTGGTTTGTTTGGCTTTTGGTTGGCCTGGATTGCCTCCTGTTGTCCGTCCCTGGTCTGACATGGCGCTGATTCAAGCTGCCGGGATGTCGTCGCTTTCATGTCCTTTCAGCGCAAATGTGCGATGGAACTTGTCAGTCAGGCTGATCCAGAACGAGCGCCCCTCGCTCTGACGTTTGCGCTCGATGAAGCCTCGCTCCATCAGTTCCTTGATGTGGTCGTAGGCGCCGCTGCCGCGCAGCTCCACCAGTTCGGACTGAAGAATGCGTTTTTTGAGGGCCACGGTCGCCAGGGTTCTGAGGCTGGCGGTGCTCAGGTCGACAGGCACCAGCTCCTGGACCAGTGCAGCAAGGTCCGTGCGCAGCTGCAGGCTGTAACCATTGCTCTCCTGCCGAATTTCAAGCGCGGTGTCGCGATGGGCGTAGTCCGCCATCAGCGTGATGAGGGCCAGTTCCACCTCATCGCGCGGCACGTCGGCCAATTCGCTGAGCTCAGCCAGGCTGAGGCAGCGACCCTTGAGATAAAGAATCGCCTCCAGCCGGGCTGGTAGGGAGATCGCTGAGAGGCTGGACATGGCTCACACCGGGCCTTCTGGGACCGGACGATGTGATCTGGCGCACCGTAGCGGTCGCCTCTGTTTCAGGCCAGGAAGAGCCGGTAGGCCGGATTGTCACTTTCGTCCCAGCTCGGGAAGGGCAGGCGGGCGAGGAACGTTTGCCAGTGCTCCATCTCCGCTTGAGGCACCTGCACGCCCACCACGATGCGGCCGACGTCGGATCCCTGGTTGCGGTAATGAAAAATGCTGATGCTCCATCCGGGATGGAGAGCATCGACAAAGGCCATCAATGCCCCTGGCCTCTCCGGGAACTCGAAGCGGTAGAGCTTTTCTGCGGTGGTGACATCCGTCTGTGCCTCCAGCGGCTGACGGCCTCCGACCATGTGGCGCAGATGCAGCTTGGCGAGCTCATTGCCGGAGAGGTCAACACAGGCAAACCCGCCAGCCTCGAGATCGGCCATGAGCTTGCCTGCATCGGCACGGTCACTGATCTCCACACCGACAAAGATGTGGGCCTTGCTGCCGCCGCTGGCCATCCGGTAGCTGAATTCGGTCAGGTTGTGGGAGCCCAGCAGGCGGCAGAAGCGCCTGAGGCTGCCTGGCTGTTCAGGAATTTCGACGGCGAGCATTGCTTCTCGCTCCTCCCCGAGCGCCGCCCTTTCGGCCACAAAGCGCAGACGCTCGAAGTTCATGTTGGCTCCGCAGGCCACCGCCACCAGCTGGCTGCCGCTGCTCCAGTTCGCCGCATCAGCCTTGAGCCCCGCCACCGCCAGAGCGCCTGCGGGTTCCAGGATCGAGCGGGTGTCCTCAAAAACGTCCTTGATGGCGGCGCAGATGGCATCGCTGTCCACCGTCACCATGCGATCCACCACCTGCTGGGCCAGCCGGAACGTCTCCTCGCCCACCTCACGCACGGCCACGCCATCGGCGAACAGCCCCACCTGCTCCAGCCGCACCCGCTCACCTGCCGCCAGAGAGCGGGTCATGGCATCGGCATCCACCGGCTCCACGCCGATGATCTGCACCCCTGGCCAGAGAGCTTTCACATAGGCCCCCACACCGCTGATCAACCCCCCTCCACCAACGGCCAGATAGATGGCATCAGGCGGTTCGCTGCACTGCCGCAGAATCTCCAGCCCGATGGTTCCCTGACCGGCAATCACCTCCGGGTCATCAAAGGGGTGGATGAAGCAGAGATGGCGCTCCTGCTCGAGGGCCCTGGCCCTGGCTTGGGCTTCATCGAAGGTGTCGCCGTGCAGAACCACCTCTGCTCCGAGGTGCCTGACGGCTTCCACCTTGGTGCGCGGTGTGGTGAGGGGCATCACGATGACCGCGCTGCACCCCAGCTGCCGCGCTGAGAGGGCCACCCCCTGAGCGTGATTTCCCGCACTGGCGGCGATCACCCCGCGTTTGAGCTGCTCGGCGGGCAATTGGGCCATTCGATTGAAGGCACCCCGCAACTTGAAGGAGAAGACCGGCTGCAGATCTTCCCGCTTGAGCAGCACGTTGTGGCCAAGCCTGGCCGAGAGGTGACGTGCCGGTTCTAAAGGGGTTTCCTGCGCCACCTCGTACACCCGGGCCCGCAGAATTCGCTGCAGATATCCCTCCATCCCGTCCTTGATATCTGGCTCCATCCTCAGCCTGCGGTGGTGACCGCGTCATCAGCTCTGGGTCGGGGGTTCTAGATTTGCGGCTTACGGGACGTCTGGCGGATGCATCTCAGCGAGCTGACCCATCCCAATCAGCTGCACGGGCTGAGCGTGATGGAACTGGAGGGAGTCGCCCGTCAGATCCGCGAAAAGCATCTTGAAACGGTTTCAACAAGCGGTGGCCATCTCGGACCGGGCCTTGGGGTGGTGGAACTCACCCTGGCCCTCTACCAAACCCTGGATCTCGATCAGGATCGGGTGGTCTGGGATGTGGGCCACCAGGCTTATCCCCACAAGCTGATCACTGGTCGCTACGTCAATTTCCACACCCTGCGCCAGCAAGGGGGTGTTGCCGGTTACCTCAAGCGCAGCGAAAGCCGTTTCGACCATTTCGGTGCAGGCCATGCCTCCACCAGCATCTCCGCTGCCCTGGGGATGGCCATGGCGCGGGACAACCAGGGTCAGAGCCACAAGTGCGTTGCGGTCATCGGTGATGGAGCCCTGACGGGGGGCATGGCCCTGGAGGCCATCAACCATGCCGGCCACATGCCGAACACCCGGCTGCTGGTGGTGCTTAACGACAACGACATGTCGATCTCACCGCCGGTGGGAGCGCTCTCGAACCACCTCAATCGCATGCGGCTGAGTCCGCCCATGCAGTTCCTCACTGGCAGTGCGGAGGAAGCGGTGCGCCATCTGCCCTTCATGCAGGGTCAGCTGCCCTCAGAGCTCAACAGGCTCAAGGAGGGCATGAAGCGCCTGGCGGTGCCCAAGGTCGGGGCTGTGTTCGAGGAACTCGGCTTCACCTACATGGGGCCCATCGATGGCCATGACATCGGTGCCATGGTGCGCACTTTTCAGGAAGCCCATCGTTGTGAGGGGCCGGTGCTGGTGCATGTGGCCACCACCAAAGGCAAGGGCTACCGCTACGCAGAAGCCGACCAGGTGGGCTACCACGCCCAATCAGCATTTGATTTGACCACGGGCAAATCCCATCCCGCAAAGAAGCCCAAACCCCCCAGCTACAGCAAAGTCTTTGGCCAGACCCTGGTCAAGCTTTGTGAGCAGGATCCCCGAATCGTTGGCATCACCGCCGCCATGGCCACCGGCACGGGTCTGGACCTGCTTCAAAAAGCGCTGCCTGAGCAGTACGTCGATGTCGGTATCGCCGAGCAGCATGCCGTCACCCTGGCCGCTGGCATGGCCTGCGATGGGTTGCGTCCGGTGGTGGCGATCTATAGCACCTTCTTGCAACGGGCTTTTGATCAGTTGATCCACGACGTCGGCATCCAGAAGCTTCCGGTCACCTTCGTGCTGGATCGTGCAGGCATCGTCGGG
>MDTB01104480.1_pt1 | contig 15352 bp, 13 predicted proteins | sample 811161 | NCBI WGS metagenome assembly MDTB01 (sample SAMN05326650, study PRJNA326480) | marine metagenome | isolation source: seawater | place: Mediterranean Sea | collected 2009 | reverse complement strand
TTAAAATTATTAAATTCAGGAGTATGAAAATTAATGCTGAACAAGATGGTATTCAGTGGTCAAGCAAAAATGATAATAGAATAACAAAAGTTGGACAATTAATTAGGGCTACAAGATTAGATGAATTACCTCAGCTTTTTTGCGTAATAAAGGGTGATATGAGTTTAATAGGTCCACGACCCGAAAGGCCAGAGATTGAAAAAAAAATATTAAAAGACATTCCTTATTATAATTACAGAAACGTTATTAAGCCGGGAATAAGTGGATGGGCTCAAGTTAATTATCCTTATGGAGCTAGTGTATTTGATTCAACAAAAAAACTAAGTTACGACATATATTACATAACTAATTTTTCATTTTTCTTAGATTTATTAATCTTATTTCAAACAATAAAAATAATTTTTAATTTAAAAGGCTACAAGCCAGTTTAATTTAAATATTAAAAAAAATTAAAAGTTTTAATTTAAGGTAAAACTAAAAATATATATTAATTTTATTAATTTTTCTTTGAATTTATTATGGTAATATTAAAAGGTTTTAACATAAGTTGTTAATAAATGAATGCTAAATTAGCTAATAAAAAAGTTGCTGTAATACTCGGTTTTTACAATGGTAATAATTTTATAGATGAACAAGTCAAGAGTATATGGAACCAAAACTTTAAAAATATCGACATCTTTATTTTTGATGATAACTCAAAGAGAAAACTTGAATTTAAAGAAGTAAAACTCAACAATAACAAAAAATCTAAAATAAAAATTACCAAAAGAAAAGAAAATCTTGGCTATGCTAAAAATTTTCTTCTAGGTTTAGAAGAAGTTGGTAAAGGATATGATTTTTACGCTTTCTCTGATCAAGATGACATTTGGGAAAAAGACAAAATCGCAAGAGGTATTGAGGCACTAATTTCAAACGGTTCAAAGTTTCCAAAACTCTACTGTTCAAGAACTTCTTACTACAACTATGAATGTACAAAAGTAATTGGGGCTTCAAACATACATCCTAAGAAACCTACATTTGCAAACTCACTTTTGCAAAATATTGCGGGTGGAAATACTATCTTGATGAACAACTTAGCGAGACAAATAGTAGTAAAAACAGTCAAAGCAGAAAACTTTATTTCTCACGATTGGTGGTGTTATCAAATAATTTCTGGAGCGGGAGGAGAAGTTATTTTTGACAAAAACAAAACTGTTAGATACAGACAACATAAATATAATTTAATTGGGAAAAATAATGGATTAGAAGATATTAAATCAAGGATTTTAGAATTTTTTTCAGGAAAAGTTAAAAGGTGGTCAGATATAAATTTGAAAAATCTTTCGAATTTTAGATTTCTTCTAACGAAAGATAATATTGTAATTCTTGAAAATTTCATAAAAGCCAGAAGATCAAGAAATATTTTTAAAAAACTAAATTATTTTTTTAAATCTGGAGTTTTTAGGCAATCAAACAATGAAACTATAATATTTACTATTGGTTTGATTCTTAATATGATTTGAAATCTTATTTCTTATAATTTTTTTATTATTAATTTTAAAATGATAACTCAAAATAAAAGCTTTAGAAAAGGAATAATACTTGCAGGAGGTACTGGGAGTAGATTATTTCCTTTAACTACTGGAGTTTGTAAGCAATTATTACCAATTTACAATAAACCGATGATTTACTATCCTCTATCATCGCTAATGCTTGCAGGTATAAAAGATATCCTAGTAATAACAACCCTAGAAGATATTGATAAATTCAAGAAATTACTGGGGGATGGCAGCCAATTTGGAATAACTCTCAATTATATATTGCAACCAAAACCAGAAGGTATCGCGCAAGCTTTCATTCTTGGAGAAGATTTTATCAAAAAATCAAACGTGGTTTTGATTCTTGGGGATAATCTATTTTATGGTAAAGATTTCATTAATCTTATGCAATCTGCAAATCAAAAAAAAGAACCTACAATTTTTGCTTATCCAGTAAGAGATCCAGAAAGATATGGAGTAGTTGAGTTTAATGAAAATAAGAAAGCAATAAGTATTGAAGAAAAGCCTACAAACCCAAAAAGTAATTATGCAATAACAGGTATTTATTTTTATGATAATTCAGTTATTAAAAAAGCTAAAAATCTTAAACCATCTAGTAGAGGTGAATTAGAGATTACTGACTTAAATTTACTTTACTTAAAAGAAGGTAGATTGAATGTTGAGATTTTTGGAAGAGGAATGGCTTGGCTAGATACGGGAACTTTTGATTCATTGCATGATGCATCCTCATTTATAAAGAGTATAGAAAATAGACAAGGCTTGAAAGTTTGTTGTCCTGAAGAAATTGCTTGGAGAGAAGGTTGGATTAACGATGAAGATTTAATTCGATTATCTAGACCTATTCAAAAGAGTGGTTATGGGAAATATCTAATTTCTCTTTTAGATGATAAAAGATGAATATTATTTACAAAAAATGTTTTAATAAAAAAGGTCAACCAATAGAAGGTCCTCTAATAATAAAGCCAAAAATTTATTTTGATGAAAGAGGTTTTTTTCAAGAAAGTTGGAATAAAAAAAACTTTAACAAGGTTCTTTTTGAAAATGGCCAAAAAGAAGAAACATTTGTTCAAGATAACCACTCAAAATCAGTTAAAGGGACTTTAAGAGGTCTTCATTATCAAAAAGATCCAAATGCTCAAGGTAAATTAGTTAGATGTCTTAATGGAGAAGTATTTGATGTAGCTGTTGATTTAAGAAAAAGTTCAAAAACATTTCTTAATTATGCTTTTGTAAATTTAAGCGGTAAAAATCAAACTCAATTTTGGATTCCAAGAGGTTTTGCTCATGGTTTTTTAACCTTAACTGATTATGCAGAGGTCTTATATAAAACAACCCAATATTGGAATAAAGATTTAGAATTAAGCCTCAAATGGAATGATCCAAATATTAATATCAATTGGCCTACAACATTACTTAAAGAAGAACTTAATGTCAGCGAAAAAGATAAAAATGCTTTTTTGCTATCTCAACTAAAAAACGAACATTTTTTTTTATGAAGATATTAATAACAGGAGTAAATGGACAACTTGGCAGTCAATTAAGACAAATTAGTTTTAAAGACCACGAAATAATTGGACTTAAAAAAAATCAATTTAATCTTCAAGATAAGCAACATTGCAGAAAAATTATTCTTGATTTAAAACCAGATTGGATAATAAATACAGCAGCATTCACTGCAGTTGATAATGCAGAAATAGAGGTTTCTAAAGCATTTGAGATAAATGCATATGGAGTTGAAAACTTAGCTGAAACATCTTCTATTTATGGTGGTAGACTTTTACAAATAAGTACAGATTTTGTTTTTGATGGAGCTAAAAAAAATCCATATTTACCTAATGAAAAATGTAATCCATTAAATATATACGGGTCTTCAAAATTAAAGGGGGAATATTTATCTTTAAAATATCCAGGGACCTTAATATTAAGGACTAGTTGGCTTTATGGACCATCTGGAAACAATTTTTGTTTGAAAATTTTAGATCTTCACAAAAAATATTCAAAACAATCACAAATTATTAGAGTTGTTAACGATCAAAAAGGGTGTCCTACAGATACAATAAATTTATCGAATGTTTGCTGGGAATTAATAAAACAAAGTAATAAAAAGAACCTAAAAAATAGAATCTTTCATTGGAGTAATGAAGGAATAATAAGTTGGTATGATTTTGCATTATCCATTGGGAAATATGCTGAAGAATATGGATTAATAGAAAAGGCGGCAGAAGTTAAACCAATAAAATCGAAAAATTATAAAAGTTTAGCCAAAAGACCTAGGTTTTCAGCTCTAGATTGCAATGATACAAGTGAATTTTTAAATATCAAACAAATAAACTGGGCTGATGCATTAAAACTAACTTTAAAAACTTTCTCAAAGAGGAAATAAAAAGATGACAATTCTATTTACTTGAGGAGCTGGTTTTATTTGTAAAAGCTTGATAATAAATTTTTATTATCTCCTGAAAATGTAATTTTAAGTTTAGAAAAACTTAATTATGTTTGTTGTCATAAACCTATTAAAGACTTCATCTTAAAAACAAATAATAAAAACTAGTTACCTTATTTTTCTCCTATGGTTTTACTAAACTACAAGTAATAAATAATTTGATTTTTCAAAAAAGAATAAACCCTAAAAGTAATAAATAACATTAATATATTCAAGCAAAAAATTATGATCCCAAAGAAAAAACCATTATTTCCGTAAATTATTGAATCTCTCAATAACTTTAAAACTTGGTAAACAGGATTAAAATCAGCAATTAGTCCAAGTTTACCTAAATTTTTTTGGCTATAAAGTATTGGTGATAGTAAAAAAAGGAGATTTGTAACTACAGGTAATAATTGAAATAAGTCCGTAAATTTGGTTCCCAGAATTGAGATAAGAAGTGGAACCCAGAATATAAATATTGCAAAGTTAATAAAATGAATTGGAAAATTGATTAAATTTAAGACTAAATTTGGAGAAATTATAAAAAAGAACCCTGCGACCATTACAAAAGCTTGCAGAAAACTTTGCATTTGAAAGGCCCATTCTTGACAAACAAAAAATATTGGTCTCAATTTAGAGTTTTTAATAGTTGATGAGTTTCTCTCAAAAATTAAAGGTGCAGAATTGATTGAATCACAAATTGAATTCCAAATTAATAAACCAAAACCTAAATAAATAAAATACTCCTGGAAATTTTCCACTTGAAAAACTTTTCCATAAATGAATCCAAGGCATATAACAGTAAACAAAGTTGAAATTCCTAACCATAGACTGCCTAATTTAGTTCTCGCATATCTTGCCTTAGTTTTAGAACTAGCGGTGAACCACCAAGCTCTTCTAGTTTTAAAACAATAATTTAGTAATTCAATTGTTTGTTTCATCATAAAATTTTAAAGCATCGTCAAGGTCACCATCAAATATTATTGATCCACTTGAAAAGACCAATCCTCTTCGACAAAATCTTTTTAAAAGAGCAGTTGAATGTGAAGACAAAATCAACATTCCAGTACTTGTAAGGTATTCATCAAGTCTTTTTTGTGCCTTTTTATAAAAATTTTGATCTCCAGTACCAATTGTTTCATCAAGAGCTAAACAGTCATGTTTATGAAAAGTTAAGAGAGAAAAGGTCAACCTAGAAGCCATGCCTTCGCTATAAGTCTTAAGTGGTAAGTATAAATATTCACCTATCCCTGAAAAATTAATTATGTAATCCAAAAACTTTTCAAACCCTTTTAAAGAATTATTCATCAATAAATAATGGGCCTTTGCAGAATCATAACCTGTCAATTGCTCTTCAACAATGAATGATCGTTCAATCATTGGGTATACATCAACTTTAGTTTCGATACTCCCGTTTGTTAATTTATAAATACCCGAAATAGTCCTAATAAAAGAAGTTTTTCCTGCTCCATTATGACCAATAAGTGCTATTCTTTCTCCTGCATATAATTTGCAACTAATGGAATTTAAGGCTACTACACTTTTTATTTTATTTTCAACAGAAATTCTTCCCCCAGTAAAACTACTTAAAATTTTTCCTTTTAGTGTATTATGCGTTTTTGAAAATAGAGGAATCTTTACAGTAGCATCTTTTAAAATAATTTTAGGTTGTGAATTCTTCGACACTTATTTTCTCTTTTTTAGAATAAATATAATATGTAGAGTACATTTATTACAAACCCTTTAAAATTTTCAACAAATAAATATAACATAAAAATCTAGATATGTTAAAATTACAAATTAAAATACAAAAAAGTGAAAGCTATAATCTTAGCAGGTGGTTACGGAACAAGAATATCTGAGGAAACTTCACAGAAACCTAAACCAATGATAGAAATTGGAAACAAACCTATACTTTGGCATATTTTAAAAATCTACAGCAATTATGGTATTAATGACTTCATTATTTGTTGCGGATATAAAGGATATGTAATTAAAGAGTACTTTGCAAACTATTTTCTTCACAACAGTGATGTAACTTTTGATATGTCTGACAATAGTATGCAAATTCATACTAAAAAATCTGAGCCTTGGAAAATAACATTAGTAGATACCGGCGAAAATACTATGACAGGAGGAAGATTAAAACGAGTTCAGCAATATATTCAAAATCAAACTTTTTGCTTTACTTATGGTGATGGTGTAGCCGATATTAATATAAAAGAACTAATAGATTTTCATACTAAAAACAAAAGACTAGCTACCTTAACTGCTGTTAAACCTCCAGGAAGATTTGGATCCATAAAGTTCGAAAGAGGAAAAGTTTTATCTTTTGAAGAAAAGCCTAAAGGGGATGGAAACATGATAAACGGTGGTTTTTTTGTTTTGGAACCTTCAGTGCTAGATTTAATTGATGGAGACAATTGCACTTGGGAAGATAAACCTCTTAAATTTCTTGCAGAGAATAATCAACTTTCAGCTTTTTATCATAATGGTTTCTGGCAACCAATGGATATGCTTAAAGATAAACATTTTTTAGAAAAACTATGGAATTCGGATAATCCTCCGTGGAAGTGCTGGTAAAGGTATAAATGAAAAAGTCACAAAGATCTAATCCAAATGAAATGTTTTGGAAAGATAAAAAAGTTTTAGTTACAGGGCATACTGGATTTAAAGGATCATGGCTAGCATTATGGCTTCTAAAAATGAATGCGATAGTTAGCGGGATCAGTTTAAATCCAGATGATAAACAAAATTTATTTGATCAATTAAAAATAGAGAATGATTTAAATCATATTATTTGTGACATTAGAAATAAAGATTCTTTAAAAAAATATATTCAAACAATAAATCCAGATATAGTTTTTCATCTTGCTGCGCAACCTTTAGTGGTTAATTCTTACAAAGATCCAGTTGGTACATGGGAGACAAACGTTATGGGGACAATTAATGTTCTTGAATCGATAAGATCCTTGAATAAAAATTGCACTGGTATATTTATAACCACTGATAAAGTTTACAAAAATAACGAATGGGTTTTTGGATATAGAGAAAATGATGAACTAGGAGGATATGATCCCTACAGTAGTAGTAAAGCAGCATGTGAAATAGCAATTTCCTCATGGAGATCAAGTTTCTACCTTAATCAAGGTAAAAATAATTCGAATTTTTCAATAGCAAGTGCTCGAGCAGGAAATGTTATTGGTGGAGGAGATTGGTCAGAAAATAGAATAATTCCTGATGTTGTAAGATGCCTGATAAATAACGAAAAAATTCTGATAAGAAATCCAAACTCTACAAGGCCGTGGCAACATGTTTTAGAACCACTTTCTGGTTATTTGATCCTAGCCGAAAAACTAAACAAAGAAAAAAATCCTTATTCAACTGCATTCAATTTCGGACCTTTTATTGAATCTAATAAAACAGTTAAGGAATTAGTAGATGAATGTCTAAAGCACTGGAAAGGAGATTATTATTTTGAAAGCAATATAGATAGTCTTCATGAAGCAGGCGTACTAAATCTTTCAATAGAAAAAGCCATAAAATCTTTAGAATGGAATCCTAAATGGGATTTTTCTAAATCAATTGAATTAACTATTAATTGGTACAAAGATGTTTTTCAAGACAATAAGTCTGCGATAGATTGCTCCCTTGGCAATTTAAAAGAATATACAAACGACACATAAATATTTTGTGTTTTAGATGAAAAAAGATATTAAATTATTTGTTGAAACTCCAAATATTCTAGGTTTTAGTCATGGTTCACTTTGCCTTAGAGATTTAATCAAGGTACTTGAAGATCAAAAAATTAAAATATTTAAAATTGCAAAAAAAAACTCGATTAAAAATAAAATCAAGCAAAATTTAAACATATATGAAGATCTATATATAATTAATTATTTCAAAAGTAAAAGTAGTAAAGGCGATTGGTTCTTAGCATGCGATACAACTTCTCCTTACCTCTTAGATATTGCAAGAAAAAACAATTTAAAAATAATTTGGTGGCAGTTGGCTCCTTACAATTTTTTAGGTTCTAACCAAATCCCTAGACCTGGAGAATATAGTTTACCTTTCTCCTCTTTTACGGATCCTTATGCTAAAAATTATTTTTATTATCAAGCCAAAGTTGATAAAATATGGGAAGATGCTTTAAAAAAAAAGAAGTTAATCAAAAAAAAGTACTATAAAATATGTCTTTACAATGGGAAAGGAAGAATTTGTAATCTTGACAAAGATATAAAAGATTTATTTACTGATTATAAAATAAACATCATAACTAGACTCACTCCAAAAGATAGAACTGATTATTTCAAGTTACTCATGCAAAGTGACGGATTAATTTCATTCGATCAAATGACTCAAACCAACCTAGAGGCTGCTTCATTAGGTTTACCTGTTCTGATTGCCAACCCTTTATTTCCAGATATCTGCCTAGAAAAGTTTAATATCAAAAGACTTAAGTCTAGAATTACTACATCTTCAAGAGAATTTATAAATTGGATCAATAATAATGAAAAAGACTTTATTCCTTTTGAAAAAAACTATTTAGAATCTCATAACAATACAACCTTAAAAAACATTATTGAAATTATTAATGGCATCAAAGAAATTAAACCACTTTCTGAAAAGGACATAAAAAATTTCAAAAAATATACTAAGTTTTTGAGATCCCAAAAAGTTATTTTTCCACTAGTAAATAGTGGTCAATCGCCAAGTAGTCTTTTGATAGATTTATACAAAAAAAAACTAATTAATAAAAGAAGGTATCCATATTTATATCTGCTATTACCACTTATTGATTCTTGTGGTTACTTACTTTATAAATTGGGACTTATAAGAGTTATTGAAGTTTTAATTATTAAAATTATGAGTTTTTTAAAAAATTAGGTTTTTCAAAACTAAATATTGCTTGATTAAAAACAACTTGACCTGCAAAGATATAAGAAGCTAATAATTTCAGGCAAGCTTTTGCCATAAATTATTAAAAATTTTATGCATATCACGTGGAAAGCTCCAAAGGTCTAAAAAAAGAAATTCTTGATTTAACAAGAGCTTATTCTAAGCAAGTTCATTCAGCCTTTAGACCAGAAGGTGATATCTTAAGAAAAGAATGGGAAGAAGGTAATGTCATCCCATATGCAGGAAGAGTATTTACTGAAGAAGAGGTTATAGCAGCAGTTTCTACAACACTTGACTTTTGGTTGACTCTTGGCAGTGAAGGAATGCAAATGGAACAAGAGTTATCAGAATTCTTGGGCATAAAAAAATGCTTACTCGTTAATTCTGGTTCTAGTGCTAATTTGGTTGCTATTTCGGCTTTAACTTCACACAAATTAAATGATAAGAGGATAGGTCAAGGAGATGAAGTAATCACAGTAGCAGCGGGCTTTCCTACCACTGTTGCACCAATAATACAAGTGGGGGCAATACCTGTTTTTATTGATGCTAATCCAGTAACTGGAAATGCCAAATGCGAACAATTAGAAGATGCTTACAAAGCTGGTAAAACCAAAGCAGTGATGATGGCGCATGCATTAGGCAATCCTTTTGATCTTTCAATGGTCTTAGAGTTTTGTAAAAAATATGATTTATGGCTTATTGAGGATAATTGTGATGCACTTGGATGTAGTTATTCAATACCTAAAGAGAAGGCAAATAAATTAGGTTTTTATGAAAATAGTCCTGGTTTAAATAACGGTCCAAATCAAGTTATTAGGTGGACTGGTACTTGGGGTGATATAAGTACTCAAAGTTTTTACCCCCCTCATCACTTAACTATGGGTGAGGGTGGTGCAGTAAATATAGTAAATAGTAAGAAATTAGCAGTTATCGCAGAAAGTTTTCGGGATTGGGGCAGAGATTGTTGGTGTCCAAGTGGTGTCGATAATACATGTAATAAGAGATTTGATTGGCAATTAGGAGAGCTTCCTAAAGGATATGATCATAAATATACTTATAGTCATTTAGGTTTTAATTTAAAGCCACTTGATATTCAAGCAGCAATTGGAAGAGTTCAAATTAAAAAACTTCCCAAGTTTATTCAACAAAGAAAAGCAAATTGGGATTACCTAAGAGCTGGATTAATTGCTTCAGAAGATTTTATTGATTTTGCACTGCCAACTCATGCAACAAGTTGGGATATTTCAAATGGATTTTCTTGGGATAAGACATCCTGCAAATCTGATTGCTCTTGGTTTGGTTTCAAGTTATCAGTGAAGCCAGATGCCCCATTTACAAGAACAGAATTAGCTAAGGTTTTAGATGAAAATAAAATTGGGAATAGGATGTTATTTGGTGGCAATTTAATTAGGCAACCAGCATTTTTAGAATTTAAAAAAATTAATCCAAATGCATTTAGAGTCGCAACTGATACTTCTGGCTCTGATAAGATAATGAACGATACACTTTTTCTCGGAACTTATCCAGGTTTAACAAAGCCTATGCTTGACTTTGAAATAAAAGTAATCAATGATTTTGTTAAAAAATTCAATTGAAGGTATTTATGCCAAATATTTTTTACTTTAATTATCAAATAAAAAGAAATTTAAGTTATTTGTTTATTCAAGAATAGCGAAATCAATCCAAAATCTATTTATAGAATTTACCAAAATCAAACAATCATAAAATGCGAGTATCAGATTTCATTGCTAAACGATTAAAATTTCTTGGTTGTGAAGACGTTTACATGGTTACTGGGGGGGCTTCCATGCATCTTAACGATAGTTTCGGCATAGAGTTTAAAAAAAAAGTTCATTGTCTGCATCATGAACAAGCTTGTACGATTGCTGCTGAAAGTTATGCCAGAATAAAATCTTTCCCTGCAATAGTAAATGTAACTGCTGGGCCAGGCGGCATAAATGCTATTAATGGTGTTTTTGGTGCTTATGTAGACTCTATTCCAATGATAGTTATTTCAGGTCAAGCCAAAAGAGAAACATTAGTTAAGAATTCTGGCAGACCCCATCTAAGACAATTAGGTGATCAAGAAGTTGATATTATTCATATGGTTCAAAAAGTAACAAAAGAATCCATAATTCTCGAAGATCCAAGTTTAGTTTCACAGGTAATTGATTTTGCTTTTTTAAGAGCAATAAGTGGAAGGAAAGGTCCAGTTTGGATAGACATTCCTATTGATGTCCAATCTACATTATTAGACCAAAAATATAAAAACCTTTTAGAGAAACCAATTGAAGTTATAGCTGAGAAAAATGGCTTTAGTGAACCATTTGTTAGTGATAATGAAATTAATTTATTAGCAAAAAAAATTCTTCAGTCTCACAGGCCAACATTATATGTAGGAAACGGTATTAGATTGAGCGATGCATATGATGAATTTTTGAGATTTATTGATAAATGGCCAATTTCTACGGTAACAGGTTGGAATAGTAATGATCTATTATGGGATGATCATTATTGTTACTCAGGGAGACCAGGATCAGTTGGGAACAGAGCTGGAAATTTTGCAGTACAATTTTCAGATTGCTTGATAACTGTTGGGTGTCGATTAAATATAAGGCAAGTAAGCTTTAATTGGAAATCTTTTGCTAAAAATGCTTGGAGGTGTCATGTAGATATTGATCAGGATGAATTAGAAAAACCTACCTTAAATACAAACCTAAAAATTAAATCTAATATTAAAGGATTTTTTGAAAAGTTAGATAAAAGATTAAGTGATTATAAGAATGAATTCAACAATAATTCTCATTCAATACACTGGGAAAAATGGAGAGGTTTTAATAAAAAAAACCTGAAAGAATACCCAGCCACTTTACCCTGTAAACAAATATACAAAAAATTGGTGAATCCATACTTCCTAATTGACTCTTTGTTTGAAAAACTAAAGCCTAAGGATATAGTGGTTTGCGCTGATGGGACTGCTTGTGTTGTCACGTTTCAAGCAGCTAAAATCAAAAAAGGACAAAGGATTTTCCATAATTCAGGTTGTGCATCTATGGGTTATGAGATACCAGCTGCAATAGGTGCTTTTGATGCAAGTAATCAAGAAGTTATATGTATTGCTGGAGACGGATCATTAATGATGAATTTACAAGAGCTATCAATTATTGGTTCTAAGAATTTACCAATAAAAATATTTCTTCTAAATAATGACGGATATCACTCAATAAGACAAACCCAAAAGAATTACTTTCCAAATACTCCAGTAGGATGTGGAGTAGAGTCTGGATTGCCTTTCCCTAATTTTCAAGAATTAGCAAAAGGATTTAATATAAAATACTTTTATAGCGATAATGAGTTAACCCTGAATAATCATTTAGAGAAGACATTAAATGAAAAAGGACCAGTAATGCATGAAATAAAACTAAATTTAGAACAAGTTTTCGAGCCAAAGTTATCAAGTAAAAAACTAGAAGATGGAACGATGTTAACTTCCGAATTAGAAGACATGGCTCCTTTTCTTTCAGATGAAATAATGAGTAAGATAAAGAAAAAAGCATTTGAGATATAATTTTAAAAACCTCCCAGTAATTCCTATGAAAACAAAATAATGAAAAATAAATTTAAATATCCAAAATGAAACAAGTTAAATTAACAATTATTGGGGCAGGTAGCGACCTTATAGAGCCTCTTATAAATAACAAATATGAAGGAATTAATATTCAAAAGATAACAAGATCTCAATGGGACTTGTCAGAAACAATACCAAGCCAAAAATTAATTTCCGAAATAATTTCATTTGCACCCAATCAATTATTATTTGCTGCTGGAGTAAACAAAAAAATCGAATTAAATGATATTAAAAATGAAGATTTAATTTGTCTAATCAATAATCATTTATCTATAAATTGTGTTTCACTTATTTCTATCGTACATTTGCTTCAAAATAATCTCGCTAATAAATTAGATGCAGTTCATGCTATTTCTTCTCTATATGGATTATACGGAAGAAAAAATAGATTACCTTACTCAGTTTCTAAACATGCTTTAGAGGCATCAATCAAATGTCTTGCGCTGGAGTATCCAGAAACCCAATTCATGGGATATAGGCCTGGATTTTTTAAAACAAAATTAACTTCTTCGAACCTCACTAAAGAAATGCAAGATGAGTTATGCAAAAGGATTGGCAAGAAAAGATTTGGAACACCTTTAGAAATGTCCAAAGTTTTGTTAAATAACATAAGATCCACAAACCCTTATCAGACTGGCACTTTTATTACAGTTGATGGTGGTATGATTAGTGGTGGAATTTTTGACTCATGACTAAATCAACATCTATTAACCCAAAAAAAATAGAGAATTACTCAATAAACGGAAGCTCTCTAAATTATGAAGTTGAAGATTTTCCTTTTCAAATTAATTCGTTTCCGAAAAAATATAAGGTTTCCTGCATAAAAAATATTGATCAATATATTTCTCTTTTAAGAACTGCTGATTTCATTATCATAGATAAAAAAGTAAAAGAACTTTATCCAATCCCAAGTGATTTAAAATCAATAATATTTACAGTAGAAGCAAAAGAAGAAAATAAAACCTTAGATACTGTTTTGGAACTTATTAATGAATTTATTCGAGAAAATATTTCTAAAGGGAATAAAGTTATAGCCATTGGAGGTGGAATAATTCAAGATATTACAGCATGTGCATGTGCATTATTTAGAAGAGGTCAACCCTTTTCTTATCTTCCAACAACCACATTAGGGCAATTAGATTCATGTGTTGGGGCTAAGTGTGCTGTTAATACGTCTAATGCAAAGAATATCCTTGGCTTATTTTCAGCACCTAAAGAAGTAATAATCCCTATGTTTACAATAAATACAATGCCAATCCTTGAACATAGAGCTGGTCTCTCCGAAATGTTGAGACTCTGTATTACGGCTTCGTCCTCAGCTATTGAAGAATATTTAAACCTCTTGCCTTATATTATTAAACCTAATAATTGTAATTTAGATGATTATGAAAAAGCTTTGAAATTATCTTTATCTATAAAGAAATCTGTTGTTGATTTTGATGAATATGAAATTGATGTCAGAAGATCAATGAATTATGGTCATACATTTGGACATTCAATTGAAAAATTATCAAATTTCAAAATCCCTCATGGCTTAGCAGTTTTATTAGGAATTCAAATTGCCAATAAATTTTCATGTAGTAAGAAATTTATGGATGAAGAGATATTTCAAAAAATTTCAATGGCTATTAAATCTACTTTAAAAGAGTGTAACGGTGATTTTAGTTTTCTAAATCATATTAATCCCTCAGATATTGTTGATCAGTTTAAATTTGATAAAAAAGGAGATGGAGAAAGTGTGCCACTTATTATTATAAATAAACCAGGAGATATGATTTTTTATAAACATTATTTCTCCTCCAATAGAATTGATATAGTCGAATCTATTAAAGATTCAATTGGAAAATTTATTGAATGGGCGAAATAAGAAAAAGATATTTTATTATTGATTGGGGATTTACTAGATTAAAATTGTGGAGTCTTAATCAAGATAAAAAAATAACAAATGAAAAGTATTTTTTCATAAAAGATTTAAATCCAAATCCTGAATTTTATTTACAAAAAAGTTTAAAAAAAATAGCAAAGGAAATAAATTTTTTTATAAAAGAAATTAGTCAATCCAGTGAAGAAGTATATGTTTTAAGTAGCTGTCAAATGCATTGTCTAGCAGGAATTCTTGAAAACGGCGAGCCATTTTTATCAACATGGAATGATATGCCAAATAAAAACAAAAATAGCAAAATTTATATTAAAAATGGTCAACCAACTTTATTGTCAATGCCTATTAATAAGATTTTAATTAAAGAAAAGAAATATTATTTAAGTACAAAAAATATAAAGGAAATATTTATGAAAGATAAAATAAAAGTACAAAATTTTATGACCCCATTTCAACTAATTTTTAATTATTTTTTTAATTTAGAAACTCCTGCATCAATTCAATTTTGGGAGTCTACTTGTTTACCTAAAAAAATGATTAATGAAAAAATTAATAAAAAAAATAAATTTTCAGATTCCTTTATAGAAATTAAAAATAGTAATTTAATAAATTTCCAGAATTCGATAAAGATATTTCCTGAGATAGGAGATTTACAAGCAACTACCTATTCCTCATTAACAATTTCAGATATAGTAATTAATTGGGGTACAGGGTCTCAAATAATATTTAAAGGATCACTTAAATCAAAAGGTACTTATTATCGGAATTACCCTAATCTTGGCAAAGTTTCAGTAATATCTCATATTCCATGTGGAAGAATTTTTTCCGATTATTGCAAAAATACAAAATATACATTTAATGATCTAATTGAAGCATTTGATTCTTTAAATAATGATATTTTCAAAAAATATATATCTGATGATGCCTCTCTTTTATATTTCCCAGGGTTTGATGCCCAACAATTTAAATATTTAAATAATGTC
>MDTB01104728.1_pt1 | contig 15353 bp, 15 predicted proteins | sample 811161 | NCBI WGS metagenome assembly MDTB01 (sample SAMN05326650, study PRJNA326480) | marine metagenome | isolation source: seawater | place: Mediterranean Sea | collected 2009 | reverse complement strand
TTGTAAAAAAAAAATGAAAGTATTAAAAATTATGATTTTATAATCAATGGTATTGAAGATAAAAAATCTTACGAAAGATATGAAAAATTAATAAAAAAGTTTTCTTCATCATTAGTTATTTCAAATTTAGATTTAGATAAAAAAAAAAATAAAGTGAATTTTTTAAAATTATCAAAATTATTTCAAATTAATGAGAAAGCAATAAGAGGAAAAAAAATGAAATTATTTTTTCTTTTTATCAAAATTTATATAAAGTCTGTTTCTAATAATTTAAATTACATTTATTTCTACAATTTATTACTTTATTCAATAATTAAAAATTTTTCTATTTTTTATAATAATAGGGCAAAATATTTTATGGAAGATAGATTTTATAATACATGTAGTATTAGAAATTTTTATTTTAAAAAATTTGGAGGTAAAATAACTACTACACCACAAAAAAATATAGTAGAAACTTGTATAAGTTTTTTTGTAGATATTGATATTTTTTTTTCATTAGCAGATGAAAAATTTTCTCTTAAGAGGTTAAGAGAATTTGGTGGTAGGGTTGATAGAAGTTATCCTGTAGGTTCTTTTTTTTTAGAACATGATTGGTATAGAAAAAAAAAGGATCTTTCTAAAGTTCCTAAAAACAAAATTTTAATTATGGGATTAAATCCAAATACTTGGCTACAACTTAATAATTTAAATTTTAAAAATCATGAATTTGTATGTCGTAAATGGGTAAAAGATATTTCAAAACTTTACCCTAAATTTAAAGTGATGGTAAAACATCATTCAAATTTAAGGGATAACAGTTATGAAAAAAAATTCTTTAATAACTCGAATGTTATTTCACAAATCAATCCTAATTCTAATAATTACAGCTATGGGTATATTTACAAAAGTGAAATCATTTTCTCTTTTGCCTCCACAACTATACTTGAAGCTATAAGTATGGGTAAACAAGGGTTTTTTATTGATCCTGGAAACGGATCAAAAAACTTTTTTTACAATTTAAATAATTTGAATAATATTAGAATTAGCTCCTTCAATGAATTTAAAAGAGCAATAGAAAAAAATTTATTTTATAAAATAAAAAAAAAATTTGATAAAGATAAGTATTGTTTAAAAAGTAATAAGGTTAGTGATCGAGTTTTTAATTATTATAAAAAGGTAAAATAATGTCTAAAATCTTAAAGTATATAATCAGTTTATTAGATCAAAAAGATAAGAAAAAGATTAAAATATTAGTCATATTTACTTTTATTGCTGCAATTCTAGAAAGTATTGGATTAGCTGCTTTTATTCCAATAATAGAGTTTGTATCTGGAGAGAGTGTAATAGGGATTGGTAAGTATTTTGAAAATTTAAATATAACTGGATTAATTAATATAAATCCAATTTTTATATTAGTAAGTATACTATTTATAATTTTTCTTATTAAAAATTTTTATCTATCATTTTTTTATTGGTATGAAAGTAAATTTGTATTTCAAGCTAAAGCAAATGTAATTAATAATTTATTTAGAAATTATATTTTTAAGGATTATAATTTTCATGTAAACAAAAATTCATCAAAATTAATTTCAAATCTAACTGTAGAAACTGATATTTTTGAAAATTGTCTTAGTTTATTAATTACAATTATAGTTGAAAGTATTTTACTGATTATTTTATTTGCATTTATTTTCTTTTTAAACCCGTTTGTTTCAATAATATTATTTTTATTCTCATTTTTTTTCTTATATTCTACTTATATTATTCTTAGAAAAAGAACAAAAAAGCTAGGTGGTGACCGAGTTGAGGTTGATGCTATTAGGCAAAAAACCCTTCAACAATCTTTTAACGGTATAAAAGAAATAATTGTTTTTGATAACAGAGAATATTTCGTAAGATATTTTGGAAAACTTATAGATAATATAAAAAGTTTTGTAATCAAATTTACATTTATAAATAAATTACAAAAAATTTTAGTTGAAATGTTTGTAATAATTTCAATAATTTTTTTTATTATTCTATTAGTAAACCAAGGTTATGATTATTCTAAAATAACTGCTTTAATTGGAGTTTATTTAATAGCTATTATAAAAATTATTCCATCAATAAATAAGACCGTAATGGCAGTCAATTATTTGCAATATGCCTCAAAATCTCTTCAAACTCTCAATCAAGAAATGTATTTTAAAATTCAAAAAAATAAAGTTAGCGAAAAACTATCTGAAAAAAGTAAAATTAATTTTAATCAAAAAATAAATTTTATTGATGTTAGTTTTAAGTATTCAGAAAAAAATATTTTAGAAAATATTAATTTCGAGCTTAAAAAAAATAGTTTTGTTGGATTAATAGGTGAAACTGGAAGTGGCAAAAGTACATTAAGTAACTTGATGTTGGGTTTATATGAACCATCTTCAGGACAAATTCTTTCGGATGGTGATGATATTTTCAAAAATCCAAAATCATATCAAAGTTTAATTGGTTATGTTCCTCAGAATATATTTCTTTTAGATGATACAATAAAAAACAATATTGCTTTTGGGATTGATGAAAAAAATATTATAGAAAAAAATATTATTGAAACAATAAAATATTCTTCTTTAGAAAATTTTGTAAATAAACTACCCAATAAGCTAAACCAATTTGTTGGAGAAAGGGGTATTAAAATTTCAGGAGGTGAAAAACAAAGAATTGGAATTGCTAGAGCTTTATATAGAAACCCCAAATTACTAATTTTAGATGAACCAACCAGCGCTTTAGACGGTAACACTGAAAAAAAAATAATTAATGAAATTGAGTCGTTAAAAAATAATACAACTATATTTTTAATTACACATAAAATGGAAAATTTAAAAAATGCTGATTACATTTTCAAAATTGAGAATAATAAACTAGTAAAAATTAAATAAATTTGACAGCAACAATTTATATGATATGTTCAATAATTGAACAATAATGACCTTAATTATCAATTAATCTAAAAATTAATGATTATAAAAGATAAAAATATACCAAGAAAAAACAGGGTCACTGAAGATAGGTTAGAATTTTATAGTGCAGAAAAAATTCCATTAATGTCTGTTGTTGAAATAAGTAACTCAGGCATGTGCAATCGAAAATGTTCATTTTGTCCAAGGAGCGATCCAAATTATCCTGATATAAATGAGTTTATATCTGATGAATTACACAATAAAATTTTTTCAGAACTATCAGAAATTAAATATAAAGGTATGGTAATTTATTCTGGTTATGTTGAGCCATTATTACATAAAAAAATCTATGAAAATATAAGTGAAGCTAGAAATTTTTTACCAAGTGCCCAAATTGAATTAATAACAAATGGAGATGTTTTAAATAAAGAGAGATTAATCAAACTTTTTGATGCAGGATTATCCACTTTACTTATAAGTGTTTATGATGGTCCACAAGAGGAAAAACAATTTTATAACCTTTGTAAAGATGCTGGTTTACGTGAGGATCAATATGTTATTCGTAATAGATATATGCCAGAGGAATTAGACTTTGGTTTAAATATTAGTAACAGAAGTGGTACACTTGCAAATGCCGAATATAGCATACCTGCATTAAAAAAATCATTAAACACAAAATGTAATTATCCTGCATATAATTTTTTTATAGATTATAACGGAGATGTTCAAATGTGTTCACATGATTGGGCAAAAAAGTTTATAGCAGGTAATCTTAAAAAACAAAAAATAATTGATATATGGCTAAACCAAAAGTTTCAATTTGTAAGAAAAAAACTTTTATCAGCAGATAGAAATTTTTCACCATGTAATAAATGTGATGTATCTGGAGAATTAATTGGCAACAAACATGCAAAAGAATGGAATAAAATAAATGAAAAACTGGTTAAAAAAAATTCATAGATTAAATCCAGACATTGTTGATAGATCAAAATATTTAAGATTAGATAAGAATGAAAGAGTAATTTCTTTTGAAAAGAAATTAATTAATTTTTTAAAAAAAAAAATTGATACTTTTAATTTATCAGCATATCCAAATACATTTAGAATAAAAAAATTAATTGCCAATCGAATAAAAGTAAAAGAGCAGATGATTTATTTATCAGCAGGTTCTGATATATCACTTAAAACATGTTTTGAATTATTTACAAAAAAAAATGATAAGATAATCATTACAAGCCCAACTTTTGGAATGGTAAATGTATATTCTGATATTTATGGATTGAAGGCCATTAAGATTGGATATGATAAAAATTTAGAGCTCAACTATAAAAAATTATTCCAGAATTTAACAAAGAAAATTTCTTTAATTATTTTAGCTAATCCAAATAGTCCTACAGGAACCATCATACCAGAAAAAATTATGATTAAAATTTTAATAAAGACAAAAAAACTAAATATACCACTGGTAATTGATGAGGCTTATGAAGGTTTTTTTGTAAAAAGTTATATTAAGTTTATTAAAAATTATAAAAATTTAATAATAACTAGAACTTTCTCAAAATCTTTTGGTTTAGCTGGTTTAAGAGCAGGATATGCTGTTACAAATTCAAAATATGCTAACCTGATGAACAAATATAGACCGATGTATGAAATAAATTCTATATCATGTTTAGCAATAGAATTTTGTTTAAAAAATTATTCATTAGTAAAAAAGCATATAAAACAAGTTAAGTCTGCAAAGAATTTTTTAATTAAAGAATTAAAAAAGTTAGATATAGATTTTATAGATACTTATGCAAATTTTTTTCATATTAAACTTGGAAAAGATAATAAGACTTTAGAAAAAAAGTTCAAAAATAATGGTATTTTGTTCCGTAAAGGTCCAGGGGTTAAAGGATTTGAAAATTATTCAAGATTTAGTTTGGGATCGGTGGAACAAATGAAAAAAGTTTTACATGTAATAAGAAATGTCTCTAGAAAAAATTAAAAAAAATCAAAAAAATTTACTAGATAATTGTAAAAAGTTTTTACTGCAAGAAAGAAAAAAAAATATTGATATTAGTGTGAGTCCACTTTGTTTTTTTACCGTTTGGGCTAATACTCCTGGTTATTATAAAACTTTAGATTTGTATGGTTTAAAAGGTAAATCTAAAATATTATTTTTTTTCAAAAACCTGTTATCCATATCAAGAAATTTTGATTTGAAATTGTTTTTAAATGAACAAAAAATAAATACAAAGCCTATCAATTTAATACTTACATATTCTAGTAAAAAAAATTTTGATACTAATGGAAATTTTTTTGATCATAACTTTAATTTAGACTCAAAAAATTCAAGATACTTTTGGTTTTTAATTTCACTAGATAATTATATACCAAAAAAAATAAAACCAAATATTGCCATTATCGCAAAAAAAAAGAAAAAAAGTTTTAGTTTAATTTATTTATTTAAACATTTATTTGAATTATTCTTTTATTCTAATTTTAATTCATTCAAACATTACTGCTGGAAAGAATTTGATTTTTCTAAGATACTTTTAAAAAAAGTGCAATATTTAATTCACACAATAAATATTAAAAATTTAATACTTAATTATGAAGGTATTCCATTCCAAAATTATTTAATTAATGAGATAAAAAGATTGAACTATAAGATTAATACTCTTGGCTATTTACATTGTGCACCATGGCCAATTCAACTCGATTTGATTTATAAAAAGCAATCTCTTGATAGATTAATTGTATCAGGTTATCAGCAAAAATATGTTTTAAAAAAATATCTTGGATGGTCTAAAAAAAAAGTAAATATTATTCCATCACTTAGATTTAAGAAAGAAAAAAAAAAAGAATTTAATGGTTTTATATTTGTTCCATTTAATTTAGAAAAAAAAAATGATTATTTAGAAAGATTAGAAAAATATTTAATAAAAACAAAAGTTAAAAATTTTGGTAATTTTAAAGTAAGAATTCATCCTTTAAATATAAAAAGTAAAAATCACAATAATTTTAAAAGAGAATGTGAGTCCCTAATAACAAGATATTCAAAAAAAAAAAGATATAAAATCCCAAATTATTCGTTATTTTTTGGATCAGCTACTGGAGTTTGTGTTCAAGCACTTGAGGAAGGAACTTCAATTATACATTTTCCTCATGAAGAAAATCTTGATGTTTTTTCTCCAACAATCTGGTCAACAATAAATACTAAAAAAATCGGAGAAAAAACATATGTATACAAGCTTAAAAAAAAAATTATACATTTTTAGTAAATAATGAAAAAAATAAATTTCACAAATACTTTGAACCTTTTTTAAAATGATGATTCTTAAAAATAAAAATATTTTAGTTACTGGAGCTGGAAAAGGTATTGGAGAAAGTTGCGTTTATAATATTATTTTTAATGGTGGATTTGTATATGCGTTAATAAAAAATAAAAAAGATAATAAAAAATTTAAAAAGTTAAAAAATGTCAAAATTTTTAATGGTAATGTGAATAATAAAAAATTGATTTTAAAAATTTTAAGTGAGTCAAAAAAAAACAATAAACCTATTAATTGTGTAGTGAACAATGCAGGGGTAAGATTTAGAAAAAGCTTCTTAAAGATAAGTAAAAAAAGTCTAACAAATGTTTTTGATATAAATTTTTTTAGTATTTTTAATATTATGCAAATTTTTACAAACTTTGTAATAAAAAATAATATGAAGGGATCTATCGTAAATATAAGCTCAATAGTTGGTCAATTAGGCTTTAAAGATTTATCAGGTTATGCTTCTAGTAAAGGAGCACTTACGGCTCTTACAAAATCATATGCAGTAGAAATGAGTGATAAAGGTATTAGGGCTAATACTGTAAGTCCAGGCTTTGTTAAAACTTCCTTTTTTGAAGATTTTAAAAAAAAAAGAAAAAAATTATATAAGTGGACTTTATCTAGGATCCCACAAAAAAGATGGGCAGATCCAAATGAAGTTGCAGAATTAATTAGTTTTATTTTATCAGATAAAAGTAATTATTTGAATGGCGAAAATATATCAATTGATGGAGGTTGGAGTAATGCATAAAGCAGTAGGTTTAATACCCACAAGACTCAATTCTAGAAGATTACCAAGAAAATCTCTAAAAATGATTGGTAATTTGCCAATGATTATACATACATACCGTAGATCAAAAATGGCAAAGAGCTTAGCTGATGTTTTTATTTGTTGTGATACAAAAGAAGTGTTTCAGGTTGCAAGACAATATAAAGCAAGAGTTATATTAACTTCAAAAAATCATAAACAAGGTGGCGACAGAATTTTTGAAGCATATAAAAAATTAAAAAAAAAATATGATCAAGTTATTGATATTCAAGGAGATGAGCCTTTGATAGATCCTGTTAATATTAATCAAGTTGTTAAATTTCATAGAAAAAATAAAAAATATGATATTATTCTTCCTAATTTGCCAACTAGATTTAGCAAAGACCCACATGTTGTAAGACTTATCTTTAATAAAAAAAAGGAAGTCTTATATCTTACTAGATCAAATACACCTTATCATTTTGTGAGTAAAACTGATAAAATTTATAAACATCTTTCTGTAATTTCATTTAAACCAACAGCTTTGAAGGATTTCGCAAATTTTAGTCATAAAAGTAAACTTGAAAATTTAGAAGATATTGAGTTGTTAAGAGCGATTGACTTAGGATTAAAAATTAAAACTTTTTCTCTTAACGGAGATAGTTTTTCAGTCGATGTATTAAAAAACTTGGTACACGCTCGAAAAAAAATGAAAAAAGATAAGTATTATAAATATTATAAAAATAATAAATGATTATAAATTATAAAATTAATAAACAGAATTATAAAATAACATTTTGTAATAATAAAGAGAGCCCAGATATCTATAAAGCTCTGTCAAAACTTTATTGTGATAAAAAGTTGCTTTTAATTATAGATAAAAGATTAAATGCTAAATTCACAAAATTTTTGTTTAAAGATCTTAAAAAATGTGGATTAAAAGTTACTTTATTAAGAGTAAGTGGATCTAAAATAAATAAGAATAAAGAATTCCTTTTCAAAATAATTGATAAATTAATAGAAAAAAAATTTACAAAAAAATCAGTTCTATTGTCATGTGGTGGTGGTGTGGTTGGTGATGTAGCAGCATTAGCAAGCTCATTATACCTTAGGGGCATGATATACTACCATATACCAACAACCATGACGGCCATTGTTGATAGCTGTTTAGGAGGAAAAACAGGTATAAATTATAATAATATAATTAATTCTATTGGAAATTATTATCATTCTCAAAATGTATTTATTTCAAAAAATGTTATTGAATTAATACCTAAAAGAGAATTTTTATCTGGAATACCTGAGGTAATAAAATGTGGGATAATTAATGATAAAAGAATTTTGAATATATTAAGATTAAATAAAAAAAAATGTTTAAGTAGAGATTATACTTTTTTGTCTAAATTAATTAGATTATCTCTTTTGACAAAAATTAATTTTTTCAAGGAAGATGTTTTTGAACAATCAAAAAGACTTAATTTAAATTTTGGACACACTTTTGCACATGCGATTGAAATGTCTTTTAAAGGTAAAAATATTGATATTTTAAGACATGGTGAAGCTGTAGGAATAGGGATGTTATGTGAAATCTATTATTTCGAGGGTAAAAGTAAAACGTATAATATGCTTAAAGATCTATTAGATTATTATAATTTACCAATAAATCTGTCACATCTTAAAATCGGTAAAAAGGTTAATAATTTAAAAAAGAATATTTTCAAAAATATTTTTTTGGATAAAAAAAAAATTGGTAGATATCCAAGAATTATAAAGTTAGAGAAAATTGGTAAATCAAAAATTGTTGAAATGAAAAACAATAACAATATAAGACAAACTATAAATAATGTGATTTTTTAAAAGCACTTAAAAATCAGAATAAATGTTTAAAAATATTTTTAAAAACAAAAAAATTTTAATAACTGGACACACTGGATTCAAGGGATCTTGGTTAACATTATGGTTGGTTAAACTAGATGCAAAAGTTATTGGTATTTCTGATCGAATTCCAACAAATCCATCTCATTATCAACTTTTAAGATTAAATAAAAAAGTAAAAAATTATAAATTAGATTTGATTGATTTAATTAATCTTAAAAGAATAATCAGAAGAGAGAAACCTGATTTTATTTTTCATTTAGCAGGACAATCACTAGTGAAGAGATCTTTTAATAATCCAAAATCTACTTTTGATACAAACACTATTGGAACTTTAAACTTATTGGAATGTTTAAGAGAACTTAAAAAAAAGTGTATAGCAATTCTTATTACCAGTGACAAAGTTTATAAAAATTTAGAAATTAAAAAGGGTTATAAAGAAAATGATCTCTTAGGTGGAACCGACCCATATAGTGCTTCAAAAGCAGCTGCAGAATTAGTAATTCAATCATATATAAAATCTTTTTTTTCAAAAAAAAATAACAGAACGTTCATTGCAATAGCTAGAGCAGGAAATGTCATTGGAGGTGGAGATTGGTCTGATGATAGATTAATTCCAGATTGTGTTAAATCTTGGTCCAAAAACAAATCTTTAAAAATAAGAAATCCCTTTTCTACTAGACCATGGCAACATGTACTTGAAGCTATAAATGGTTATTTAACTTTAGCTCAAAAACTCAGTCAGAATGAAAAACTTCATGGAGAAGCTTTTAATTTTGGTCCAAAAAAAAACAGTGATTTTGATGTTATTACAGTAATAAAATTTATGAAAAAATCTTGGGGTAAAATTAGTTGGTCTAAAACAAATAATAAGAATAAAGGCCATAAAGAATCTAAATTATTAAAACTTAATTCACTTAAAGCAAAAAAAAAATTAAATTGGAAATGTATTTTATCTTTTGCAGAAACTATTTATTTAGTAGCAGAATGGTATAAAGAATTTTACACTAATAAAAATATAACAAGTTTTAAACAATTAAAATTTTATGAAGAAAAAATTAAAAAAAAACAGTTATAAAGTTGTAATTTTAGCAGGTGGTTTTGGTACAAGATTATCTGAACATACTAGAACAATCCCAAAACCCATGATTAAAATTAATAATGAACCTATTTTATCTCACATAATTAGATGTTATTCAAAATTTGGTTTTAAGGATTTTATAATTGCTTTAGGTTATAAAGGACATGTCATAAAAAATTTTTTCAAAAAAAAAAAATTAAATATTAACGTTCAATTAATTAACACAGGTATCAATACAATGACAGGAGGCAGGCTTAAGAGATTAAAGAAATATATTGGAAGTGAAACTTTTTTGGTAACTTACGGAGATGGTGTTTCAAATATAAATTTAAAAAAATTAATTTCTTTTCACAAAAAAAATAAAAATTCTGTTACATTGACTGCTGTAAGACCACCAGCTAGATTTGGAGGAATTAAAATTAATGGTCAAAAAGTTAAATATTTTAAGGAAAAATCAAAATTAGATGAAGGTTGGATTAATGGAGGTTTTTTTGTTATGGAACCAGAAATTTTAAAATACATTAAAAGTGACAAAACTGTTCTTGAAAGATACCCCTTAGAAAAAATTTGTAAAATTAGAAAACTTGGTGCTTATAAACACCATGGTTTTTGGCAGTGTATGGATACTTTGAGAGACAAAAAACTGCTAGAAGAAAATATCCACAAATTAAAATAGTTAATGAAAAAAAAAATTTTAGTTGCAGGTGGTACGGGTTTTCTTGGTTACAATCTTCTTAAAAAATTAAGTAACTTAAATTATTCTCTTTATTCGTTATCTACAAAAAAACCAAAAAAGGATAGAAAGGTTAAAAAAGTAAATTATCTTATTTGTGATGTTTTTAATAAGAATAAGCTACAAACTAAATTAAAATGCAAATATGATTATATAGTAAATTTTAGTGGTTATGTAGATCATAGTGATAAAAAAAAAACAATTCAAAGTCATTACTATGGATGTAAAAATTTAATTAATTTTTTTAAAAATAAAAAAATAATTAATTTTATCCAAATTGGTAGCAGCATGGAGTATGGGACTTCTAATTCACCACATAAAGAAATATTTAAATGTAATCCTGTGGGAAACTACGGAATTGCAAAATATAAAGCTACTAAATATTTAAGAAAAATTGGAAGTAAAATAAATTTTCCTTATACAATTTTTAGGTTATACCAAGTTTATGGACCCAACCAATCAAAAAATAGATTAATTCCTATCGTAATTGACTCTTGTTTAAAAAATAAAAATTTTGGTTGTACAATAGGAAGTCAAAAAAGAGATTTTTTATATGTGGATGATTTGAGTAAACTAATAATTAAATCTATCCAAAAAAAACCTAAGAATAAAATTTACAATGTTGGGGCTGGAAATAAAATTAAAGTAAAATTATTAATTAAGCTTATAAATGAATTAGTTGGATTTGGTAATCCTATATATGGTAAAATCAAAATGAGAAAAGACGAGGTTCAAAATAATTACCCAGATATTACACAAGTAAAAAAGGACTATTTATGGAAACCTGGATATAATATTAAAAGAGGTTTAGAGAAGACAATTAAATTTTATAAAAAAATGAATTAGTTCCCATTAATAAATTATTTTTTACTTATTCTAAATTCTTATAAAAAGGATTATGATATCTTTTGTTGTAATCAGTGTGATCAAAATCGTGATGAATAAAAAATCTTTTTCCTAAAAAACTCCATTTCTTCCAATATATTGACATTGTTTCAGATAATTCAGGAATTTTTTCAATTTTTGATTTATTAGTTAAATTAAAATCATTAATTGCACCAAGTTCACCCGTTTGACTTGATGAAAAATTTAAATCATCAAAATATAAAAAAACTTTTGGCAATTTGTTTTGTTGATTCAAAATTTTTAAAGACTCTTGTGTTGAAAAAAAATAGTCAGCGTCATTAAATAATGCTGCAATTGGTGCAAAATCTCCTTTTTTGATAAATTGTGGTACTGTTTCGTTAAAATTACCGTATATAATTTTACTTCTTTTTAAATGGTTAATAGAATTACTTTTTGAAGATTTCATCTCACCTTCAGTAAATTGATAAACTCGATCTCTATAATCTTTAGGTGGAGGCAATCCTTCCCCACCTTCAAATCCATAAATTTCAATTTTAACATTAAAAAGCTTTTCTATTTCTTCAGTATAATGTTCAAGATCAAGTAATCCTTCACATTCCCAACATCCGAATTCAATCACAGAAATTTTTTTACATTGAAGTTGTGAAGCAAGACTTGCTGACAAAAAAAGGCCTAGAGCATAGTGTGGTCTAGGTAATGATCCTTTAAGTATAAGATTAAAAAATTTTTTTTCATTAATATTAAATTTATAAAAAAAATACTTTAATTTGTTTAATATCGTAAAGTATTTTTTACTTGAGTTTGATAACACTATATATACTTCCTCTTTAATAGGTTTAATTTTTCATTGACGCTAAAAAAAGACTCAACAAAAAGAGCAGAATTTACGTATTTGATAGGAGTACCAATTGTATTTCTAGACAAAAAATCTCTTTGTTCAAAATTTCTATAATAATTCTTATATTTTGTTTTAACAATTTTTACTATATCTGATTTTTTTTTTACTAATTTTGAACTCATGATCAAATTTAATATACTTTCACCTTTTTTTTCTTTCCTGACTCTTGCGGTAAATACTGTATAATTATCTATTTTTCTAATTTGTGCTCTATCAAAATTTTTATCAAAGTTTTCAGAGTATGCTAGGTGTTTTCTACTTATTTTTTTGGCTATTATCATTGCATGTTGGCTTACTATAAGTCTTGGCTTTATATTTATTTTACAATTATCAATAATCAAACTTTCTACACCACAATAAGTAGTAACATAGATTTCATCATAAAGTAATTTATTGATCAAAACTTTTTTATTTTTGATAATGATTTTTTTAATAAATTTTTTTACAAATTTAATTTTATTGTCTTGAGAAATCTTTTCATATAAGGAATTAAGATTATACTCATAGTTTTTTTTTGCTAAATATCCCAAGGGTTTAAAACTATTTACATTTCTTTTAATTTTCGTCTTAAAATTTCTTTTTAAAAATTCGTTTATCAAAGGAATATTTCTCTCTTCAAATTTTGTATCAGGAACTATGACATTAGTTTGAGTACTTATAAAATAATCTCTAAATTTATAATATGCCCAAGCACCACCAATTTTTTTGTTTGAGTCAAATATTGTAATCTTATGGCCAGCTTTTCTAAGATGATTTGCTATAATAAGAATTATTGGAGAAGAACCAATCAAAGCTATTTTTTTTTTTTTCAAAATATACCTTCTTTTACTTTATTTTTTTTACTTCAATTGTAAAAAATTCAAAATACTCTTTAGTGTTGTTATAAGTTTTTGAGATTTTTTCGCAATATTTTATTTTAAAATTTTTTTTTGAAAAATTTTTTTTTAATTCTTCTTTTGAAACAAATCTAAAGAAACCTTTATTACCAAAATATGGAGAATTTTTTCTTTTAAAGGAATTTAATGTGCTCCCATCAAATCTATCTTTTTCTCTAATCCAACTTGTTGATTTTTTACTTGGGGTATATGAAAAGTAAATACCGTTTTTTTTTAACTTATTGTAGATTTTATTAATTAATATTTTATTTTGATCAAAGTTTAAATTATATGAGCTAAATACATCAATTATTAAGTCATAATTATCTTTAAGCTTATCCAAATCTAACATATTGAAATGTAAAAAATCTAAGTCTTTTTTATAATAAGCATATTTTTTTTTACATATTTTTATAGCAAATTTACTAAAATCTATAGCTGTCAAGCTCATGTTGTGATGAAGAATTGCAGGAACGTTTGCACCAGTTCCACAACCTAATTCTAGAACTTTTATTTTCTTTTTATCTTTATAATTTCTTCCCAGAAATCTACAAAGTTCTTCATTGGGGAAATTTCTCTGACTTTTCAAATTATTTTTAAATGTGTTTTCCCAGAAATTTTTATTTTTCATAAATTTAAATTCGTATTATATAATTGTTAATAATATTTGAACAAAAACCTTTTTTAAAAAAGGATATATTATATTCTTTTTGAGATATATTTTCAGTCTTGTCTGGAAGATGTTTACCTAGAAAATACCATTTAATTTTTCTTAATTTAAATTCTCTAATTGCTGCCTCTTGAATATAATGACTTATAAATTTTTGTCTTGCCAGTTGATTATATACGCCAACTGAATAAAATGCTTCATCAGAACTGATATCATATAAAGAACCAGCAATCATTGTATTATTGTGAAGATAAAATAAAAATAATGATTTTTTGTTACATAAATTATCAAATTGTTTATCCCAACTTTGATCACTTCTTGTTTGTTTTTTTGCTTCATTAAAGTGTAAATTCTTAAAATTTAACCAAATTTTTTTATCGTAAATTTTATTATCAAAAACAAGAATTTTGTTAACAATTTTTTTATTTAAAATGTTTAAATAAGATTTTCTAAAATTTTTTCTTATTTCAATTAATGAATTTTGCAAGTTTAAATATAAATGATAGTTATCTATAGTTTGAAATTCATTTTTACTATCAAAATATAAGTCATTTTTTTTTATTTCAGGACCATGTTTTGATAAATCAATTTTTTCAATTTTAAGATATTTTTTAAGTTTAATAAAAAAGTTGATTATATTATTTGTTATATTTTTTCGTGAAACCTGATCTAGTTCATCTTTAAATATTGGTAGATATAAATTATTATCAAAATAACTAATTATGTTTTTTTTTTTAAAATAAAATGCTGGAACTAACGCAACAGGATCTTCTTTGTTATAAACAATTAAAGAAATATCAATAACTTGATCATCAAAATAATCATTATATATTTTTTGGTAATCTAGAAAATTTTCAGAAAATATTACACTTTTAAAGCTTAAGGTATTATAAACTTTATTCCATAACTCATGATTATCTGATCTAAAACAAATTTTAAATTCATTTATATCAACTATTTTTTTTATATTTTTAAATATTAAATCCAAACTCATGGTTGACATATAAATTTATAATAATTAGTAATAAAAATTTATATTAAATTTTGTTCAATTTTTGAACATAATAGTCTTAAAGTTTGTAATTTCAAACCTTTATAACAAAATCAGCCTAAATATACCTGTAAATCAAGTGTTTGTGTGCCATTATAAAAATATTATTAGATTTTTTATTTAATTATTTTGCACAAAATAAACATAATTAACATATTAAAAAACTCCAAAAAAATATATTATTTAAAAAATTTTTATTTAGAAAAAATGAAAAAAGTTTTTATAGTTTCAAATGACAAATTTTATTTAAATAATAAAGATTTTTTTAATTCTAATAAAAACACATATACAATTATCAATAGTATTTCTAGGTTTTGCAAAGTTTATTTAATAGCCCGTAA
>MDTB01208308.1_pt1 | contig 15360 bp, 6 predicted proteins | sample 811161 | NCBI WGS metagenome assembly MDTB01 (sample SAMN05326650, study PRJNA326480) | marine metagenome | isolation source: seawater | place: Mediterranean Sea | collected 2009 | reverse complement strand
GACATCACTTCTTCTTCTTTACGAGAGGGGTGAGATACTTGATGGTCTCTGGCGAGGCCAAGTCTATGGGGGTCTCATTCGCATCGTTGACCACGAGAAGGTTCGCCCCCTGCTTTTGCAGGTACCTCGCCGTCTCGTAGTGTCCACGCTCGCAAGCCCGGTGGAGACACGTGTTACCGTGCTTATTTCGGGTAAGAACGTTCATACCTAAGGTTATTCGACCCTTGAAGGTCAAGAGATGTTCGACTGTGGCCGTGTTACCATAGAAACTCGCCAGATGCAGGCAGTCGTCTCCCGCCCCCTTGCTCTGGATGGCAGGGAGGGATCCACAGTCGAGCAAATAGGCGACCATTTCTGTCGCACCTGAAATGCACGCATAATGCAACGGAGTCAGCCAATCGTTGTCGTACGCATTGATGAGCCCACATGCCACTATATGATTCTTTGGGATCTCGATGATCGGCTTCTCCTCCTCCTCCACCTTCAGCGACCTTCTCCCTCGCCTCACACTCCCTAAGCTTTCAACACTCACGTCATCCTCTAAATCAGCTTCCTCTACTTCTCTATCGATACACGCCTCAACAAGCAACTTCGCGCATTCCAAATCGCCTTTCACTGCCGCCTTGTGTAGGGCAGTAAGTCCCTGCGCTGTAGCAGCCTTAACATCTGCGCCAGATTCCAGAAGAAATACCACAGCAGCGTGGCGACCATACTCAACCGCAATATGCAAAGGCGTCTCTTCAGTCCTTATTTTCCTCTCGTGAAGGCAGAAAGGCTCCAAATACAAGCACTCAGCCAGTGTCTTTACATCACCCTTCTTAGCGACCTTATGAATATCTATATCCAAGTGTGTCTTCTTATTTGTATCTCCTATATCTACAAGCGATGCTTGGAGCTCGCGTGCGGCCTCTAACGCCTCTTCATGCATCAAATTAGGGGTGTGAACTTCCGATGCCAGATCAAGTTTTCACACTCCATGCTCTTACCATGAGAGGTACTCTGAGGGATTTAGCCTTATTGCCGTAAAAAAAGTATATATTAATCCCTTTCTAGCAGTCGTTTGCGCACTGATGAAACAGGTAAGGGGGTAAATGCTCCAAACTGCTGCCTAATATTGTAAGAGGTAAGAGATGTCTGCAGATCACATCAGCTTCGCACGCTCTCGATTCCTGATGGTTTGTGGATTCCTGAACCTTGATAAGAGCGATTCGGCGTATCTGTGGTCAGCGTTCGACATGGTTGATAAGGACTTTAGTGGGACGGTCCGAGTGCAAGAGTTTGCCAACACCTTCTTGTGCACTAAGCCACCTATGCAAATCTTATTCAATTTGACGTTTGACAAGTACTCATGGACACCTCCTGTGAAGAAGTTTAAGGCTGCGGTTGAACACCACGATGACGACGACACTGTCGACTTCGAGAAGCTTAAGGAAGAAATGGGAAAAAGCGAAGACGAACGAGCTGAAATTGAGGAACGAAAAGAGAACGAACGACAATTGAAGCTTGCCGAAGAGCATGAAAGACGTCATCGGCCCGACTATGTCCGCTTCCTCCTTTTCCTTTGCTTCTTCATGTCCATCCCGAGTGAAGACATGGCGCGCTTCGTGTTTTGGCTGTTCTTCGAGATCCCGAACGTGCAGCCAACGAAGGAGACATTGGTTGACTGTTGTGATAAATTATGGGACAAGAAGAATCACAACAAATCATGGTATGTTGGCGAAGCAAAGGGACTACTCAAGGTGGTCGATGCTGGCTTCAACGCCCACACCTTCACCCTCTCGGACCAGCGCACCGGGGGCTCATGGACACTCCCTTACGTCGAGCTACGCAAAGAGATCACTCGCAACCTGGGTAATAAGCAATTCTGGCAGCGGGTGGGAGCTGGTTTCTTCTACTCCATGGGGCACGTGGAAAAGCAGCTTAATAAGCTCAAGGACCTTCGAATCCGCGGTGCGCCACCGGACCCCACACTAAAGGGTGACCGTAGCGATGGGCGATCGAACATCCGCGAGTTCGCCCGTCACTACCGAACCTATATGAACATGCCTCAAGAGAGCGAAGACGATTTCGCGGGTACAAGCTGCATATCCACAGTGTGCAACGTGCTATCAGCTTGGTGCAGCCAGTACGCAGAGCGCTTCAAAGCTGTGGCTCCTGAAATCGAGTTTGATACATCTATGGGTCTGGGGGCAGAGGGTTATGTGCGTCCTGCTAGCCGTGGCACGCTAGCAAAGTTCAAACAGCAGCTGCGAGAGAGAGGCGCCCTACCGGGCGATAGCGACGACGACGTTAGCGTAAGGAGCGGCAACAGTCGTAGCTCCCATGAGAAGGAGACGGATATCGAGCGTGCCATCCGTCTAGAGCAAGAAGCAGAAGAGGAGGCAAAGGGCACAGACGAGGCCGTGGTGCCTCTTGAGTACAAGTTCAGGCGGCAGTTGGTCCTACCGGCGAGGGTGCTCCATCACAAAGCGAGAGAAATGAAGGCCTCTAGCAAGAAGATATTGGAGCGAGTAGAGCTAGAGGTCATCAGCGAGACGGAAATTAAGAAAAATATTCCCCAGTACGCTGCACTGGACTTGGACAGCATGCCTCATGACGACTCTTCCTTGGGCCCTACCATTCGCACCGACGAAGACGACGAGAGTAGCATTGCTAGTCTTAGTCTTGCCGGTGGATAATGATCTATGTGCATATTTAATGTTGATTGTGTACTCTTGTGGATGTGTCAATTTGCTGTCATCGCAAACAACAAAACTTTTTGAACAACAAGCGGACATTTGACTTTCATCGACCTATCCTGTAATTCACAGACGTCACTCGCGCGTCTGCGTTTTTTCATAAGGTCGATTGTGACTCATTTGACTCAAATCGATCAATATTTTTGAAAATATAAGACTTCTGTGACTGTTTTTACAGTCGATCAGGAGCATCCCGAGTAAACAGCAGGCTAAGCTGAATAGTGAGAACGCGGTGTCATTTAGGTCTCTGAAATGAACCGCTACAAGGTCACTAAGCAGCTTGGAGATGGCACGTATGGTTCCGTGTTAAAAGCGGTCAATCGGCAGAGTGGAGAGATCGTGGCTGTCAAGAAGATGAAGAAGAAATTCTACAGTTGGGATGAATGCATGCAACTTCGTGAAATCAAGTCGCTGAAGAGGCTAAACCACCCAAATATTGTCAAGTTGAAGGAGGTAATCCGTGAAAACGACGAGCTTTTCTTTGTGTTTGAATTTATGGAGGGCAACTTGTACGAGGTTTGCAAGAAGCGTGATCGGCACTTCCCGGAACAACAAGTGAGGAACATGATGTACCAAATTTTCCAGGGCATAGCCTTCATGCATCGTAATGGCTTCTTTCACAGGGACATTAAGCCTGAGAACATGCTCGTGAAGGGAGATGTGGTGAAGATAGCTGATTTTGGACTGGCGCGCGAGATTCGCTCCAAGCCGCCTTTCACGGACTATGTCAGTACACGTTGGTACCGGGCCCCCGAAGTGCTACTACGGTCAGATAATTACAACAGTCCCATCGACATCTGGGCGTGTGGTGGCATTCTCGCTGAGTTGTTCACGTTGCGGCCCTTGTTTCCCGGGTCGAGCGAGGCAGACGAGTTGTACAAGATTTGCGCCATCCTGGGCACGCCCAATGCGGAAACATGGAGTGATGGTCTACGCTTGGCAGGAGCCATGCAGTTTCGGTTTCCGCAGTTTGTGTCCACTCCACTATCCCAGGTGCTGCCCAATGTGTCACTGGAAGCCGTAGAGCTGCTCACTGATCTCATGAGGCTCGACCCGCACAAGAGGCCAACAGCTAGTCAGGCGCTCCAGTATGCATTTTTCCAAGTCAATTGTGCTATGCCTGCCCCAGAGGACTCTGCAGTGCCTCAACCCTCTACCTTCACCCGAAGGCCTCCTCAGAAGACAGAGACGGAGAAATACGAGGAGGAAAGAGCAGCCGCCAAGAAGCTTCAGAAGGAGCTCGAGAAGGGCCAAGTGTACGAGACGCCTGAATTCAATCTGCTACACGAGACGGCAGACCAACCTCGCATGGCGGCCAACTTCGTGCAAGATCGCGTAGATGGCATTCCTCGCCAGGGCAATCCCACCATGACTGCCGCTGATTCTGAGCGATTGCAGCAGCGAGAGCAGGTGATCGCCCACCGCGGTGCGAACCCTCGCAGCTCGACAGATGATTTACTAGACAACTTGGAGGCAGATCTCGAGGCTCTCATTGGGAGCACGTCTCCAGAGAAGCCTGCCGTACCCACGGAGGAGCCCGGGCTCGGAAGCAGTGGCAGTAACAGCAGGCTAGCTCCGAGCGGGAGCAGTGCTGGGCTGACTGGCGACACAGCGGGACAAAGTCTCTTTACGAGCCCTAGTAAGGCGGCTCTTGGAAGCAGCCCGAGCAAGGGCGCCCTCGGCGGCAGCTCAAGCAAAGTCGGTCTCGGCTTAGGCTCCAGCAGCAGTCGCTCGAGGATGAACCCTATCGATCCTTCCTTGGAGGCCCTTCTGGGCGGGGACAGTAGTCCAAGTGGTGCTAATCCAGCCCCACGCTACTCGCCTGTGTTCAAACCCGAGGAAGTGATAGCCGGTGCGAACCAGGAGGGCGGCGACTTGGGGGGATTCCGCTCCCTCGCTCCGGCGGGGAGCAAAGCGAACCTAGCTCCGAGTAGCAGTAGCAGTCGTTTGACTTCTTCGGACGTAGCAAGCATAGGGGGGCTTGCTCCAAGTGGGAGCCAGACTGGTCTTGGGAGCAAGACTGGTGTAGGAGGGAGAGATAGGTCGCATTTGGGTATCAGCAGCACCTTCGGAGACAAGATAGGCGGCGGCATCGGGGCTCCTGCTGGCAGCAGTAGCAGTAGTGGTAGCAGTAGTAGCATTAGCGGTAGTAGCAATAGAAATGGTGCAATGGGTGTAGGTGGGGAAGGGGGGTACCAACCTAGTGCGTTCGGTGATAGTGCAGGGGGGCTGCAGGACTCCCTGGGCCAACTGGGCGTCCCCGCGAAGCAAGGCGACTTCGACTCAAGCACAAATCGGTACACCCGCCAAGCGCGGTACAAACCTACACAGCCGATAATTGAAGTTGGCGGGCACACATTCACGGAGAATCTGGGCAAACCAGGCGCCAGACCTAACGCTGGACAGGGTGGGACTCTGGGCGCGCCGAGCGGAGGGGCTGGTGGAGTTGGCAACGGACCGAGCAGTCGCTTTAGCCGCCTGGCAAGCTTCGGCATGGGCTCAGTGGGCGGAGGCGCTACCACTGGGTCAACGTACGGCGCGACCAAGGACAACGGTGCCACAGGCTACGGGCTTGGGTCAATGGGGCAATAGGAAAGAGTGCTGTCGCTTAATTTCTCTCTACTTTGCCACAAATTAAAGAAAAACTTTTTCGCAGTTTGCTCCCTCTTAATCGTGTTCTCATTCTCTCGCTGTATCAGCCAACGATGTACTCGAAGGTCGACGCCACGATCTCGTCCTCATACCCCTCGTCCTCGTCGTCAGCCTCATCTTCGTCATCACTGCCCAACCTACGGTCCATGTCCAAGGCAACGGCGCGCATTTGTGCATCCAAGTACTCATGCTCGTCAGAAAACTGTGTTCGTTGCGCTCTGTCTGGGGACGTCCTTTTCGGGGATAAATCACCCTCAGAAGTGCTGGCAGACAGGCGGCCTCCTCGCAAATTCGAGGCACTCGAGAAGCTGCTCATGGAACCTGAAGACATGCCAAGGGACATACACGAGTTGTGTAGCGACCATATCTCCAAATCTGAGAGCGTTGAAGTCTTCTTGTACGTGTCTCGCGCATACTCCTCGAAGTCACTGCTGCTGAAGCAGCTGGCCGACCCAATACTGGATCGGAAGGTGGAATGTTTCGGGTGAAAGTCATCATATTCGTCCACAGAGTGAGCAGCTAAAATGCCCTCAATGCCTGGAAGTACAATATCATTATCCCTTTTTTGCTCCACTTCATCGATTCGGGCCGCGTAAGGCGTATCATTTTCCTCGTAGGTGCCGCTTGCATCCATGTGCAGCCTTCCTGTGTTGGCATCAACCGAGACAATCGCTTTCTTGCCATTTACAATTCGGTTCAAAAGCCTGCGAAAAAGACCCAATGACAGCTCTGATGCAAAAGAAATCTTAAAATAGCCTATTGAAGCAAGTTTTTCGTCATTGCGTTCCAAGTTCTCCAAGATGCACTTCTGGCTAATGAACATGTTCTCACAGAATTTCGAGCATGTACTCAGCACAAGCAAGTCTCTAAGCTCCAAGTACTGCCAAATAGTTTCTGAGTTCTTCATTAACACAATGGCTACCTTGTGAGACACATTCTCGAAGATCTTTGCATCCTCACGGCTGATTTCGGATTTCCGATTAATTCTCACCGGTGACGTGGACCCCTTTGCGTCTGTAATTAGGCTTTCAGACACACCTTTCAGCCCAAAGATGCTGCCAAATGGCCGCATCCACTCCATTAGCACTTCCATTTCACGTGAGCTACGCGTTACTCCAAGATCTTCTATCCCTTGCTTGGCTTGGCCTATTTCCTAGCTCCACATGACCGATACCGAGATATTTTTCGCAAATAGGAAATAATTCCTTCTCTTATCGTGAACACACCTAGTAGATAACGCAAATGGTTTTCTAGCTCGGCACCTCTTTGCCATTTCGAGTCGTCTCTACCAGAGAAGTGAAGTAGACCTCCTGAACTACTGACTATAGTGAATTATAGTCACGTGTGGTCGTCAGAGCATGTCTGGCTTACTTAATCTACGGACTACTTCATTACGACCTCAGTGGGACAACATATTCTCCAAAAACCAGGTGGTGGTCTCATTATCCCTCGAGCCAGGTTCGGGCCAGGACATTACCATGGAGTACGCCAACGAGGAGTTCTTGCGAAGCTTCTTAATTGTTTCTGACGATGACTATGTGGATAATGTTCTTTGGCAACCCAATAGTCAGGACCTGTTGAGGGGGCAGCTCTTGAAGTCCCTCCTGTACGAGGATCCGACCAAGGATGACCAAGATACGACGAGTGACAAAATAAACTTGGAAATTCGTGGGCATGCCCCGACTCATCAGCGCATCTTACATCTTACGGGTGAAGCTATGATGACAGGAGGGAAGCGGACGTGCTATGCATTGATGAGAAGGAAGGACGGGGACCCGATGTTTTGTCACATGGCGATCACCCCACTCAGCAAGGGCTCAACGGATGCAGTAGTGGAGAACTTATGCTTGAAGCGCAAGAAGGACAACAAATCAGAGTATGTGTCTGGGGAAGGAGAGACCGTGGAGGGAGAGGAGGAGGGCTCAAGCCGGAAGAAGAGGAAAGCATGTTTCGAAAGAGCGAGGAGCAAACTTGTCCCAAAAATATATTCTGACGAAGAGTTAAAGGGTGTACTGGACGTGTGTCTAAGTAGAGGGGACGGAGGAGAAGTGGTGAGCCTAGCCAAGACGAGTGGGGAAAAGGTGAAGATGGAAGACGAGACAGAGGTGCTCCTTAAGGGGAAGACTTTCTCACCTGCCGTCGACACTGACGTATCTACTGCATGTAATTCATCTACTATTTTGGACAGCTCAAGCACTTGTAGTGGTACTGATCGGGTGGGGGGCAAAGAACCGGTTTCCGACCACGTTCCTCCAGACATCCCGTCCGCCGACCCTGCTCCGGCACAAGTCGCCCAATCCAAGCTATCACCGGAAGGGGTAGGGACGGTGCCGTTGAAGCACTTATCGCGAGGATCCGGAGAGGACACGTGGTCGAGGATAATGCACGACAAGCTGCAGATCGTGCCGACGAAGCGCGAGCGCATGTATGCAATAATTACTATTCGCTCGACTCCTTCGGTTGCCTCTGCAAGTCACATGTCTGGCTTCTACTACCACGGTCCATGTTCATACTCGAAGGACCTAGACGCTGGGGACGACGTTTTCCAAAACCTCTTTAGCCCATCATATAATGGCCATGGTAGCATCCCACCAGTAGGTCGTGGTATAGCCAAAAAAAGAAAGGGTCCAGCAGGATGAAGTCAGACCGTCAAAGGAGAAGCCCCTTCATCCGCCTGACCATAACAGAATGCGCGAATGCACGCGGACTTCCTCTCAAGGCACGAGCTGTTTGAGTCTGACAAGCGCTGAGGTAAGAGATATCAAGACTTATATTGTGCACGATAGGAGATAGGCAGCTCAGATCTAAAATGGCATGCTCCACCTTGGCTGATTCTGGGAACACTCCTAAAAGTCGTTATAACAAAGTGTTTGTTTGTATTTTTGTTTGACCCCTTGTTTCATCCCTGGCGCTTGAATGGAACATTTAGAAGGTTGTGTGGAGGCCATCCTGAACAAGATGAGGATGAGGATGATATGGTGAAAGAGATAGATTCTGAAGTTCTGACGAAGCAACCCGAGGGAATTCGTGCAAAAGAAAACGAACAAATAATGCTTCATTCTTTCTTTGTGCGTCCTTTTGACCTCCAGAGAACGGGCGCGATGTAAGAGAGTGTCATCTTCCTGTAATAGCTTCAGCGATGTCCACATCTTCCGAGGTTGCACCGAGTTGTGACAGCTCCATATCCAGGATATCCCATATTACTCAGCAGCTCAGCTCTTGTTTGTCGCATCCCAAATTCACTTCTGCGTACAAGCAAGATGGGTAAATTTAAGACATGCGACGCAAGCCATGAGTCAGACTTTGCTTTTTAATTCTGGCCTCATATAATTTGAGCCACTTGAGGTTAAGTTGCTGTCTCAAGGCTCGGTCCCGTTGAGCCTTCAAAAGAACCCCTTGTGAGGCTTCGTTTACATCTGTGTTCGTCGTGTAATTGGTTGATTCTCCGAGAACTGATTTAAGTGGGCCTAGTATAAGTCGGCTATGCCCAAAGATTTAGAAGGAAAAGAGATGAAGGGCCCTCCAGGCCTGCGCGGCGCAAAGGCGGCTCAGGCAATGAGAGTAAAGACAATCGATGAGCCTGAGATTGACATAGGGTACCAACCTCTGAAAGAAGTCAAATTGGATCTCTCTGATAATGCTGATAGACGCTTTACTGATGAAGAAAACTACCGTGCTTACAAGCTCTTCTCCATTATTGACACGAGTAGCAGTGGTAGCGTGACTCTGCGCGAATTGAAGCGTAGTTTGATGGGTGATACATTCCGGACCTTCGAGAAACGCTTTGACCATCCAGATACTGGTATTGTTTTTGGCCTTGATGAAGATGAGTGCGTGGTGGTGAAGGATATAGAGAAGGGGTCCCCTGCAGCCATGGACCCATACATGGCCACCGGTCTGCAAGTATGGTCCATCAATGGCTCGAAGATCCCTCCGCACAACAAGACTAGTCTAGACATGGCGTACGAGTGTTTGATCAGTCTGTATGACGAGCCCGTGACTTTTGCTTTTGTTGAGCCCATCCTGATCATCACTAAGTTTTCCAATCGCCTGGACATCGAATTCGACAACGAAATGCTGTACGAGGTTGAGCTCCCTGTCGGTGCGGTGAACAACCTACAGATCTTAGAAAGCAAGATCAAGTTGGCCATGCGCCATTGCGACCCATTTCTGCACCAGATCCATATGAGCTTTGATGGCAAGCGTCGCCAGGCGTACTTTCACAGTCATCACGACCAGTTTCGCCTGCTCTTTTTTAGCGGGCCGAACCGATCACGGTCATGCAAGTTCGCCTTGGGGTTCGCAAATGAGGATACAGAATTTGGGTTTAAGCATCGTGGGCAACCTATGGTGTACGACCTGGAACTGGGAGTGAAGTACGACGAGGCGGAGCTGGTCTTTACCGAGCTTTTCGAGAAGTTTGACGAAGACAAGAGCGGCGAATTCGAATACGAGGAGTTCCGCGACTTTTACATCAGGTTTCTGGACAATGAGGAGAGCATTCAGCTGCTACGAGACTATGCGCAGTACAAGTTCCGCGACCTGGAGAAAGAGGCGTATTACTTTGAACAGTTAGAGATCGCCCGCAAGAAGAAGGAGAGACGAGCGGCGCTGAAGGAGAGGGAGGGTGATCGCCGCAAGGAGCAGGTCCGCGTCTACAAGAGCAAGTCTGATTTTGACGCTTTCGGCATCCGAAGGAGGGTGTACGGCAACAGGCGCATAGACAACTTGAAGATGCATCGCTACAAGCGCAAGAAGGGCCGCGTCGCCATGGGCAAATTCAATAAGGAAGTCAAAGAGCTCTGTGACGCAGGAGAAGGGGAGGGCAAAGAGGATGGGTCACAAGTGTCTCTGATAACGAAGGACTCTGTCAAGAAGGGCCTCGGACCCTTGACGCCTGCCATGCGCTTCGCCAAGAGAGCTGAAATCAAGGCTATGAAGAAGGATCAGGAGCTTGCCCGCCGCCTCAAGCTCAACTCTATCTACAACTCCAGTGAAGCCCTGGTACGCAAGGCGCGCAGAGATGCTTTTCGCTCGACAGAGAATAAGTCGAATGTTCACATGATCGAGGTTCTTCTCGCAATGAAGAGAGCAGCCCGTTCGGCCATCCGCATGGGTGACACGGGTGTGGCAGGAATCACGCAGCTTAATGTCAGCATGAGCCATGTGCTGGCTACTCCCGCCCTAATTTTGAAGGCTGGCTTATTTACTGAAAATATTGATGCAGGTGACGTGGAGTTGAAGGATATGAGCCCAAAGGAGCTGCACCCCGCAACCTTCCGCTACTTCCTGATTCGCTTGCCTAAGGCCACAAACGCGGAGTTCAACAGTACTTTGACGCACCCCGCATTTTTTACGAGCGACTATGAACGTGAGCCCAGTAGACACTCCTCGCATGGTATGACAGTGTGCAAGTATATGGAGGACATGTTGATTCCAGGGCAAGAGTACAGAGAGAAAAATGGTATCGACGCCCGGTGGACGCACACACCCCCATGGGATACCAAGCAGGAACCACAATACGTCAAGTTCGAGAAGCCACCGAAGCCCTTAAAGAGCGACAGACTAGTGGCGCGGTGTACGTTGTTAAACTTGACTGTCGTAGAGCTCCCAGCTATGTCAATGCTGGTCGCCAACAGCCCCTTTGTGACGGTAATTTGTGGCAACGTGGATTACGAGGCGGAGGCCAGGGAGGCCGCTAGGCATCGCTTCAAGATGAAGAAGTCGGCTATGCCAGAGTTCATCCAAAGTACGGAGAGCGTTGCTTTTGCAGGTCAAAAGGCTCAGTGGGAGGATCTCGATTGGGTGTTCCGCGTGCGCGCGAACGACACCCTAGACTTCAAGGTATATACTGGGTCCGCGCGAAAGAATGTCTTTATTGGGGAGGCCTCTCTGTCGGCTGTGTCTTTGATCGACACCCCGATCGACAAGACGATGCACATGAATCTCCTCCTGACAATTCACAAGGATGGTGAGCCGATGGGGCAACTGAATGCACGTTTCAAAATGGAGGTAGGAACCGAATTTGACTGGTTCCGAAATGCTTACCAACTCGAGCAAGATCGAATCAAGAAGGAGAAGAAGTTCAAAAAATTTCTCGCCACCCGATCAAATGCGCCTAAGACGCTTCTTCCCTTTCCACTAAATTTCGTTATTGACGAAATTACCGTCATGGACTTAGTGCCTGTGCACCTTCTAACCAAGAACTCCCCCTACGTTGAAATCGAGTATGGAGATGACCACATGTGCATTACAGAAGTGCAGAGTGGAGCAGGCGCCACGTGTCATTGGCGTGATCTTCGCTTCAAACTCCGTTTGTCGCATGAGAGGAACAATCTCATCTTCCGTGTGCTCTCTGATGAGACCCTCATTGGGCGTTGGGCGATCAGTGGCGAGGAAGTTAACAATTTACCTCGCTCCAAGACTGGTGAACTGGAGCTCTTGGGCACCCTCATTACCCCTCCTCCAGCTGCTCCTAATCAGACAGGTCGTATCGTAGCTAAAGTTGCTTTGAATATGGACAGCGCAATGATCATGGGCCCCAAAGACTCACGCTACCTGAAGGATATACCCGACGGCTGGGGCAACGGCAAGGACCAGCAGCCCGATATGTCGGTAGTTACTTACACATCGACATACACCCCTGCTCCACCTAGAGGCATCTTGCCGCTACGCTGTCAGATTAAGTACGTCGCACTGACGGGAATGCCCGCCATGCACGGTATCACAGGCGAAAAGAACTCCCCGCGCGTTATCCTCCGGTGTGGCCGCTGGAGTAAAACCACCGTAGAAAGGCCCCATGTCGGAGAGAACGCAGAATGGGAAGACTTAGAGGGCGAGATAGACGGCCGCGGTGATGGAGAGTTCACTTTCCCTGTGACAGATCGCTTCAACTTGATGATAGTGGTGATGTCTGGTAACGTGCTTGTTGGCGAGTACGCTATGACTGCGAGAGACCTAGCAGAGCGCCCTAGAAATACGTCAAATGTGGCTGAAATTATTGAGGACCTATCGGATGGGATAGAGCTCAACGGAAAGATAAAGCTCCTGATCTACTTCGACCACGAGGGTGACAATGGCTTCGTAAAGGCCATGATCGACGAGGGTATTCGAGTTGAAATTGAGCAGCGAGAGAGGGAGGCAGCAGCTCGTGGTGGTGGCGGCGATGTCATTACTGGATATGGAAATGATATAGCCATTCCTGATGACGTCCGAGCTGATGGATACCACTTCACTGAAGTGAAACCGTTCGCATACGACTTCTTGCCGCACACGAACTTCGCGTCACAGCCTACTGAAGCTCCCTTCCGCATTACAATCAATAGCATCACTGCTGTGGACTTACGCAGCGTGCATACACTCAAGCGAAACTCCCCCTCCCTCAACGCTGTTTGCGGACAGTGGGGCGCAACCAGTGACTCAAAGAAAGGCGCAGGTAAGAGCGCTACCTGGGTTGGACTCGGCTGGGCGACTTTCGTATATGCACGCAACAATCTACGGATAGCTGTGTGGTCGGATGGTGTACTGATTGGTGCCGCAGTAATTACGCCAACGAGGCTGGCAGCGTGTCCCTTGGATCGCACAGGTGCTCGAGACATTCTCTCGCCCCTCGCAGACGAGGGTGATACCAGCAACACTGGCCAGTTGAAGGTGAATTTTCGTCTTGAGTCGATATTTGATGAGCCAGAACAAGACCCCCATCGTTACCAGCCCTTGCCTATCAACTTGAGCCCTCCTATACTCGTGACTATCTATACCCTCGCCGTTATGGACCTCCGTGAGGTTCACATGTTTGGCAAAAATCGCCCCTTTGTCAAGGCTTCGTGCGGGAATCATTTCTCAGTCACTGACTCTGTTTCAGAAAGGGAAGATGGGCGCGCAGGAAAGTGGGAGAACGTGTTGTGGACCATTTATATGGGAGAAGACCACACACTTAAGCTAAGTGTGCATTCGGACAGCATCGTGATCGGCTACGTCCTCATCAAGGCCAGGGAGCTCTGCTCTCTCCCAATAGATACTTATGGCCTCACACCCTATGAAGCCGATTTGCGTGCTGGAGAGCAGAGAGCAGGGCAGGTGGTTGGCAAAATACGTCTCGTATGTCGACTCGAGGCCCACTTCGAGGAGGATGACGTCAGTGAACCTGATGAGGACGCTGAAGAGAAAGAAGTGCGACTGAGCGAAGTTATTCTCAAGCGTCCTGGCAATGAGGAGGAGGACGAAGTCATTCCGATCCCGAAAATCACTTTTACGCATATTCTTGGCATAGTGGTCAAGGATCTACGATCAATGCACACTTTCTCCAGCAACTCGCCACAAGTCATTCTTCAGAGCGGAGATTTCGTAACGTCCACTTCTGTACAGAAGCTCAAGGGAAGAAACGCCTCGTGGCTAGACTTGCACTGGAATCTATGGCTGACGCAAAGCAGCACGCTCAAGTTCATGGTCAATAGTGGCAGCGTGGACATCGGTGTGATCGATCTTAGTATCCAAGACCTGTACTGCTCTGTACCTGATGACCTCGGGCGCCATCTCCTTACTCGAAATATTCTTTTTGAGGGCGAGAAGCGTGGAACCTTTAAGGTACAGCTCACGCTGACCGACTCATCTTTGCCTCATCTCATGCCCGTACCTGGCCTCGGAGATGGCCCTGCTGAGAGGCTGCTGTTCCAGAAGGGTTTGACGCCAGCGCAGAAGAGCATGCGAGTTACTGATAGCTCGGAAGTGAAGGATGACCTCGATTTCCAGCGCTTTGACCACTTGGCTGATACGGGCACTCACGACGGTCTCAAAGAGCTGGTGTGTCCTGTGCTGGTCGTTGTCAAGAAAATACGTGTGGTCGACCTCGCACCAATTCACGGAAGCAGCGTCATCAAGAATTCTCCGTACGTGAGCCTAACGTGCAGTGGATTTACACGTGAAACAGATGCAAAGCACAGGGCTGGTCAAGATGCTATGTGGGAGGGCGATGAGTTGGACTGGAAGTTCGTCATTCCTGATCCGCAGAGCATAATCCAGTGTGCGGTTATGAGTGGCTGGAGCCGTGCCGGTACGCTTTCTTTGGCTGTGAAGGACGTGTTAAAGATGCCACGTGACCGAGATGGAGGTCTGATCCTGCAGGGAAATATGATTCGCAACTATCGCAAAGAAGCCTTATTCGAGGAGTATACTGTGAGCAAGGGAAAGGTGCAGATCCATGTGACCCTTGCGCCGTACGTCACCAAGGAGGAGCAGCAGTTGCTTGACGAGCAAGTTGCTGACAAGATCTTCGAAGAAAGCCAAGTGCCTCGTGTGCTAGTGTATGTAGAGGTAGTACAAGTAGCTGTTGCGGACCTCGTGCAGGTGTATGGCTTGTTCAAGAACTCCCCAGCTGTCTACTTCACGATGGGCAAGTGGACTGCCACAACAGGCTCGGCCTACGACGCTGGCGCCAAGGCCATCTGGCAAACTGCGTGGAAGAACGTGCCTATCCGCGATAAAGCAGACCTTGTGGCAGAGGTGATGAGCGGGAATGAGAGCCTAGGCAGAATGACCATGAGTGTGTTGGACATCATAAAGATGGTGCCTGTCGAGAAACGAGACAAAGAGTCTGGCGATGTTCTTATGGAGATCTATGGACAAGTCCTGGACGGGGAATTCGGGAAGGGCAAGGTAGGTCTCGTCATTCGGGTGCCTAACGAACAAGTTGATCGAGTAATAGAGCTACAAATGTTGCTCAAGGGCGGGGCTGGGCCCGGGACGAAGACCTGGAGGGACGCAACCTCCGCGACCGTGGTTACAAATAACTCTGGCACTACTGCCAGTGGAAGACTAACTTACATCAAGGACCCGAAGCACGTACCTCAAGCGGCAACTGGACAGAAGAAATATGCGTACGATGCCGGCCCACTGCTCGCCGGCGGAGACCTGGAGTTAGACGATGGGTCTACCATTGCCTCGGGAGACGTAGGCGGCATTCCTGTTGTAGATG
>MDTB01188890.1_pt1 | contig 15360 bp, 18 predicted proteins | sample 811161 | NCBI WGS metagenome assembly MDTB01 (sample SAMN05326650, study PRJNA326480) | marine metagenome | isolation source: seawater | place: Mediterranean Sea | collected 2009 | reverse complement strand
TGGCAAAAATTTAAGTATTGAGTTTGTATTAAAGACTAAATTTTCATTTGTAAGCATTACTCCCTTTTTTTCACCCGTTGATCCCGAAGTAAATAAAATGAGGGATACATTTTCAAAATATTTCTTATCAATCTCTTTGAATTTATTTCTCCTCGATATCTTTGAAAAATTTTCTATCCTTTTAAAAATTTCAGAAGAAATTTCATAATCTTTTTTAAAGTCTACTTTATCAAATTTCAAATCTGTAAAAAATAAATTGACTTTATATTTATTCATCAATTCAAAATATTTTTTAGTAGGCAAGCCTTTTTCAATAATAAGAACAATGTTGTTACTATTAATTATAGAAAGATAAAAAATTATAAATGAATATGAGTTTTCAAAGCTGATACCGATAATCTGTCTGTCAAATACTTTTAAGCTTTTTGTTAATGACTGGATATCTTCAAAAAGTTGAGAATATGTATAGTTCTGGTTAACAAAGACCTTTTTGTCTAATTTTTTTTTGCCTTTAAGTAAGTATTTACAAAAATTCATTTCTATTAAAATATTATAGGTTTTTTTACTTTACTGTTCAATAAATGAACGATATAAATCTCACCTATATGAACAATATATCTAAACATATAACCAATACAAAAGAGCTTTTTAAGAACCTAGGTATGGAAAAATCAGCTTTAACTGAGGCTCAGACGTCATTTTTAAACGACAACGGTTATCTAATTATTCCACCTACAAAATTTATACGTGAGAATTTAAAAAAGATGAATGAAATTACTAATAATTTGATTAAATCTGAGGGAGATAAAGGTGGCTGGGAAGGAAAAGAAAAATTCTACAAAAAAGGAAAATTTTTTGAGGCAAACTGTGACAGATTAGGAAATCTAATAGAAAAAGATTTAATTTTTGGAAAACTAATTCAAATACCGGAAATATTGAGCGCAGCACATGAAGTGATTAAAGATGAATTAAAGGTTGGTGGTCTAAATTTTAGAAACCCCCATAAAGGTTATGGGGAGCAGGCTATTCATATTGACGGCATTCCAAGACAATCAATAGATGAAAAATTTCATGGAGTAGTTTGTTATATTTACCTTGATGATGCGACTAAAGAAAACGGAGCGACAAGAATAATTCCTAAGACCCATAAAAAAACTGGCTGGCCTGATGATTATATCAATACAAATAAACGACATGAAGATGAAATAAGAGTTGAAACAGAAGCTGGAAGTATAGTGGTCTTTAACTTAAACACTTGGCATGCTGGGGCAGAAAATACTAATGGAAAACCAAGAAAAACAATTTTTATACAAATAAAAAAAAGAGACGAAGGACAATTATTAAATTATAAAAAATTTTTAAGCATTAAAACAAAAAAAGCTCTGAACGCAGCCCAAAAATATTTACTTGCTGTAAGAGATGAGGATCCGACGCAGCAAGAAGATAGCGTGAGTGTCGGACAATTTTATAGGGATAAATTTGGAAAAGATAGAGGCGCTATTAAGTAGTATAAATGAACTTTTATAGCAATAAACTTTCGTCAAAAAAATATCTAAAGGTAATACGAGGTAAAAAAAAATTAAGCAGAGAATATATCCTTCAGAATTTTGGATCTTTAATGGGAGATAGAAGTTTATTTAAATTTTTAGTGTGTTTTGAATTATTAAAAAAAACAAAAAAAATAAAGGGAGATATTATTGAGTTTGGAGTGTGGAATGGAAACAATTTATTAAGTTTGAAAAAGATTCATGATTATTTAAATTTAAATAAAAAAATTATTGGCTATGACCATTTTAAAGGTATGCCAAAAAATTCTAGGGATTTTTATCGAAACTCTTTTCATGGGGATATAAGATTTTTAAAGAAATTGATTAAATTTTTTGAGTTTAAAAATTTAAGATTAATCAATGATGATATTTTAAATTTAAAAAATAATTTAAATATATTTAAGAAACTTAGCTTTATTTATATAGATTGCGATCTATACACTACAACTAAAAAAATTTTGGAATTATTAAGTATAAAACTTTCAAAAGGAGGTGTAATTGTTTTTGATGAAGGGAACCAGGATATAAAAAAATCTGGTGAAACAAGGGCCTTAAAAGAATTTTTAAAAAAAAATAAAAAAAATTTTTCAAAAAAATATCTAAGGAAGGGTTATCAGCCTGACGTTTATTTAGAAAAGATCAATTAAAATGAAAATTAATATGATAAAATGGGCTAAAGATTTATTTCCTTTATGTAGGTCATTAATTGGTGAAGGAAATAGGAAGACGATAAAATATTTTAAAAAAATCAATCCAGAATTTAAAATTTTGAAATTTAAATCAGGATCTAAAGTTTTTGATTGGGAAATTCCTAATGAATGGATAATCCAGGATTCTTATTTACAACATGAGAGTGGGAAAAGATTTGCCGAATTTAAAAAATCAAACCTACACGTAGTAAATTATTCTCAACCCATAAATAAAACTTTTGAAAAAGAGAAAATTCTGAGCAAAATATTTACTGAAAAAAGTATGCCAGATGCTATTCCATACGTAACATCCTATTACAACAAAGACTGGGGGTTTTGTTTGTCTGAAAATGAAAAAAATGGATTGCCGCAGGGAAAGTATAAAGCTTACATTAATTCCAGATTTGAAAAAAGTTATCTTGAGATTGCTGAGGCAGTAATAAAAGGAAAATCAAAAAAAGAAATTCTATTTAGTAGCTATATATGCCATCCCTCAATGGCAAATAATGAATTATCAGGGCCAGTTTTATTAAATGCCATACTACTATATTTAAAAAATAATTTTAAAAATTTGAAATACACTTATCGTTTCGTTCTATTGCCTGAAACTATTGGTTCAATAGCGTATATTTCAAAAAGATTAAAATTGTTAAAAGAAAATATCATAAGTGGGTACGTTTTAACATGCGTTGGTGATGAAAGGTGTTACAGTATGGTAAAAACTCCTAATGAAAATACTCTAGCAGATTTTTCTTTGAGTTCAGCACTAATTGGAATAGATAAAGTAAAAAAATATTCTTTTCTTCATCGCGGTAGTGATGAAAGACAATACTGTGCTCCTGGGGTTGATCTTCCTGTTAGTTCTTTTTTAAGATCAAAAACTTATCCTGAATATCACACAAGCAAAGATGACTTTAGCTTGGTCACCGAAAAAGGACTAAACGATTCATTTCAAGTAATGAAAAATATAATTGATACTTTTGAAACTGGTTTATATCCAAAATTTAAAAATTTTTGTGAGCCTCAATTAGGTAAAAGAAATCTCTATACTGTGAAGTTTTCGAAAAAAAATACCTATGCAGAAGAATTGTATATTAGAAAAAATTTACTTGCTTACTCCGATGGAAAAAGAAGCATTTTTGAAATTTCAAATATTTTGCAAGTACCTTTAAGACATCTTTTAGAGCAGTACAAAATTTTAAAAAAATCAAATGTGATTAATTAATGGAAAATGTTTTTTCTGAAATTAATATAAATAATGGAGACACGGTTCTTGTATCATCAGATATTTTAAAGATTTTACTTTATAATAAAAAAGTTGAAGGTAAAATTTCACCAGACAATATTATTGATATGTTAAAAGAAAAAATTGGTAATACTGGCAATTTATTATTTCCAACTTACAATTGGAGTTTTTGTGAAGGGAAAGAATTTGATTATAAAAAAACTAAATCCTTGTGTGGAACACTCTCAAATATAGCTTTACGTAGAAAAGATTTTAAAAGAACTAAAAATCCCATTTATTCGTTAGCAGTCTATGGTAAAGATATGGATTATATAACAAACCTAGATCATAAAGACTGTTTTAGTTTTAATTCTCCGTTTGGATATCTAATAAAAAAAAAAGCAAAAAATTTATTTATAAATTTACACTATCGCGTTGGAGGTTTCCCTTTCGTTCATGTTGTGGAACAAAAAGTTGGTGTAAATTATAGATTTAAAAAAAACTTTAAAAGTTATTACGTGGATAGTAAAGAGACTAAGACTATTAAGACATTTTCGATGTTTGTAAGGGATATTTCAAAAAATATTGGGACCACTTTTATAAGAGAAGAATTCGATAATGTTTTAAAGGAAAACAATGCTTTTAATACTTCACAAATACTAGACGGGTCCTCAGAAGTTCATGTTATAGAGGTTGCGACTGCTTTCGATCTTTTAATGAAAAATTTATCAAATAAAGGAAACTATATATATTCAGCTAAAATAAATGAATAAATCTAATATCTTTAATTAAAATATGTCAAACATCAAAAAAAAGGAAGTTTTCCAAAACAAAATGAACCTGCTTGTTAAAGAACATTCAAAAAACTCAGTAGGATATAGAAATTTTTTAAAAACAATTAATTATAATTTTAAAAATAAAAAAATGGAATTATTTCCATTTTTGCCAGTAAGAATTTTTAAGGAGATTGATTTAATGAGTGTTAAAGAAAGTAAGATTGTTAGAGTTTTGCGATCCTCTGGCACAAGTGGGTCCAATCCATCAAAAATATTTTTAGACGAAGTCAATTCTAAAAATCAGATGATAGCTTTAAATGAAATAGTCACAGAAATATTTGATAGCAAAATTAGATTACCAATGATAATTTTTGATAAAAAACCGGATAAAAATGACTTAATTAATTTTAACGCTCGACTTGCAGCTATCCACGGCTTTTCTTTATTTGGAAAAGATCCACTATTTGTAATTGATAATAAAGATAACGTTAAATTAAGAGATTTGAATGAATTCTTATATAAATATAAACATCAAAATTTTTTAATTTTTGGATTTACAAGTCAAATTTTCAAATATTTGATACAGAGCAACCTTGAAAGAAAACTCCATGAAAATTTTTCTAATGGAATTTTAATTCATGGTGGCGGTTGGAAAAAATTACAAAATATGAAAATAAGCAATTTTAAATTTAAAAAAATTTTAAAAGAAAATTATGTTTTGGACAAAATTTATAATTACTATGGTTTGGTGGAGCAAACAGGGTCAATTTTTTTCGAATGTCAAAAATGCTCAAATTTTGTTACATCTAAATATTCAGAAATTTTAATCAGAGATAAACAGTTCAAAGTTCTTAACAAGAATAAAAAAGGTTTAGTACAATTATTATCTTTACTACCAACGAGTTACCCAGGCCATTCAATACTTACAGATGACATTGGGGAAATAAGAGAAGATAAGGAATGTGAATGCTATGATAAGGGCACTCAATTTATAATACATGGGCGTGTTTTAAAATCTGAATTAAGAGGTTGCAGCGATACGGTATGATTAAATCAAAAGAGATAAATTTTTTAGTAGGTAATAAAAATTTTAAAAAAAAAATATTAAAACCTTATGATGAAGAGATTTGTAAATTTTTAAGTAGGCTCTCAAAAGAGCTAAATAAAATTAAAGACTCTAATATGTATCCCGACATAAAAACTCTGTCCTTTTTTTGTAGAGAAAAGAATATAGAAAGATTAAAAAATAATTTCTTAAAATATGATTTAAATCTCAGATCTGGTTTAGGTTTACTTTTTCATATCACACCATCAAACATACCTGTTAATTTTGCGTATTCATTAATTTTTGGTCTTCTAACGGGAAATTCTAATATAATTAAAGTTCCTTCAAATAACTTTATGCAGATAAAACTTATTTGCACTGTGATTAATAAAATTTTAAAAAATAATTTTAAAAATATTAGAGATATGATTAATGTAGTCAAATATAAAGATAATGATGAATTTACAAAATTAATTTCATTAAAGTGTGATGCTAGGATTATTTGGGGCGGAGATAACACTATTCAAAAAATACGAAATTTTAAAATAAACCCAAGAGCTTTTGATTTATCATTTGCTGATAGATATTCACTTAGTATTATAAATTCAAAAAAGTTTTCCCATCTTAAATCTTCAGAAGTAAAAAAATTATTAAATAAATTTTACAATGATACTTATATAGTTGATCAAAATGCCTGTTCTTCACCACACTTAGTTATTTGGTATGGAAAAATTAAAAAAAATACCATCGAGAAATTTTGGAGTAATTTAAGTGAAATTGTAGACAAAAAGTATGACTTAACAGAAGACATGACAATGACAAAATATACGAAGTTATGTAAAGAAATAATATCTAATAGCAATACATCTATCAGCAAATACAAAAACAATATTTATACCATTGATTTAAAAAAACTTAGTAAAGATATTAACAATTTTAGAGGGGTGTATGGTTATTTTTATCAAACTAAAATTAAAAATTTGAATTATATAAATAAAATTATTAATAAAAAAGTTCAAACACTCACTTATTTTGGTTTTAATAAAAATTTTTTCCAAAAATTTTTTACAAATAATTTTTTACAAGGAATTGATCGAGTTGTACCAATAGGTCAAGCTTTAGATATTGATTTAATATGGGACGGGTATAATCTTAATAGTACATTAACTAGAGTTATTGATATAAGATGAAAATTAGATTAGATAAGAAAGAAATACTTGAGTATCAACAAAATCGGGATCCATATTTACTCATAGACGAGGCCACGGAAGTAATACCTGGAAAAAGTGCTAAAGGTTTTAAAGTTTTAAAAAAAGATGAATGGTTTTTTGAAGTGCACTGGCCTAATGATCCAAATATGCCTGGGATGTTGCAAGTGGAGTCGCTAGTTCAAATGTGTGCTTTAGCTATTTTAACACTACCAAATAATAAAGGAAAAATTGTATACTTAACTTCTGCCAATAATTTAAAATTTGCAAAAAAAATATTGCCTGAAACTAAGCTAGAGATAGTTACTGAGATTAAATCATTTAAAAGAGGTGTGGCTATTTGCAAAGGCGAAGGGTTCATTGAAAACGAATTGGCTTGCAAGGCCGAATTTAATTTAGTGTTGCCAGGTGAAATAAGAAAGTATAGTTTAAAATAATTTATTTATCATGCCTATCGCATCTTCATTGTTAAACAAACCTAAACTTGTAAAAAAGTTACGAAATTTTTATGATTATATTCAAAAAAACGATGGTAAAGTTGGTACAAAAACAAGAGGGATAGACCTTAACTTTAACAATGCGTGTAATTTAAGATGTAAATATTGCTTCACAAATTCTCCTAAAGGTGATCATGTTAAAGTGTATCTAGATTATAAGGCAATTGCGAAGTTAGCAGATGAAGCGGATGAACTTGGATATTTTGAGTTTGATCTTCAAGGAGGAGAATTATTATTACAGCCCGATAAATTATTCAATGTTCTAGAAGCAATCAAACCGGAGAGATTTTATTTATATTTAACTACAAATGGATTTTATCTTGATAAAAAAATGGCAAAAGAACTTGCAAAATATAAAGTAAGTAGAGTTTCTGTAAGTATAGATAGTATGGATGAAAAAATTCATGATGAAATTAGAGGCAGAAAAGAGTCATGGAAAAGAGCTATACAAGCTTTAAAATATGTAAAAGAGGAGGGAATGGATCCGTATCTAAATATAACTGTAGGTCATTACAATGCTGATACCGAACATTTTAAGCAACTTCTCGATTATTCAAAAGATAATAACTACAAAACCTTATTAAATGTAGCAGTACCAGCCGGCATGTGGCAAAAAATGTCTGAAATTATATGTGATGATAAAGATAGAGAATATCTAAAAAAAATTAGAAAAGAGTACAAAAATCTTGTTAGAAATATATGGAACCCTTTCGATAGAAATCATGAAAAAATTCTTGGATGCACAACTGTAAACAGACTTTATATTACACCAATTGGAGATGTTTTAGTTTGTCCTTATGTTCACATAAAAATAGGTAATATTTTTGAGCAATCATTGAAAGAAATTGTAGATTACGGTTTCAGCATTAAATATTTTAATAATCATAGTGACCTATGTTTAGCAGGAGAAGATAAAGAATTTATTAAAAAATTCATGACAAAATCTGGTCAATCAATATTCAAGCCTGCTCTTGCTAGAGAGATTTTTAGTAAAGAAGATTATATAAAATAAGATGCTAAAAAAAAAAACTGCTGTTCTAACAGGTTCAAGCCGGGGTATAGGAAAAGAAATTTTAAGTATATTTGCTGAAAATAACGCAAACATAATCGCTTGTTCAAGAGAAGAAGATGTGAAACATATCAAATTTATAGAAGATCTTAAAAAAAAAAATAATGTAGAAATTGATCCATATTTTTTTGATTTAGCTGACACTAATTTACTGAAAGAAAAAGCTTTAGAAATTATTAAAAAACACAAAAAAATTGATATTTTAATAAATAACGCTGGTGTCATTCATACAGCTTTATTTCAAATGACAACTATAAATAAATTTAAAGAAATATTTGAGACAAATTTTTTTTCAACTGTGCAATTTACTCAAATTATACTTAAATCAATGATGCCACATAAAAATGGGAGTATAATAAATATCTCATCAACTTCTGCATTTGATAATGAAGACGGAAGAAGTGCCTATTCTTCATCAAAACTCTCTCTGGTTTCATTGACGAAAACATTATCTAATGAACTAGGAAGATTTAATATTAGAGTAAATAGTATTGCTCCAGGCCTAACACAAACTGATATGGCAATGCAGAACACAAAGAAAGAAATGATAGATAAGATTATAAACGATACAGCTTTAAAAAGAATTGGCAATACTAAAGATATAGCTAACACAGCTTTATTTTTATCATCTGAATTATCATCATATATAACTGGACAAACAATAAGAGTAGACGGTGGAATGTAATGAGCAAGAGTCAAAATGACAAGATTAAGAAATTTGCTTTAAATTTAAGGAAAAAAATATTAGATATGTCTTTAGTAGCTGGAGCAGATAGCTCGCATTTTGGAGGAGCACTATCAATTGTAGAAATTGTTTCAGTTTTATTTTCTGATGTCATGAATTTAAACAAAGAGAATCCTTTATGGGAGGAACGAGATAGATTTATTTTAAGCAAAGGACATGCGTGTTTAGCTTATTATGCTGCTCTAAGTGAAGTTGGATATATTTCAAATAAAGAGTTAGAAACTTTTGAAAAAAATGAGACAAACTTGCTCGGTCATCCTGTAATAAATAGAGATTTAGGGATAGAGTTTTCTAATGGATCATTAGGAATGGGACTTTCTTTGGGTATCGGTGTTTGTTTAGGTTTAAAAAAAAAAGAGATGAAAAACCAAGTTTACGTAATTTTGGGAGACGGAGAGTGTAATGAGGGATCAGTTTGGGAGGGCGCAATGTCTGCCTCAAATTTTGGACTAAATAATTTAACTGTAATAGTTGATCATAATAAATATCAACAGACTGGCTCTAACGATGAAATAATGAAACTAAAAAGTTTAAAAGAAAAGTGGGAAAGTTTTGGGTGGGATACCTTAGAAATAGACGGTCATAATATAGAAAAAATTAAAAATTCTATCATTAAAAAAAAAGATAAAAAACCTCGGGCGATTATAGCGAATACAGTAAAAGGAAAAGGCTTTTCATTTTCAGAAAATAATAATTCTTGGCACCATGCTGTTATGACAAAAAAATTTTATGATCAGGCGAAAAAAGAATTAGAGGCTAAATATAAATTAAACTAATGGAAATTAACGAAAAAAATATCAAAATGTTTTCTACCATTGGTCCCAGAGCCACTTTGGGACTAGCGGCTCTAGAAATTGCTAAAAAAGATAACAGTTTAATCATTATTACATGTGATGTATCTACTTCAGCTGGACTTGACCGATTTAGAAAAACTTTTCCAGAAAAGTATTTTGATCTGGGTATAGCTGAGCAAAATATGATCGGTGTTGCTACTGGACTTGCTAGTGAGAATTTTAAAGTTGTTACAACTACCTTTGCTCCATTTCAGACGATGAGATGTTGTGAACAGATAAAAGTAAATTTAGGTTATATGAATCAAAAAGTTTGTATGGTTGGAATAGCCAGCGGTCTTGCTCTAGGTACTTTAGGTTATACTCATTGTTGCATTGAGGATATAGGAGTTCTTAGATCTATGCCTGGAATTACTATTATTTCTCCAGCTGACTCACTTGAAACTGTTAAAAGTCTTCAAGCAGCTATAAATTATTCAGGACCAACATATATTAGACTTACTGGAAAATCTAATAATCCTATAGTAAATAAAACTGATTATAATTTTGAGATTGGAAAATCTATCACCATTAAAGAGGGAAAAGATATTTCTATATTTGCGACTGGTTCAATGGTTTATCAGGCGATAAAAGCAGCAGAAATACTAGCACAAAAAAAAAATATTCGCTAAAGTTATAAACATGCACACCATCAAACCTTTAGACAAAAGTATTATCAAAGAGTCTTTAGACAGTTCTTTAATTGTTTCTATCGAAGAGCATAATATTATTGGCGGGTTGGGTAGTGCAATTTCAGAATATCTTTCAACTCAAATAAAAAAACCAAAACAGGTATTTATAGGAATAGAGGATACGTATACAAAAGGTGGAGAATATGAGTATTTACTTCAAAAACATGGGTTAACGGAAGACGCAATAGCAAATAAAATAATAAAAGAATTAGACAAAAATTAATTATGTTCAACTATTGAACAATCTTATAAAATAACTTATACTTAATATATGAAATTAAAAAAAAGCAACTCAGAAATTATAAAAGAAATTAAAAATAAAGGTTATTGCGTTTTAGAAAATTGTTTTAATAGCGAAGAACTTGATGAGATGAGAGGTTCATTGTTAGATGCCTTAAACTATATCCAGCCTGATGGAGAAACAGATCTTCAAAAAAATATTATAAAGTTAGAAAATACGATAGAAAATTAAAAGGTAATTGGTATGATATAGCTGGAAGAGATATTAATCTACTAACACAACTGCACTCTCCCTCACTTATTAAAGTTACTAAAGAATTTTTTAACTCAAGAGTAATATATTCCGGTCGACCATGCATAGGAGTTTACGATGATGAGAATGTTCATTTGTTAGAACCACACCAAGAAACCTCCCAACTATCAGTTGATAGTTTATTATTTTGGGCTCCTCTGTATGATACTAATAAAGATAGCGGTGGTCTGGCAGTTTATGAAGACTCACACAGGCATGGTTATTTTGATCATACACTAGATCACCCTGACAAGGATAAAGGTTGGACTAAACAGTATACACACGTGAGTAAAGAAATTTCATCAAAGTTTAAACGTAAAGAGTTAGAGGTAAAAGCTGGTTCGGCTGTTTTAATGATTTCTTCATGTTTGCATTGTGGTTACCCTAACAAGACCAAAGAGTCAGTTAGAATAACTATTTGTGAAAGATTTAACCCTCTACAAAAAATTCCTTATTTAAAAGATCCAAAAGCTACTATGAAAATTCCTTACATGGGAGTTGATTATAATAAAATTTCGGATTAATCCTTGTAAATGAACAATACAGATAAATATAAAGAAATATTTGTTTCTTCCCTTGCGATAAAAGAAAATTTTACCGAAGAACTGAAGTATAATGACATTCCAGAGTGGGATTCAATTGGCCATATGACATTAATGTCTGGATTAGAAGAGGGTTTTAATATAACCTTGGAAACTGATGATATAATTGACTTTAGTTCTTTTAAAAAAGGTATTGATATTTTAAAAAAATATAAAGTTAATTTTTAAATTTTAAATTAAATAAAATTATGCCAAAAAATGTTTTTGTTTCACCTACAAGAAAGCAAATAAATAATTTAGATACTTTACCTGTCTATAATAGATCATTAGTTGAATACAAAAAATATAATGACTCCATCGGACATGCCGGAGTAAAATATTCTATGGCCGTTCAAGCAACCAGAGGCTGTCCATATAGATGTTTTTATTGCGATGTGTATAAAACAACTCTGCATCACTACAGAAGATCAGTAGATAGTATTTTTGAAGAAGTAAAAATGATAGCTGACCTTGGTGTTAAGAGAATTGAATTTATAGATGATATCTTTAACGTGAAAGCGAAAGATTTTATAAATTTTTTTAATAAGGTAATTAAAGCTAAATTAGATGTAAGTTTTTTTTTCCCTACAGCATTAAAAGGAGATTTACTTAATAGAGAAGTAATAGATGTAATGATGGCTGGAGGGGCAGTTGGGGTAAATGTTTCTCTAGAGTCTGCCTCAGATAGAATGCAAAAAGTGATGAGAAAAAATTTAAATATTGAAAAGTTCAGAGAAAATCTTGAATATATTTGTAAAAATTATCCAGAAGCTGTAACTACACTAAATACAATGCATGGCTTTCCAACCGAAACAGAGAAAGAAGCTAAAATGACCCTTGATTTTATATTTTCTATGAAGTGGGTGCATTTTCCATACACTCATATTGTAAGAATTTTCCCCGGAACGGATCTGGAGAAGTTTGCGTTGAATCACGGCGTTCCAAGAAGTGTGATCAATGAGTCAATCGATAAATCTTATCATCAAGTGACCCCGACACTTCCTTTTAGCAAAGATTTTACTGAAAAATATAAATTAAAATTTTTGAAAAATTATGTTTTGAATAAAGAAAGACTTAAAAAAGTTTTACCTATTCAGATGAAGCATTTTACAGAGGAAGAATTAAATCAAAGGTATAGTAGTTATTTTGCTTCAAAAATTAGTAGCTTAAAAGATGTAATAAGGATGGCTGGTATCAAAGAGTCCGAGTTGCCAATAAAATGTTTAAGTGAAAAAGAAATTATAATTCCAAACTTAGAGCAAAAAATAAAAAAAATATTTCCAATCAAGCAAGTTAAAAAAGATGCATTTAAGGTTTTGCTAATAAATATTTCCACTCATTTTACAAATGATAGAGATATAAGTGAGTACGATGTTTTAGAGCCTCCTCTCGGATTAATAGCCTTACAAACATATCTAGACGAAGTTTTTAAAGATGATGTTGAAGGTAAATTAATAAAATCAAGAATAGATTTTGATAGCTATGACGATTTAAATTCAATTATTGACGAGTTTAATCCAGACTTAATTGGTGTAAGTGCTATGACTTTTCATAAAAATTTTTTCCATCAAGCTATTAAAAAAATAAGAAATCATGGATACAAGAAAACGCTAATTGTTGGAGGTCCACACCCAACTACAAGTTTTAATGAAGTCCTCAAAGATCCAAATATAGATGCATGTGTCATTGGAGAGGGAGAAGTAACTTTGAGCGAAATTATTTCTTCAATGATGAAGAAAAATAATCAAAAATTGAGTTGTAAAGATCTAAAAAAAATTAATGGATTAGCTTTTATAGATAAGGATCAAGAAAAAGAAAAAAATATTAATTCGCCAACTAAAAACGACAACTTAACAGCCAACGGGTTGTATGCTGAAAGCAAAGCAGTTGGACAGTACTAATTTGACCCAATAATTTCAAAAGAATTTTCTAATTTTAAAATGCTTGACTGTTCAAAGATTGAACGGTAGATTGAGATATGAGAAAAGATGATCAAGATTTTTTAGATCTACTGATAAAAATAGATAAAAACCCAAAATCCTCTCAAAGAAAACTTGCTGGAGAGCTAGGATTCAGCTTAGGAAAATTAAATTATTGCATAAAATCACTAAAAGAAAAAGGGTTGATCAAAATTAACAACTTTAGAAAAAACCCCAATAAATCAAATTATTTTTATATTCTTACTCCTTCAGGAATAAAAGAAAAAACTACTCTTACTATAAATTTTATGAAAAGAAAAATGGTTAAGTACGAGGAATTAAAAAAAAATTTAAAGAAATGAAATGTTTAACAATAAAAATGTATTAATAACTGGCGGTACAGGGTCATTTGGAACGTTATTCATTAAAAAAATATTAGAAAAATTTAAACCAAAAAAACTTATTGTTTATTCAAGAGATGAATTAAAACAATCTTTAATAGCAAAAAAAATAAAACATCCAAGCCTTAGGTTTTTTATTGGTGACGTAAGGGACAGCGAGAGGCTAACGCTTGCGATGGAAGGAGTTGATTTTGTAGTTCATGCAGCAGCACTCAAGCAAGTAGATGCTGCGGAATATAATCCAATGGAATGTATTAAAACTAATGTTAATGGAGCAGAAAATGTAGTGAAAGCAGCAATAAAAAATAATGTTCAAAAAATTATAGCATTATCGACGGATAAAGCATCCGATCCAATTAATCTTTATGGAGCGACAAAACTTACTTCAGATAAAATCTTCAGCTCTGCAAACAATATAGTAGGAAAAAAAAAAATTAGATTCTCAATAGTAAGATATGGAAATGTAGTAGGTTCTAGAGGATCAGTTGTTCAAATTTTTAGCCAATTTAAAAAAGATAAATCAAATTATTTTCCAATAACAGATGATAAGATGACTAGATTTTGGATAACATTGGATGAGGCAGTAGATTTTGTTTTTTCATGTTTCTTTAGAATGGTAGGAGGTGAAATATTTATTCCTAAAATTCCATCGATTAAAATTATTAATTTGGCTAAAGCTATGGATCCTCAAAAAAAACATAAAATAATAGGTATTAGATCTGGTGAGAAATTACACGAGAAAATGATTTCAGCGAATGAGTCGCACTTAACATTAAATTATAAAAGTTACTACATCATTAGACCGAGTATTAAGTTTGAAAAGAAAGTTAACTACTCAAAAAATAATCTTGGGGAAAAAGGTAAGAGAGTAATTGAAAATTTTGAATATACTTCAGATAAAAACCCACATTTTTTAAGTATAGAGCAAATTAAGAAAATAAATAAAAAAGAAGGTTTCTAATATTTAAATGATACCATATGGAAGGCATCACATAGATAAGAAGGATTTGTTAGCCGTAAAAAAAGTTTTAAAAAGTAATTTTCTCACCCAAGGGCCATTAATTAATAAATTTGAAAAATTAATCTCAAAGTATGTTGGTTCAAAATATGCAATTGTAGTATCAAGTTGCACCGCTGGACTGCATTTAGCTTCAATCATTTCAAATAACACTAAAGGAAAAAAATTACTAACATCTCCAATTTCATTTGCATCGACAGCAAATTCGTCAAAATTTACAGGAGGAGATGTAGTTTTTGCAGACATTGAAAAAAATACAGGTAATATTTCTATCAAAAGCATAATTGAGGAATTAAAAAGAAATAAGATTAATTCTATATCTCCAGTACATTTCGGAGGTCTACCTTGTGAAATGGCCTCACTTAACAAATTAATAAAAAAAAAAAATATAACTATATACGAAGATGCTGCACATGCTTTTGGAGCAAGATATGACTTAAAAACCAAAGTCGGATCTTGTAAATATTCTGATATGACCGTTTTTTCTTTTCATCCAGTCAAATCAATTGCCATGGGAGAGGGTGGATGTGTAACTACGAATAATAAAAAAATTTACGAGAGATTAAGTAGATTAAGAAATCATGGA
>MDTB01160236.1_pt1 | contig 15360 bp, 14 predicted proteins | sample 811161 | NCBI WGS metagenome assembly MDTB01 (sample SAMN05326650, study PRJNA326480) | marine metagenome | isolation source: seawater | place: Mediterranean Sea | collected 2009 | reverse complement strand
TTAATATTAAATAATTTGACACTATAAGTCTTTATAATATTTAATAAGATTTTTCAAAAACACCTGTTGTTTTATTTTTTTTTACCTTGTTCCACTTGAAACAAACTCCATTCATCGCTATATAAACTCCACTCGATAAACACTGAACAAATGCTAATGCTCCGCCGAGATTAAATAGCCCATCACTGCTTCCAAATTTATATGGTATCATTGCACCAGTCAGCACTATGGTTTTTTTTAAATTTGCTTCTGCCAAATATTTTGCGGTTTTTGTCATGGTATCCGTACCATGAGTAATAACAATTTGATCGCTTATTACACCTTGACAATACTGAACAATAATCGCTCTATCTTTATCTTGCATATCTAAGCTGTCTAAAAGCATTAATTCTTTTATATCAACATCTATCTGGGCTCTACCTAAATCTAAAATCTCACGTATATGTGTACCATTAAAATACAACTCCCCACTTATTTCATTATACTCCTTATCAAAGGTTCCTCCTGTAACTAAAATTTTTATAGCCATAATATGCTTCTCAAACTATATCACATACTTTTTTAAAAGGTTTTTTTGTAATGATGGGGACCTCTGCATTATTAGATGGATAGCCAACAGGGATTAGCAAAAAAGATTTTTCATTTTTTGGTCTTTTAAGAATAGTCTCTAAAAACCCCATTGGGGCTGGGGTGTGTGCTAAAGTAGCCAAACCAGAGTTGTGTAATGCGGTTAATAAGAATCCAACGGCTATGCCTACAGATTCATTTACATAATAATTTTTTTTTCTCTTTTTGTTTTCAAAATCATATTGCTTTTTAAAAACAACAATTAAATATGGAGCTGTTTCTAAAAATGGTTTACGCCAATTAGTATCAAATGGCTCTAAATCTTTTAACCATTCTTTAGATGCGCGATAATTATAAAACCTCTTTTCTTCTTTTTCAGCTGCAACTCTTATCTTCTTTTTTATCAAAGAATCCTTAACAACAACAAAATGCCATGGTTGTTTATTTGCACCAGATGGAGCCAGCGATGCTGCCTTTACCGCATTAAAAATTAAATCTATGGAAAATAGTTCTTCAGAAAAACCTCTGACAGATCTTCTAGATTTTATATTAAAATAGAACAATTTTGAACGACTAAGCATTTCTTTTTCTAATAATCGTTTAAATTGTAATTTTTGAAATGCCATAAATTAAATCTCATTATATTTTATTGATTAAATTTACAAAATAAATAAATGCTCTCTTTAGAAATACTAACTCTGTTTTTTTTATTAATAACAATTTTACTTTTTTTCTTTCATAAGAACAGAAGTTTATTTCTTTTTTTTCTTTTTTTAACTATTGGCTTTGCTGTTTCACAATATTTTTTAGAAGGTTTTAGGTGGCAATTTTTAATCTGCATTTATCTTTTACCTACAATTTATGTTATTCACATAAACCAAACTGAAAAAATCAAATTAATTTTTAAAATTCTGATTTCAGTCTGGTTTATGTTTGCTGTTATTGTTCCCTATGTGATACCAGTTTTCTCTCTTCCTACACCCAGTGGTAAATATACAATAGGCACTGAGACATTTCACTGGGTTGACTCATCAAGACTAGAATGGTTTACAAATGAAAATCCAAATGATTATAGAGAAATCATGGTTCAAATATGGTACCCTGGTGTCAACAATTTAAATAAAACAGTAGAACCATATATGGATTTTATTAATTTAAGAGCAAAAACTATAGCAGAAGCAGGAGGGATCCCTTCCTTTCTACCAAGTCACCTTAACATGGTTAGAACCAATAGCTATAAAGACATCACCTGCATCAATAAAAATACCGATCTGCCTGTTGTCGTTTTCTCACATGGAATAACGGGTTCTCGGCATTTACACCAATCATTATTTGAACATATATCAAGTCAAGGCTATGTTGTGGCCGCGCTTGATCATAGCTTCGACTGCAACCTTTCGGTTTTTCCCGATAAACGTATAGCTGACTATAGATCGGAAATAACAGGGCACCCAGACAGTGTTAATATTCGTAATCAACAGATAAATACTAGAGGCATGGATATAGCATTTATTTTAGACCAATTAGAAAAAATTCAATCTGGCATAATTAAATCTAATTTGACAAACAGGCTCGATCTTCAAAATATTGGGATAGGAGGGCACTCATACGGTGGGGCAACAGCTATAGTGTCAACTCAAAGAGACACTAGAATTAAAGCATGTTTTGTTTTGGATGGCTGGATAAGCCCAGTACCTGAATCTGTAATAAAAACAGGATTAAAGGCTCCTGTTTTTTCTTTAGGACGGCCTAACTGGAAAAACTCAAACTATCCCAATAACTACTCTCATCTCAATGATCTAATGTCAAATTCAAAAGGCCCTAAGTATAATATTGTTATGCAAAAAACATTACACTTAGATTATACTGATATCCCCTTATACTCACCAATTATCAAATATGTAATGGATGTCGGAAGCTTAGCGCCCAATATATCACAACCATTAATTAATAATTTGATTCTTAGTTTTTTAGACTTATACCTTCTTAACAAGCCTAAGAAAAATTTTGAGCACTATCTAAGCAATAAGTTGATTTCAAATCTGTAGATGTTAAAGCATCCATTAAAAATAGCACTCGGGATTATTTTAGTTTTTATAGGACTTATTGGTGGATTAATACCCATTTTTCAAGGTTGGATTTTTGGCGTCCCTGGACTAATCATTTTATCTGAATATTTTCCACCTTTAAAAAGATTAGTTGAATGGGCAAAACACAAATATAAAAAGACAAAGAATAACTGACTCCTTTGTCTAACAAAAATATTTGGCTTTTTACATTTTCTCTCTTTTGGTTTCAAACACTTTTAATGTAACCTTTCAGGCAATTTTTATCAATTTTATCAAACTAAAACCATACACCTAACCACATAAAGTCTTCTAATGTTAAATCAGTCTTCTAATATTAGCGTAATTGTTGGAGCCCAATGGGGTGACGAAGGTAAAGGAAAAATAACTGATTTTTTCGCAGGTGAGGCTGATTACGTAGTACGATTCCATGGTGGGAACAATGCTGGACACACCATAATCGTTAATGAGAAAACGTACAAACTACACCTTATTCCTTCTGGAGTAGTATATGGTAAACCTACATCTATAATTGGAAATGGTGTCGTGATAGATCCGAAAGCGCTTTTAGATGAATTAGACTACATTAAGAAAAAAGACATTAACCCTAAATTGATGGTTAGCGATCGAGCTCACGTGATTATGCCTTACCATATCGAATTTGACAAGGCCCTTTCCAAACACCAGGGTCAATTAGCTGCGGGAAGCACTGGAAGAGGAATTGCGCCAGTATACGCAGATAAAATGTTTCGTAATGGTATCCGAATTATTGATCTATTAGAACCAGATGTTTTTAAAGAAAAACTGAAGAAAGGCTATTTTTTTACTAAAAAAATTATACAAAAAGCACTTGAGCAAGATTTCAATATAACTTTCGATCAAATTTTACATGACTATCTTAATTATGGTAAAAAACTTGATCCTTATATATGCGATACTTCTATTGAGCTCTACAATGCCCATAAAGCTGGTAAATCTATACTTTTTGAAGGTGCTCAGGGAATTAGCCTTGATGTAGACCACGGAATATATCCATTTACAACCTCATCAAATACAGCCGCAGGACATATTTCTACTGGTACAGGGGTTAGCTTTAGAAACATCAATCGCATTATTGGAGTTGTTAAATCATACTTAAGCCGTGTTGGGGAAAGTCCATTACCGTCTGAAATACAAGGAGAAGATGCCAACTTTTTACGTGAAAAAGGTGGTGAATATGGGACAACAACTGGCAGACCAAGGCGAGTGGGCTGGCTTGATCTGGTGCAAGTTCGCCAAGCAGTCAGAGTAAATGGGCTTACAGAAATAGCACTCACAAAGCTCGATGTTTTAAATAATTTTAAACAAATTAAGGTATGTATAGCATATGATATTAATGGTAAACACATTACAGAAATACCTGCCAGCCTAACACAATATAGTCAAGCAAAACCAATTTATAAAATACTACCTGGATGGGAAAACTTACCTGAAAAAATTTGGGAAAAAGATTTTGAATCCTTACCAGATACACTTAAAGAGTATGTTGCTTTCATTGAAAACGAAGTTGATTGCTCAGTAAAAATTGTTTCCGTTGGCCCTCAGCGCCACGAAACCATTATAAGATAGTGGCATTCACAAAAGAAACCATTGATTTTTCTGGCTTAAATAATGCTGAGATTAAAACAAAGTTAAACAAATTAAATATTCCTCTTTCGATTGAAGAAGTAAAAAAAATTCAAAATGATATGCTAGGTCGCGCACCATCGCTCGCAGAACTAGTTCTTTTTTCAATCCAAGGCTCTGAGCATTGCAGCTACAAGAGTAGCCGAAAACATCTAAAAAAATTCACCACTGAAGGCCCTGATGTCGTTTTAGGAGCCAAAGAAGATGCGGGTGTTATATCTATTGCAGAAGATAAATCAGGATACCGATGGTGTATAGTTATGAGTCACGAATCACATAACCATCCATCTCAGATTGTACCTTATGAAGGCGCAGCAACGGGAGTAGGTGGAAATGTTAGAGATGTAATGTGTATGGGTGCTGAAGTAGTTGCCTGTACAGATTCACTTCGCTTCGGTGAAATAAAAAACAATAAAACTAAATGGATTCATGATGGTGTTGTTTCTGGAATAGCGGGGTATGGTAACCCATTAGGAATCCCCAATATAGGTGGAGACTTATATTATCATCAAGGGTACAATGAAAATTGTTTAGTAACACTAGTCACCATTGGAATAGTTAGAGAAGATAACATTATTCACTCATATGCACCAAAAAACGCACATGGATATGACCTTATTCTTATTGGAAAACCAACAGACAATAGTGGCTTTGGTGGTGCTAGTTTTGCATCACTAGAATTAGAAGAAGAAAAAAAAGAAAAAAACAAAGGAGCGGTTCAAGAGCCAAACGCGTTTCTAGAGAGGCACCTGCTTAAATCTACCTACGCCCTATTTGATATTTTAAAAGAGAAAAATATGATAAATAAAGTTGGTTTTAAGGATCTAGGAGCAGGAGGAGTTGCCTGTGCAAGTGTTGAACTAGCTGACACCGCAGGGTATGGATCAGAAATCTGGATGGAGAAGATACATATTAGTTTACAAAACTTACATCCCTCTGTTTATCTATGTAGCGAGACGCAGGAACGCTTTATGTGGGTATGCCCTCCAGAATTAACATCCATGATTATTAATCATTATAATTCAGTTTTTGATCTACCGAATATAAGCACAGGAGCAAAAGCATCTATTGTTGGTAAAATAAGGGGCGATGGAAAGTATGTTGTTCATAATAACGCAGAAGAAATTGTTAATGCCAAAGCATCAGAAGTAACAAAAGGGTTCTTATACAGCCGCCCATATAAAAAAAGGGCTACTAACCACCAAGAACCAGACATTAATCCTAATATTGATTATAACATAACACTGCTCCAGTTGCTTTCTCATGAAAACATATCAAGCAGAAAACCAATCTATGAAAAATACGATAAACAGGTACAAGGACGAACACATATAGAAACTGGCACAGCAGATTCAGGTGTAATGTCACCTTTTAATTCTGAAAAATACCCAAAAGAAATCAGACAGGTTGGGATAGCCTTATCTACAGATCACAATCCAAGGTATGGACTCATAGATCCTTATTGGTGTGGAGTAAACGCTGTGGTTGAATCAATGCGCAATGTTGCTTCTGTTGGGGCAACTCCACATGCGATTACAGACTGTTTATGCTTTGGAAACCCAGAAAAACCACACCAGATGTGGGAGTTTGTCGAGGCAGTAAAAGGAATTAATGATGCATGTATAAATATTGGATTGAAACATTCTCCAACCCACCCCACTCCTATTATAGCTGGGAATGTTAGTTTTTATAATGAATCCAAAAACAATGCTATCCCACCTAGTCCAATCATAAGTTGTTTAGGAAAAATAAAGGATATTAATAAATCAATTTCCATGAGTTTTAAAAATGAAAAATCAGAAATAATAATGATCGGGAAAAGAAAAAATGAATTAGGCGGTTCTGCTTTTTATAGTTTATATAACGAACTAGGAAAAAACATACCAAAGCCTAGCCTCAAAGAAGCTAAATACCAAATTTTCGGTATTACAGATTGTATAGATGATGAGTTGATTATAGCATGCCATGACATTTCAGATGGAGGATTAGCAACTGCTCTATGTGAAATGTCATTTGAAAATTTGATTGGCTGTGAAATAATTATAGATAGCAAAATATCTAACGAAGCAATCTTGTTTTCAGAAACAGGTGGGTTTATCATTGAAACGAAAAAAGAAAATATGAGCTCTATAAAATCAATTTTTAATCAATATGATATTGATATTTATAACATTGGTTATACTGGAGGTAAAAAAATAAAAATAAACAATCTTGTTCATATATCAGTAATAGATGCAAAAAAAAGTTGGGATAACGGCTTGAGAAAAAAGTTATAATACTATAATGATTAATCTTTATGTCTAAAATAGATTATAAAACAGCAGGTGTTGATATTGATGCTGGCAATAAAGCTGTTGATTTAATTAAAAACAAAGTTAAATCAACCTTTACCTCTAACGTTCTTACAGGCCTTGGAAGCTTTGGTTCTTTGTATAGATTAAAGGATATTATAAAAAATTATAAAGACCCAGTTATGGTCCAAAGCATTGATGGTGTTGGTACAAAAACCATTATTGCAAGAAAACTAAAAAAATTTGATACAATTGGAATTGATCTTTTGAGCGCCTGCGCAAACGATATTTTAGTTATGGGCGCAAAACCACTTACATTTTTAGACTACATTGCCAATGAAAAACTTCGGCCATCTATAGTGGATGAAATTGTTTCTGGAATGGTCAGGGGATGCAACGAAACTGGCGTATCACTTGTTGGAGGAGAAACAGCGGAAATGCCGGACACATATTTAAAAGGAGAACATGATCTTGTTGGAGTTATTACAGGCATTGTTGATAAAGAAAAAATCATTACTGGTGAAAATATAGATACAGGTGATATAGTTATTGGATTACCATCAAGTGGTTTACATACCAATGGATATTCTTTAGCCAGAAAAGTGTTTTTTGATATTGGTGGATATAATATTAAAGATACTATCCCAGAGCTAAATAAATCTGTAGGGCTAACACTTTTAGAACCACACATTAATTACACTAACCATATTTTTTCTCTAATAAATTCGAAAATTTCTATAAAAGGTATTGCCCATATTACAGGAGGAGGCTTTATAGAAAATATTCCAAGAATACTACCTAATGGCTTAGATATAAACATTCAAAAAAACTCCTTCCCGATTTTACCTGTTTTTTCTTGCATACAATCCATAGGAGACCTAAATAAAAAAGAAATGTATAGAACTTTTAATATGGGTATAGGAATGGCGATAGTTGTTGATAAAAAATCAGTTTACGATACAAAAAAATTACTAAACAAGCATACAAAATCTTATGAAATAGGAGAGGTTGTTCCTGGTGATAGACAGGTAAACCTTTTATGAAAAACAAAATTGCAATAATTCAATTCCCAGGGTCTAACACAGAGCGAGAAACAATAATAGCATGTAATCGTGTGGGATTAAAACCTATAGAGTTTTTATGGAATAAACCTGTAAAACTACTATCGGAATATAGTGGCTATATTATTGTAGGCGGTTTCTCATATGAAGATCGTTCAAGAGCTGGGATTATTGCAGCGCTTGACCCTATTATGAAACAACTTAAAATAGAGGATAAAGCAGGGAAACCAATTCTTGGTATTTGCAACGGTGCACAAATTTTAGTAGAAAGTGGACTCGTTCCTGGAAGCGATGATTACAACGTAAGCATAGCACTGACAGATAATAAAAGAATAATAAACAACAATGTTATTGGCGTAGGATATTATAATACGTGGACAAATTTAAAAATGTCTAGTACCTCTTATCGTTGTGCATTCACCAGGCATTTACAACCAAATGACTTTATAAATATCCCACTCGCTCACGGTGAAGGAAGGTTTGTTATCAAAGATGACCTATTAAATGAAATGATTAAAAACAACCAAACTGTTTTCCGTTATTGTAATAATAACGGAGATATTGTTGATGAATTCCCAACAAATCCAAATGGCTCTATTTATAACCTCGCAGCTGTTTGCAATCCAAGAGGCAATGTAATGGCAATGATGCCACACCCCGAACGAACAGCGAATGGGGATACTATCTTTTCTTCTATGAATGAATATATAAACAACGGAAACCCAATAACTAGCCACTCTCTTTCTAAACGAACATTATTAAATAAATATTCTAATTATAATCCAAAAAAAAACGTTTCTATATGGAGAATAAGCACAATCATTACAGATAACATTGCATTGTCTGTTGAGCAAACACTAAAAAAATTAGGATGCGATGTTGTAATAGAGCGACAAGTTCATTGGGAAATTGAAACAGAATTAAACAAAGAAAATATATTAAAAGATATCAATGCTTCAGGTGAATTATATAATTCAAATAAAGAATTCATCAATACAACAAAAAAGAAAACATATGATCTGTCTCTATTAATACGACAAAAAGATGATGTCCATGGTAGAATAAAATATGAATCCCTAACGCAACGTTTTAATATTAATGGATTAAAAAAAATCAAACGAGGCACGATCTGGAATGTGTCACTTAATGGCGGTAATATACAACACGTATCAGATCAAATTTTTAACACAAACATACTACACAACCCACAATCACATGAATGCTATAGAATCAACTAAACATTATAAAAAAAGAATAAAAACAGAAATCAACAATACCCTAACTAAGACAAATTTTGTTAAAGGGACTAAAAAGACAGGTAAAGTTCGAGACCAATATGAACTAAAAAATAAAATTGCACTAATCACAACAGATAGACAAAGTGCATTTGATCGTGTTTTAGCATCGATCCCTTTTAAGGGACAAGTCCTTAACCTAACTAGCGCCTGGTGGTTTGAGAAAACAAAACAGATCATCCCAAATCATGTGATAGATATTCCAGACCCAAACGTTACTCTAGCAAAAAAATGTGACGTGTTCCCAATAGAATTTGTTGTTAGAGGATATATAACAGGAAGCACAAGCACATCGCTCTGGACGGTCTATAAAAATGGAGATAGAGAATACTGTGGGAACTCCTTACCAGAAGGATTAAAAAAGAATCAAAAACTTAGTGAAAATATGTTAACTCCCACTACAAAAGAGGAACACCATGATCGTCCTATATCTCCAGATGAGATCATTAAAGAAAATTGGATGACTGAAGAAGATTGGAATTATTGCAGTAAAAAAGCGCTCGAATTATTTGTATTTGGACAAAAAACAGCCATGGAAAATGGAATGATTTTAGTTGATACAAAATATGAAATGGGCAAAGATATCAACGGAGAAATTGTATTAATTGATGAAATACACACACCAGACTCAAGTAGATACTGGATTGCTAATACATATGATGAAAGAATACAAAATAATAAAGAACCTCAAAATATCGATAAAGAATTTTTACGTTTATGGTTTGTAGATAATTGTGATCCTTACAACGACAAAACCCTGCCAGATGCACCATTAGATCTGGTTGCAGAATTATCAAGCAGATATATATATTTATATGAAACTATTACTGGTGGGTTATTCCCTTTCCCAGATAGTGGAAAATCTATACAAAACAGAATAAATGAAAACTTGGAGGACTTAATATGAAAGCCATATTAATAATGGGATCAACATCCGATGAGCACCACGCTAAAAAAATAACAGATAAATTAGACAGCTATAATATTGCGTGGGAACAACACGCAGCATCTGCTCATAAGGAGCCACTAAAAGTACTTGAAATTTTAAATACTAATAAAGATAAAGAAAACATTGTCTATATCACGATTGCTGGTAGGTCAAACGCTCTCTCGGGTTTCGTTGCAGCAAATTCAACATTCCCAACAATAGGATGTCCTCCATTCTCTGATAAAGCAGATATGTTAGTTAATATTCATTCTACACTACAAATGCCAAGCAATACACCCGTATTAACGGTAATTGATCCAGGAAACTGTGCCTTAGCAGTAAAGCGAATATTTGGTGTATAACCAACTCAGTGCTCTTTCACCATTAGATGGACGCTACAATGATAGTGTAAAAGAACTAAGTACATATTTCTCAGAAGCTGCTATAATGCGCTATCGGGTCTACATTGAAATTGAATATCTTATTGCGCTTAGCTATGAAAAAAAAATAGAAGAGTTTCCTCCTCTAACAGAAGACCAAATCAAAAAACTAAGATCAATATACCAAAAATTTGATATCTCATCTGCAAAAGAAATCAAAAATATTGAGCTAGAAACCAATCACGATGTAAAAGCAGTTGAGTATTATATTCAACAACAGACAAATGAATCACTTCACCCATGGATACATTTTGCATTAACGTCTGAAGATATTAACAATTTATCCTATTCTTTAATGTGGCAACACGGGATTAAACAAGTATACATACCACTACTAAAATTAGTTAATAGCGAAATTAAAAAATTAGCTAAAAAATTCAAAAACTCACCAATGCTAGCACTAACACATGGACAACCTGCCACCCCAACAACATTTGGAAAAGAATTGGCGGTGTTTTATGCTAGAACAAACCGACAAATACTTACACTAAAAAATCACAAAATTTCTGGGAAATTCAACGGAGCAACAGGAACCTGGTCAGCTCAACTAGCAGCGTACCCTACAGTGAACTGGCCTCGATTTTCTTCACGTTTTATTAAATCTATTGGTTTAAAACCAAATCTAATAACCACCCAAATTGAACCCCATGATTCAATCATTGAAAGTTATCACAACATTGTACATGTCAACTCGATAATGAAAGATTTATGTTGTGATATGTGGTTATATATAAGTCGAGGTATACTTGGACAGAAAAAAATTGCTGGAGAAATCGGATCTTCTACAATGCCTCATAAGATTAATCCCATACAATTTGAAAACGCAGAGGGGAATATAGGAATTTCAAATGCTATACTAAATCATATGGCAGATAAATTACCCATATCCAGAATGCAAAGAGACCTAACAGATTCAACTACTCTTCGAAACCAGGGGTCTGCTTTAGGTTATTCTTATCTTTCACTAAAAAATATTTTAAAAGGATTAAGTCGTGTTACTATAAACAAAAATAAAATGAAAGCAGAGCTGGAAAATCATTGGGAAGTTGTTTCCGAAGCAATACAAACTGTACTAAGAAAATCTGGCCAATCTAATGCATATGAAAAATTAAAAGAACTTACACGAGGAGAAAAAATAAACCGAAAAATTATCGCAGACTACATACTACAATTAGATATACCACAAAAAGATAAAGACACTTTACTCGCTTTAACACCAGAAACATATACCGGCTTTGCACCTAAAATTTTCGAATTAATATAATGTGTGGAGTTATAGGTTTATATAATACAAATTCTAATGTCGCAAACGATATCTACGATGGGCTGATTCAACTACAACATCGCGGACAAGACGCAGCGGGTATCGCTACCATAGATGAATCAAAAATGCATCTATATAAAAACACTGGCTTAGTTACAGAGGTATTTAAATCAAAAAGGTCTAAAATTAACTTAACAGGAAAATTGGGGATTGGACATGTTAGGTATCCAACAGCGGGCAGCAATGATGTTAATGACTCTCAACCATTTTACACTGCTAATCCTGTTAATATTACCTTAGCTCATAATGGGACATTAACAAACGCTGATGCTATCCGAGAAAAATTATTAAAAACACACTTCTGCCAATTTAACACAAGTTCTGACTCTGAAGTATTGATGAATTTTTTTGCCTACGAATTATCTAAAACAAATTTTAGAAAACTTACTAAGTCGCATATATTTAAAGCTGTGAAAGCGGTATACGAAGAGTGCTCTGGTGGCTTTTCTATTGTTTCTCTTGTTTCAGGTATTGGCTTAGTTGCATTTAGAGACCCAAATGGTATTCGACCTCTTTCCATAGGGCAAAAAGGAAAGTCATTTATGGTCGCATCTGAAAGTAGCGCGTTAGCTGCTTTAGATTTTGATTCTTTGGATGACATCAAGCCAGGTGAAATAATTATAATTGAAGAAAATGGGGATCTAACAAAAAGAAAAATACAGAAAAAAAATGCACACACGCCCTGCTTATTTGAATTTGTATATTTTTCAAGACCAGACTCATCAATAGATAATATATCAGTTCATAAGTCTAGACTCCGAATGGGGGATTTTCTTGGTGAAAAAATTATAAAAGAATATCCAAAACTCAACGTTGATGTTGTAATACCTATCCCAGACACCAGCAGAACATCAGCAATGCAAGTAGCTTATAAACTAGGTGTAAAATATCGAGAAGGTTTTATGAAGAACAGATATATTGGACGAACATTTATTATGCCTGGGCAAAATATGCGACAAAGATCTGTAAAACAAAAATTGAATCCTATTGATATAGAGTTTAAGGGTAAGCGAGTTTTATTAATTGATGATTCAATTGTTAGGGGTAACACATCAAAAAATATAATAAAAATGGTTAAAAAATGTGGTGCTAAAAAAGTTTTTTTAGCCTCTGCATCCCCTCCAATTCGTTATCAAAATATCTACGGCATAGATATGCCTGCTACAACAGAACTAATTGGGCATAAACGTTCAATAAAAGACATAAAAAAACACATTAAAGCTGATGAATTAATATACCAAAACCTTGAAGATTTAAAACGAGCGGCAACTATTGGAAACCCCAAAATAACAGAATTCGAAGATTCGGTTTTTACAGGAAACTATCGTGTTGGAAAAATCACAAAAGACTTTTTAAAAAACTTAGAAAAGACCCGATCAAGTTTATCAAAATAATAAATATATATGATATAAAATGAGTGATAAAATTCTTGTAATTGGCTCTGGTGCGAGAGAACACAGTATAGTAAAAGCAATTGAAAGATCTTCCAGAGAAGTTGATGTGTTTTGTATTGCATCAAATATGAACCCAGGAATTGCTAACCTATGTACAGAATTTATTATTGATGATTTCAACAACCCTAAAATTGTATCCCGCTACGCTAATGAAAATGATGTTTCCATAGCAGTTGTTGGCCCAGAAAACCCTCTTTCTAAAGGAATTGCAGATACTCTTTGGGATACAAAAATAAAAGTGGTTGGTCCTAAAAAGCATCTAGCTCAAATTGAAACATCAAAAGCATTTACAAGAAACTTATTAAAAAAACATAAAATACCAGGAGGTCCAAAATACAAAGTATTTAACTCTATTAATGGCGTGAAAGATTTTTTAAAAGAACTTGGTGAAAATTATGTTGTGAAGTTTGATGGCCTTGCGGGTGGTAAAGGTGTAAAGGTGGCAGGGGATCATCTATCATCTCACAGTGAAGCTTTAGAGTATTGCAAAGAATTAATAAGTAAAAAACAAGAATTTGTAATTGAAGAAAAATTTATTGGTCAAGAGTTCTCTTTGATGAGTTTTTGTGATGGAGACACTTTAAAACACATGCCAGCAGTTCAAGATCACAAAAGAGCATATGAAAATGATAAAGGGCCAAATACAGGAGGAATGGGAACGTACTCAGACACGGGCCACTCTCTACCATTCCTGCAAAAAAAAGACATCGAAGATGCACATAAAATAAATCAGGCAACAGCAGAAGCGCTTAAAAATGAATTCAAAGAAGGATACAAGGGAATACTATACGGTGGATTCATGGCAACAGAAGAAGGTGTAAAACTTATTGAATATAATGCAAGGTTTGGCGATCCTGAAGCTATGAATGTTTTATCAATTCTAGAAACCGACTTTATGGATATTTGCGATGGAATTACGATGGGAAACCTTGAAGAATTAAATGTTACATTCAAAAACAAGGCGACAGTTTGCAAATATGCTGTACCAGAAGGATACCCCGACAATCCTGTAAAAGGTGAAATAATTGATGTTTCAAAAATCGAAAATGAAGACCTCCTGTTTTACGCATCAGTTGATATTAAAAATGGAGTTCTTATTGAATCTGGTAGTCGAACAGTCGCAGTTGTAGGTATTAATGATACTATTGAAAAAGCTGAAAAAATAGCCGAAAAAGAAATATCAAAAATACAGGGCCCTCTTTTCCATAGAAAAGATATCGGAACAAATACACTGATCCAAAAACGAATTAAACACATGGAATCTCTAAGATGATCCGCCTTGGTGTTCTTGGGTCCACAAATGGTACAGACCTCCAGGCGATACTAGATGCGATTGAATTAAAGCAGTTAAAATCAAGTCTAGCTACAGTTATTTCAAATAAGAAAAAAGCCTTTATATTAAAAAGAGCTGAAAAATATAGAATCCCCTCATATTATATTTCTCACAAAAATATAGATCGTGAAACCTTTGATAGAAAAGTAACCAAAATTCTAATAGAGCACAAGGTTGACCTAGTGCTGTTAATTGGATTCATGAGAATTTTGTCAAAATCGTTTTGTCAAGAGTGGAAAGGAAAAATCCTAAATGTACACCCCTCCCTCTTACCTAAATATGCAGGTGGGATGGATACAAACGTACATGAAGAAGTATTGAAAAATAAAGACGATGAAACTGGATGCACCATACATTTTGTTACTGACGAAGTAGATGGAGGACCTATTTTTATACAAAAAAAATGTTCTGTTGATCCAAAAGACACCATCAAATCCTTAAAAACAAAAGTTCAAAAACTTGAAGGAGAAGCTTTCTTAGAAGCCATTCCTTTATTTGAAAATAAATATATTTTAAAAAATGAATAAACAAGAAATAATAAAAAAGATACATACCAGATCTACATCTACAATGGTTGAAAACCTTGGAATAAAAATAATAGATATCGGAGAAAGTTTTGTCTCTGGGAAAATGCCTGTAGATGAAAGAACAAAACAGCCTTTTGGCCTTCTTCATGGAGGAGCAAGTGTCGCTCTGGCAGAAACTCTAGGTAGCATCGGTGCTGGTATGAATGTAGATCAATCATCTCAATCTGTTGTAGGAATAGAAATTAATGCAAACCACTTAAAAGCTGTAAAAACAGGATGGGTATTCGGTAAAGCAACATCAATAAGGGTTGGGAGAAAAATTCAAGTGTGGGAAATAGATATTAAAAATGAAAATGATGACTTTGTGTGCAAAAGCCGTTTAACCTTAGCCGTAATTGAAAAAAATGAT
>MDTB01190596.1_pt1 | contig 15363 bp, 15 predicted proteins | sample 811161 | NCBI WGS metagenome assembly MDTB01 (sample SAMN05326650, study PRJNA326480) | marine metagenome | isolation source: seawater | place: Mediterranean Sea | collected 2009 | reverse complement strand
TGGATAGGATAAAAATCTTTAACCTAACCTAAGTTTATTGAATTAACCCCCCTTTTTTGGGGGGTTTTTTTTATATTAGTTTATGTCAAAAACAGTTGGGAAAATTCTATTGGTCCTTTATTTCTTTGCCTTTACCATACCTCAAAATGTTGCAGGCTTATATATTGTTTTTGATAGACTATCAATACAGGTTTTATATATTTCAGTTTTAAACTTATTTGTTATTTTATATCTGTTAAGGAGTCTTAATTTAAAATTTTTTATTGATCACATAAGATATAAGAATCATTATATCTCCTATTTACTGGTAATTATATGTTCATTTATTTCTCTTATATATGCTGAAAATATAGTAGAGGGAATTATAACTTTTAGTAAGTTCTTCTCATTATTTATTTCATTTAGTCTTATCATCTATATAGTTTTCAAATCAAAAATTGATTTTGTAAAGCTTTTTTTTATGTTTATTGTTGTTGCATTAATAGCCGAAACGTATGTAATCAACTCGAAAATTTTTAAAACAGTAATTGTAGATGGAAACCTATTGACAAGATCAATGGAATTTAGAGGTTTTACAGGAAATATTAATATCTCATCGTTCTCTATTTTAATCAAGCTGCCCGCTCTAATATATTTAATATATAATGAAAAGAAGTATTTGCACCTTTTTCTCTTAAATCTTCTTTTAATATCATCTTTTGTATCAATTTTAGCATTATTCAGTAGAGCTGCAATTATTGGTCTTATTCTACTAATTATTATCTCATTATTATACTATCTAGTTAAAGAGAAAAGAAAAGTAGTTTTGCAAACTATATTAGTCTCTTTATCAGTATGTCTCTCTTATTTGACGTATAATTTTTTGAATGAAAAAAATACATTTGATTTGATTGAAGAACGATTCTCAACAGTTACTAAACCATCTAGTGATGAATCTGTATCACAAAGAGTTACTTTTTATAGAATCGCACTAGATGATATTAAAAATTATCCATTAACAGGTGTTGGAATTGGAAATTGGAAATTATCATCAATACAAAGAGCAAATGAAGTACTTGGTGGTTACATGGTCCCATACGTTGTGCACAATGATTTTCTTGAAATCGGTGCAGAGTCTGGTATTCTATCATTGTTTAGTTATTTTTTCTTTATTTTTTTTCCATTTATTATTTTATTAAAAAGATCTATTGATTTTAGGAATAATAACCTTTACTTTCTGGTTCTAACATGCTTATTTATCTATATTTTCGATTCATTGATAAACTTTCCAATGCATAGAGTAGTGAGTGCTATTAATCTATATTTTATTCTAGCATTTTTTTATTATATAACAATTAAAAATAATCATGATGTCAAAAAATATTTTTAAAATCTTATTTGTAACTTTTTTGATATCAAATGTATTTGTAAATATTAAAGCCTATCAATCATCTTCATTACAGGCCTATCTGTTATATGATTTTAATAATGATTCTTACTTTGTTCCATATGAAATTTATAACAACCTAGACTACAATTTTCCTAATTTAACACAAACAGCCCTGCCGATAAAAATTTTAAAAGCAAGATATCTTTTAAATTTAGATTCTGTAAGTCAAGCTAAATCTTTACTTTTTGATGCTAGAAATGATAACCCTTATATCATGGCACCTGAGGATATGCTTGCAAAAATTTATTTAAAGGAAAATAATCTTGATAGTGCATATCTTTTATCTAAATTGGCTTTCAACAAAATGCCTAATGTAGATATTCATAGAACTACCTATTTTAATGTATTAAGATCCTATAGAGATAGTACTAATGCAGAGCCTGATTTAGATAATGCGTTTATGCGTTTGAAAAACTTGAGATATTCTCAAAAGCATTGGTATGATTATATTTTTTCTAAGGCTGTAATAACGGATTCTGCTGAAGTAGTTATTCCAATAATTAAAGAGTTTAAGGAAAGATTTCCTAACGAGAATCCTAAAATAATTGAGGAACTTGAAAATAGAATTGAAATTGGTTCTACAACATATACGATATTCTCATTTTATTCAGCTATAGGAGATGATTATTTTAAAAAAGAAGATTATCTAAATTCATCGGATTATTATGAGCAGGCAATTGAGTACAACCAAGATAATTATATAATTTATGAGAATCTTGCAATTTCATATGATTTATCAAACAGAACTGATAAGGCACTTCAAACTTATGATTTAGTACTAAACAATTTTAAAACAAAAAATGGAAGGGTTGAATTTTATAAAGGCCTTCTATTAATTAGGCTTGGTGAAAATGAATTAGGCTGTGAATATCTAAGAAAGTCAAGTAATAAAAATTATGTTGGCAGTAATTCTAAAATTAGAGCTTCAGAGGTTGTTGCAGGACTTTGTATTAATAACTGATATCACTTGTAACATTTCCAATTGAATCATAGGTTACCCATCTGCCTTTAATTTCACCATTATTAGAAAAAGTGGAGAGCTGTTTTATTTTTCCATTTACATAGTAATATTTCCATTTACCAATTCTATCCCCAGTATTATTAAATTTACCAGTTGTTTCCTTATTTCCATTGGGATAATAGAAGGTCCATCTTCCATAGTCCTTTCCATTTAAGTATTGACGAACACTTCTAATAGTATCATTTTCATATGTTGAACATCTTCCTGTAAATAACTTGTTATTGCTATCATAAGTTATGATATTCACACTATCAAAAAAAAGCTCTGGACATACTGATGGCGGACTACAACTTGAAGTCAAAATCAGGAAAAGTATGATAAATTTTTTCATTAAAAATTTTGTATTAATTGAAATGTAAAAATAATTATTATGTTAAATAAAATTATAAAAAAAGTAGTTTTAAAATGGCTTTTTGTTTTTGATAAAATTAGATGGTGAATATGATTTTTATCTGCAATAAACGGAGACTTACCATTAACAAGCCTTAAAATAAATACCCTAGAAATATCTATGAAGGGATAAATTAATATTGATATGACAAATAAAATCTTATTTATATCGAATTCATCTTTAATAATGTAGTTGTTAGAAAGTATAGAGATTGTATAAATACTTATTAAAGTTCCTAAGAATAGAGACCCTCCATCTCCTAAAAAAACTTTATTTTTTTTCTTGAGGTTAAAAATAATCAATGGTATAAACGATCCTAAAATAATAAATGATAAGTATCTAAATTCAGGAATATTCTTATTGAAAAATTCAAAAGATATTATGAATATAGTAGAAATAGAAATTGCAAGACCATCAATTCCATCAATAAAATTAATAGCATTAATTATACCAACAACAACAAAGATTGTAAAAGACTGAGCTGCAATATTACTAAGTTCAAATATGCTTAAGAATCCATGAAGATTATCAATCACAAAACCATTATCTACAATTATTTTTGCAACTATTATCTGAAATATAAATTTTAATTTAAAGTCAACAGTTTTATTGTCATCATATATGCCTGTTGCTACCATAATTGCTAAAGGAATTAGTAAAGAGTAATTAAAAAGTGTAACTCCGTTTAAGTAATTTAATGATGAAATAATAAAAAGAGTTAAAAAAATAGCTAATCCCCCATTGCCTGTAGCTAAGACATTGTGGCTCGATCTATTATTTATTTTAACAGTCATCTTATTTTTAAGAAACCTTTTTTGTGTAAAAACGATTAGTAAAAAGCTTAAAATACTTGAAGAAATTAAAATTATAGTCTCCATTTAATTGTAATTACACTTATCACTTATACCATTAACTAAATAGATATAAATTTTGTCAGCTACAACACTTTTTGAGTCATGATAAAAACAGGCTAAACCTAAAATTTCCATAATCTTTTTAAAGATAAAGTTTTTTATTTAATTAAAATCAAGTACTTTTGTTACTTAATTTAAAATATGCTTGGTGAGTTAATAAAATCTAAAACAAGACTAAGACTATTGCTTAGATTCTTTGTTTCTCAAGCAAATAGCGGTTATTTAAATGGCCTAGCATCTGATATGAATGAGTCAACCAATTCAATAAGAAAGGAATTGAATAACCTATACGATGCGGGATATATTAACAAGTTTAAGAAAAATAATAAGATAGAGTATAGAGTTAATGTAAAACATCCTTTATATGATGTTCTTAAAAAGGTTGTATACAAACATCTTGGATTAGAAGATCTAGTTGATAAAGTTTTGGAAAGAATAGGAAATGTTGAGAAAATTATTTTAGTTGGAGACTATGCTATTGGAATTGACTCAGGTACAATTGAAGTTTTTTTGATAGGAAAGAGACTTAATACAAATTATATATCTCAATTAGAAACCAAAATTGAGAGTCTTATAGGTAGAAAAGTAAATTTTTATTTAGGAACAAAATTTGATTCAAAACAGAATAATTTAATATTATATTCCAATGACTGAAATATCAAGACGCCCATGGGGCACCTATGAAGTTATTATATCTTGTGATAGGTATAAAATTAAAAGAATAATTGTGGAGCCTGGTAATAGACTTAGCCTACAATCACATAAAAAGAGAGATGAGTCTTGGGTCATTGTGAATGGAAATGCACTAATCGAAATAGGATCTAATTCATATAAATTAAAATATGGAGAGTCTATTCACATTAAACGTAATGAAAAGCATAGAGTTAAAAATGTATCTGATGATAAATTAATATTAATAGAAGTTCAAACTGGAGAATATTTTGGGGAAGATGATATTCAAAGATTTGAAGATGATTATAATAGAGTTAAATGAAAAAAAAATTAGTAATAGTCTCAGGATATTTTAACCCCCTTCACAAGGGTCATATTGAATATTTCCATTTAGCTAAGCAAAATGGAGACAGACTTTTAGTAATTGTAAATAATGATAACCAAAGAAAGCTTAAAGGATCAAAAGAGTTTATGAAAGAAGATGAAAGGGTGATGATCGTCAAAGAGTTAAAAATTGTAGACTATGTATATCTTTCAATTGATAATACAAAAGATGTATCCTTTACAATAAGAAAAATTAATGAAGAATTATCTAATAAATATGAGCTGCTTTTTGGAAATGGGGGTGATCAAAATAATGACACTATTCCTGAGTCTAAGATCTGTAAAGAACTTAATGTAAAATTAATTGATGGTCTAGGAGATAAAATTCAATCTTCTTCATGGTTACTAAATAATAAAAATGATTAAAAATATTTGCTGTATTGGTGCAGGTTATGTTGGTGGGCCTTCGATGGCTGTAATAGCTGAAAAGTGTCCAGATATTAAAATAACATTGGTAGATAATAACCATGATAAAATTGATACATGGAATGGCCCCCTAGATATGTTACCTGTTTATGAACCAGGCTTAAAAGAAATAGTAAAGAAAGTTAGGGGTAAAAATTTATTTTTTTCCACTGATATAGATAAAAACATTGGTGATTCAGAAATGATTTTTATTGCAGTAAATACTCCTACAAAAACTAAAGGTGAAGGAGCAGGCATGGCTGCAGATTTAAAATACGTTATAGCATGTGCAAAACAAATTGCTAAAGCATCCAACACAGATAAGATAGTTATTGAAAAGTCAACTCTACCAGTAAGAACAGCTGAAAAAATCAAAGAAATATTGTATAAAGAAGGTAAAAATGGAGTTAGTTTTGAAATATTATCTAATCCTGAATTCCTAGCTGAGGGGACTGCAATAAAAGACCTATACAAATCAGACAGAGTATTAATAGGAGGAGACCAAACAAGAACAGGTAAAAATGCAGTAAATGAGCTGGTCAATATTTATAAAAGGTGGATTCCTAAATCAAAGATATTAACTACAAATGTATGGTCCTCAGAATTGGCAAAACTTGCTTCAAATGCATTTTTAGCTCAAAGAATATCTTCAATAAACAGTCTTTCTGCATTTTGTGAAAAAACAGGAGCCAAGATTCAGGAGGTTGCATCCGCTGTAGGTAAGGATATTCGGATAGGGGATAAATTCTTAAATGCTTCAATTGGTTTTGGAGGTAGTTGTTTCAAAAAAGATATTCTAAACTTGGTTTATTTATCAAATTATTACGGACTTAATGAAGTTGGAGAATACTGGCATCAAGTTGTAAAAATAAATGACTACCAGAAGTCAAGATTTGTAAAAAAGATTTTAGAAAGCTTAAGTAATCGAATAGTAAACTCAAAAATAGTTTTAATGGGATGGTCATTTAAAAAAAACACAAATGATTCAAGAGAAAGTGCTTCAATTTATTTAGCAAATGAGTTAATTAAAAAAGGAGCTAATATAATGGTAATAGACCCACTCTCAAATATATCTAAAATCAAAAATGATTTGGCTGAATTTATGGAAGTTGAAGATTTTGAGAGCTATTCATCTAATGAATTTCAAGATAAAATTCAATTTAGTACTAGCTATTTTGAAGCTTCAAAAAATGCGGATGCAATAGTTATATCAACTGAGTATGATGAATTTAAAAATTATAACTGGAAAAAATTATATTCTATAGTTACTAAACCTGCCTTAATATTTGATGGGAGGATTCTTCTAAACAGGAATAAAATAGAAAAAATAGGATTTAATATTTATCAAATAGGAAATTAAAAATGAAAGGAATAATATTAGCTGGTGGAAAGGGTAATAGGCTTTACCCATCATCAAAAGTAATCTGTAAGCAACTTATGCCTGTTTATGATAAGCCTATGATTTATTACCCAATTTCAATTTTAATGATATCAGGAATTAGAGATATCTTAATAATTACTAATCCAGAGGATAAAGAAAGTTTTGAAAAACTTTTAGGAGATGGCTCAAAATTTGGATGTAAATTTTCATATATGGTCCAAGATGAGCCTAATGGGCTGGCAGAGGCATTCATAATTGGAGAAAACTTTATTAAAAAAGATAATGTATGCTTAATTCTAGGAGATAACCTAATTTATGGTTCGGGGTTAGGAACAATTCTCAGATCACAGTTAAATTCTTCTGGAGCATCAGTTTTTGCCATAGAAGTTGAAGAGCCTTCAAATTATGGAGTAGTTGAATTTGATTTAAAGGGTAAAGTTGTATCAATAGAGGAGAAACCAAGAAACCCTAAATCTAAATATGCAATTCCAGGAATTTACTATTATGATAATTCTGTTGTCAAATATGCAAAGATGGTTAAACCCTCACAAAGAGGTGAGAAAGAAATAACAGACTTAAATAAAATTTATTTGAAAAATAAATTATTAAAAGTTAATAAACTTCCGAGGGGAATTACTTGGCTTGATACTGGAACACCAGAAAATTTTTATGAAGCATCAGAGTTTGTAAGAGTCGTTCAAAAAAGAACATATAAAAAAATTGCATGTATTGAAGAGGTTGCATACAGAATGAACTATATCAATAAAGATGATTTACAGTCTCTTATAAAAGAAAAAGGAAAAAATGATTATTCTGATTACTTAAAAGGATTATATGAGTAAAAAATTATTATTTGCTATCGGAACAAGGCCCGAAGCAATAAAAGTTGCGCCTGTAATTAGAAAGTTTAAGACTTCAAATTACAATGTTAAAGTGTGTAATACAGGTCAACATACTGACCTTTTAGACCCAATATTAGATTTCTTTGACTTAGAAATAGACTACAATCTAGAGATAATGAAAAAGAATCAGTCATTATTTGATATTACTACTAATATATTGGGCAGAATTGAAGATATTTTGGAGAAAGAAATCCCTGACTTGGTCTTTGTACATGGGGATACATCTACTGCATTTATTGTCTCTTTAGCTTGTTTTTATAAAAAAATAAAAGTCTCACATATTGAAGCTGGTCTTAGGACTTATGATAGGTACTCTCCATATCCCGAGGAAATGAATCGAACATTAATCTCCAGTCTTGCAGATATTCATTTAGCTCCAACAGAAAGATCAATGACTAATCTGCTAAATGCAAATATTCCCAGAGACAATATAAGTGTTACTGGAAATACTGTAATCGATTCCCTTTACATTGCAAAAGAAATAGTAAAAACTGATAAAAAATTTTCTATGAATGAGCTAATTACTCATGAAAAAATAATTCTTTTTACTGGGCATAGAAGAGAAAACTTTGGAAAGGGATTTGAAGATATTTTTATGGCCTTAAAAGAGATTGCTAATCTTCATCCCGAAGTAAAAATTATTTATCCTGTTCATCCAAATCCAAATGTTAAAAATCTTGCAGACAAATTTTTCAAAGAGTCGTCAAATATTGCAATTATTGAACCTCTTGATTACGGAAAGTTTGTGTGGCTTATGTCAAAGTCATATCTAATAATAACTGATAGTGGGGGTATTCAAGAGGAGGCACCTTCACTTGGAAAACCTGTGCTTGTTACAAGAGATAAAACAGAAAGGCCCGAAGCAGTAGAGGCTGGTACTGTAATTCTAGTGGGGAATAATATGAATAAAATAATTGAAAAAGCCAGCATGTTGATTTCAAATCAGAGTGAGTATAAAAAGATGAGTAAGTTGATTAACCCATATGGTGATGGTAAAGCATCAGATCGAATTTTAAAATTAATAAAAAAGCTGATTTGAAGAATAAAGTACTAGTAATTTCACATATGGCAAATATACCTGGCTGTTGTCAAGCAGAATGGGTTGATGATAGAATCTATGAATTGATAAATAGAGGATATGATATTCATGTTGTTTCAGCAACTCATTGTTTTAAGTATCCAGAAACAATATCACATTACAGAGTACCATCAATTCTTCCATTTGAAGCTATGTCTGAGTATAATGAAATCAAGTCAATGAATATTGACATTAAATCAAGACCCATGTTAATTATATTTCTAAAAGCAATGTCATCAATTTCAAAAACTTTATCAGCTCTAAATATTCAAATTTTTAAAGGAGAAGGAAGATGGTTTTGGTTCATACCTTCTTTCCTAACGCTTTTTATTTTGACGATTAGAAATAAGTATAAGTATATCTACTCTACAGGAGGACCAGCTAGTGCACATCTTGCCACAATACTAGTATCTAAGCTATCAAATATTAAAAACATTATTGAGCTTCAAGATCCGTTGAGTGGTGACGATATTGGAAGAAATAGCTACTCAAAAAAAGCTCTTAAAATCATTGAAAGATTTATAGTTTCTAATGCCTCAAACGTAGTATATGCTACTAAATCCGCAATGAACAGCGCAAAAAAAAAATATTCAAGATTTAGCAGCAAAATTTTTTCAATATATCCAGGTGCAAAAGAAAACAAAAAAAAACATAATAAGTCTAGAAAATCAGTAATACAGTTTTCATATATCGGATCTCTTTATCAAACTAGAAATTTGGATTACTTTTTAGAAGCATTTTCAATAGTTTCAAAAAATATTAATAAAGAATATAGTATAGATCTTTATGGTTGGGTTGCAGATGATGTAATAGAAAGAATACAAAAATATGATGGAATTAAGATAAATCTTCATGGTATGATTTCACGGGAATTAGCTCATCAAAAAGCCATGGAATCTGACATTCTTCTTCTTGTTCAGCATACAGATGATAGAAGTGCTTTAACTATTCCATTTAAAATTTACGATTATTTGAATACAGAAAAATTAATACTGGGTTTAACTTACAAAAACAATGAAATTGATCAGATACTATCAAATTATGGTCATCTTTATTGCTCTGCAGATTCAGTTGTTGATATCAAAAACAGTCTTAATGATATTTTTAATAATTACGATATTCTAAAAAAGAAAATCAAAAAAAGTGATTTAAATCCTTACCAAGCTGTTAATAAAATGGAAGAAATAATATCATGAAAGAGCTTAATAAAGTACTTAACAAATCTCAAAAACTTAAGACAATTGTTTTAACAATTTTTCTTTTTTTTGGAATGATACTGGAAGTATTAAGCCTTGGTATACTAATTCCAATTATTACATTGCTATTATCAGAGGATAACTTAATAAATATCCCCTTGATTAAAATTCTTTTCGAATTTTCTCCATTTATTAAAGAGAATACTGTTCTTTTTTTTTCCGTAATAATTTTAATTGTATTCTCATTTAAGTCAGTTTATCTTATATACTTAAATTATAGAAAGAATAGATTTATTTCAAATATTGTAAAATATGTTTCTGACAAACTATATATGAACATTTTATCCAGAGATTATAACTTTCATATTAAAAGAAACTCTGCTGAGACAATAAGAAATCTTCAGTCTGATATTCATTTTTTTACAATTTATCTTGAATCATATATTTCAATGGTAATAGAAATTGGTCTTGCTATTTCCGTGTTGGTTCTTCTTATCGTGATTGAACCTTTTGGCACAATAATTACATTCTTATTTTTAATAATTTCATCGGGCATCTATTTTAAGTTAATAAGGAAAAAAATTAGCATATATGGTGAAAAGAGACAAGAAATTGAATTTAAGAGAAATAAAACAATTATTGAGTCACTGAGTGGTATCAAGGATATTAAAATTTTAAATATTGGGAGAACATTTATTAGAAAGTTTTCTCAAATAACAAAAGAAGTTGCTGCTATAAATACAAATTATAATACACTTTCTCAATTTCCAAGATATATGTTAGAGCTTATTTCTGTATACGGTATATTTATTTTAATGTTTGTACTTATATATCAAAATCAAGATTCTAATTATGTAATTACAACGCTTGGAATTTTCGTAGCAGGGATATTTAGATTAATCCCTAATATTAATAAAATAATTGTTAGTCTTCAAAATCTAAAGTATAGTTTTCCCTCTTTAAATAGCATTATTATTGAATTAAACCAAGATATACAATATAATATGGATAATATTATTAGAACAAATAATAAACTCAAGTCTAGTATAATACTTAGAAATATCAACTTTAATTATGATGATAAAGAAAATATTTTCGAAGATTTAAACATAGAAATTAAAAAAGGAGAAGTAATTGGCATTAGCGGTGAGAGTGGATCAGGAAAAAGCACGTTTGCTGACATATTAATGGGAATACAAAAACCAAAAAGTGGTAAAATACTTGTTAACGGGAAAGATATCAATAGAGATCCTATCAACATAGGGTATGTACCCCAAAAAGTATTTTTTATAGATGGAAGCATTAAACAAAATATAGCCATGGGGATTTCGGAATCTTCAATAAATCTATCTAAGGTTACAAAATGTATTGAAATATCACAATTGACAAGATTTATTAATTCTCTTAATAAAGGAATTAATACTGAAATTGGTGAAAACGGATTAATGATATCGGGAGGGCAACAGCAGAGAATTGGAATTGCAAGAGCATTCTATAGAGATCCAGAGGTTTTAGTTTTAGATGAATCTACATCAGCACTTGATCATAAAACACAAGATGATTTTTTGAAATTTTTAAAAACCTTAAAAGGAAAGATTACAATGATAATTATCTCTCATCAAATAGAAAAGGTAAACTTTTGCGATAAAAAATATATTATTAATAATAAAAAAATTCATTTAATAAATGATGAAGAAGACCAGAGACTTTAATGAGGAGTTTGATTTTTTTTTAAATAAATTCAAAAAAAATGAAAATTTCAACCTTTTAAGATTTTCAGACGGGGAGCTATATATAATGTTAGGTAAATCAATTTCACTTGGCAATTTTTTAGTTACTGTTGGAGGAAGAATTAGGGGCTTTGTAAATCACAATAAATGGGATAAGAAATTCTTTAATCCAAAAAAAAATAAAACTTTTACTTTAAGGCTAATTGAATCATTTCAACATAAGAGTAGTGAATACTTTGTTGGAAGAAATTGCCCTTGCTGTATATCAAAAAAAGAATGGGATGAAGAATCTAGTCTGCTAGGATATAATACTACTAAAAACATAACATCAACAAACGTTTTACTTAATTCTAATTATCCAAGATTCATGAATGAATTTTATCCAGAGATAAAAAAAAAGGGTGCATATGTTATTTGCAATGAAATGGCAGATTTAAATGATCACAGTTGGATTAAAGGTGATTTTAGAATCAAAAATAATGACTTTATGAACCTTGAACCATTAGAAAAAATCAAAATATTTATAAAATCAAATAAAATTAAAAATGAAGTTTTTTTATTTTCTGCATCCTCATTCTCTAATATTGCTCAATATGAGTTAGGAAAACTTTTTCCTGAAAACACATACATAGATATTGGCACAACCCTGTCATATGAATTTAAGATTCCTGCTAAAAGAGATTATTTAGATATTTTTTATAAAAATAAAAATATAGAATATAGAAATTGTAAGTGGAGTCGAAGTTTATAAATAATTATTGTTCAGTTTAATTTTATCATAAATTATATAATATCCTTGAATTTATTAATTTTGAGGCCTTTAGCTTCTGTGGTTAAAGTGGTAGTGGCTCTAGATCAAAGTCCAGTTTCTTTTGTAATTTAGGTTCGAATCCTACCAGAAGTACTAATTGAAATGGTAATAAACTATTTAACTGTATTTTAATACCTTTTTTAATTTAACTTTTAAAATTGAAATTATTATTATTAATAAACTTCTTAAATAATATTTGATAAAAAATATAGGAAAAGAACTTTCATATTCGGATTTAAAATTTTTATAGTAAAAACTTTTTCTTTCATTCAATATTTCTTTCTTTAAATAAGCTTTGTTATAAGGTATATAAAACTCTTCTTCAAAATCTTTTTGAATACAATTATCTATTTGAATACTGTCATTAAATTTATTATAATAATAATATTCATCCAGATTAATATTGTTAAGATTAATTTTTTCATGAACTAAACATTGAGTAAAATATGTCTTAAGTGAATTAACATAATCATCAATTTCTATGTATTCTAATTGACTATCCAAGCTATCTATTAATTTTTTATAATCACTTTCATACCTATCTATTCCATATAAAGGATGTTCATATAAAATACAAAGACCATTTTCATTTGATAGTTTAATTGTACTTTCATACAAATGGTTAAATATTTCTTTTTCATTAAACAATGATATATCTAATGTAACTATACTAGCATTGTTTGTTGGAATTTGAATAGGTTTTTTAAAATCATTATCTGGAAAAGATCCTATATCATTAACATTAAAACCAAATTCTGATGAGTATAAATATTGATTACAATCCAAAACTTTTTGAAAATTTTTATTATAAAAACCAAACGGACCTACCAAAGCATTATTTGTTAAGTTAAATCTTTTAAGAATATGTTTTCCAGTCAATACGTTTAAATAATTATTTGAAAAATTTTTATAAGTCATATGTCTAAAACTATGAAGTTGGATATTCTGATTAGTTGCTTTTAATCTATCTATATAATCTAATCCACCATATTTTCCCCAACTATATAAATCAATAAACCAATTAAATTTTTTATTTGTTGAAATTGCTAAATCTAACGTTTTCACTAAACTATTATAATTATATCCATCTGAATCAATTCTTATGCTGTAACAAGATTTTTTATGAACTTCATGCTTAATACTTAAAAGAGGTAATTTTAAATTATTAAAAGCATATATTAGTATATTTAAACATAGTTTCCGCAACAAATGATAATCTATTGTTGGACCAAATTCTACATAAAAATCATTCTTTGAATATGAATAAAAACACCTATAATCTGATTTTTCACCTATAACCTCATTTAAAATTTTAAATGGGAATAGTATGAAATTAATATTATTTCTTTTTTCAATAGATATACCAGAATTATTTATTACTTCACCATCTTCATTTAAACAGTATCCATAATTTTCGCTAGTATTAAAACTTATTATATCTCTTTCTAATAATAAAAAACCATTTAATTCTTTTTGAGAAAATTTATCAATACAAAAATAATTTGCTTGATGTAATGTAAATTTTTTTAATTTAAATAAGTCTTTAAAAAAGAAACTGTCTGTTATAAGAACTATTTGCTCTTTAATATTCTTAAAATCAAAACTGGTACCCCATATAAAAACTCTAATTCCATTTTTTACAGAGGTCTCTACATCATCTACATAACTGTAATGAATTCCATTTTGATAAAGACTAGTAACTAAATAACTATTTTGAAATTTTTTATCTACACCAACAACTAAATTTATTTTATTTATCATTAGTGAACCTTCCAAAATCTTTTTATAATATATTTTTTTGGACAACTGTAATATGCTGATTTTTTTTCATCATAACTAATTACATTGATATCCCCATTAATTAGATTTTTAATAGTAAATAAATAATTCTTTATTAATCCTAGATGATTTTCTATTTCAAACATAAAAAGAAGTTTATTCTTATTATATTTTATAGTCTTAATATTTAAAATATCACCACAATCAATTTTTTCAGTTAGATAGTGTATCGTAGAACCAATATGTTTATAATCTTTATTAGATAATGCCCAATACTCAGAGCATAATCCTCTGTAAAAAGGCAACACACCTCCATGTCCATTAATCCATATAGATTTAGATAAATTCAATATTTCTTTAGAAATTATTCTTCCTCCTAACACACATATATATTGAGATGTTCCTACACTAATTAATTTTTTTACTTCTTCATCATTATTAATATTATATGTATACAACAGCTTAATTCGTTTTTCTTTACAAAGTTTTTCTAAATATTCTGTTCTGTCTTTATTGCGAATACTTTTATAATCCAGATTTTTATTATAATAATATTTTGAATACAAATCAGGAATAAAGTTTATAATTGCTTTTTTTAATTTTGTTTTCATAGATTCATGGTTTATTTGAATTACTACAAACTCCATTCTATAATTTAAAATTAATTCTTCTATAAAATATATTCCTAGATATGGTAAGCTAGTTACAACTGATAATTCATAGTTTTTTTCTATCATTTAATTCTATAACATTTTACTTTTTTATTCTGATTCCAGCCTTTTTTTTAAAACCTCTTTTAAATACTTGTTTTACAAATATTGTTATTAAATTCCATATTAAAAAACAATATATTTCTAATATATAATCATCATGGAATTAGTCAGTTGTAAATAAAAATACTGGGAGTTTGTGCGTCTTTTAAGAACTGATAAACGAGCAAAACCCTTTTGGCATCCATGGAAGCAAAATTCAATTTTGATTAATAACAATGAAAGAATGGTTAAGAATGGACTGTCAATACCTATGATAAAGAGAAAGATTATCTCTTTGTCAAATTTTTATTTCAGAAAATACTATAAAGATTTATAGATTACCAAGATTTTTCAAATGATTTTTTTGAAAAATCTTTATTAATATTTTTAAAAAAAGATTTAGACTGATTATTATAATTCAAATAAGTCTGATTAAAAATAGTTCTTGATATTATTGCTAGTGGAGTCAAAACCACAAAATAAATAATGGATAACAATATGTTGGGAATTATTTTACT
>MDTB01131122.1_pt1 | contig 15363 bp, 13 predicted proteins | sample 811161 | NCBI WGS metagenome assembly MDTB01 (sample SAMN05326650, study PRJNA326480) | marine metagenome | isolation source: seawater | place: Mediterranean Sea | collected 2009 | reverse complement strand
TTAAAGGCTTTTTCTTTTTTTGCACCTATAATCACTCTATCAGGCCATAAAAAATCTTTTATTGCAGATCCCTCTCTTAGAAATTCAGGGTTAGATACGTAATCAAAATTTATATCACGAACATTGTTATCATTTATTTCTTTAATTATAATTTTAGAGGTACCTATAGGAACCGTACTTTTAGTGCATACGACTAAATAGTCAGATATGTTTTCTCCAATTACTTTTGAAACAGATTTTATCGCATCTAAATCAGCTGTTCCATCGGGTTTTTCAGGAGTGCCAACAGCGATAAAAACAACTTCAGAGTTTTGAATTGATTTATTTATATTTGAAGAAAAATTCAATCTTCCATTAGAAACATTTCTTGATACTAATTCATCTAGACCAGGTTCAAAAATTGGTATAACACCATTTTTCAATGCTTCAATTTTTTTATTCGATATGTCAACGCAAGTTACATTATTACCAAAATCTGATAACCCTGCTCCAGTGACTAATCCTACATAACCTGTGCCAATAATTGTTATTTTTTTCATATTATAATAATCCTAACTTTTTTCTCATAAACCAATCAATTGTTAATAATCCAAAAAGTAATAACAATATTAATTTATTACTGTTAATAGAGATCAAATTATTATATATATTATTTCTAAAATTTAAATTAATTTTTTCAACTATATCATTTCTTTCACTCCAATAAGCAAAAGTTCCGCTTGTATTATTTGTTAAACTCATTAACGAATATTTATTAAGAAAAACATTGTTTAATTCTATTTGACTATCTTGAACTTTTATTGATCCATTTGCAATAGTGATAGCCTTATTTTCAGCCATAGATAAAATCTCATAATCAAGATTTCCTGATTTTGAGGCCCAAAATTTCCCAGTATATAAACTTGTTTCTGAATTAAAATTAATTGGTTTAGAATTGATTTTTTCCCCACCGCTGAAAATGTTTATAATACCATTTATTATTTTTTTATTGTTGATTGATTTTCCTATTACTTTTATCTGTTCTCCCTGTTGATAAGTATTCTTATCCGTAATAAAATAAAATTCATTGCCACTCCCGGTTTTCATTAACCAAGAAAAAATTGGATTAAATATGTTATTTTTTACTTTTTGAGAATAATCATTGCTTTCAAAAAATATTCTATTCAAATCAGGCGAGGTGAATAGAAATCCTCGTAATGGGTGCTTCTCCTTAATTAGAATTAATGGAATTCTGACACCTGAAATATAAAAGTTGGCTAAAACATCAGCACCCAAACTATCAATTTCCATATTTATATATAACGGAGGATTATTAAAATTCTTTAGAACCCTTAAATTATCATTTGTAAATGGAAAAAATGAACTCCAGTTAGTATTCATATCCCACATATATTTATTGTCTAAAGTTATTAATGGAGATTTTAACTTTAAATCCAAAAGACTCATATATAAGGAAAATGTTTCCATCTCAACATCATAGCCTGGTACTAAAGCTAAACTTGTTTTTTGAGATAAGATTTTTTTTGCAAAAACTCGTAAATAGTTTTCCCATTCTGCTTTATTTTGTTCTACTGGGTGATTATCAAAAATAATCAAATCATACTTTGTTTCCCAAAATTCCTGGATTGGTTTTAAATACTTTTCAGGGGTATATACATAATGATCTAATATAAAATTCTTATTACTATGTATAATATTTTTTATTATTCTTGTGTTAAAATTAGGTGCACCTGTAATCATCGCAATCTTATAACTATCTTTTAAAACTTGAATTGAAAAAGATTGTTTGTTATTTAATATATTAATCTCTTCAGGGACCGTACTTGCTTGAATTAAATAATTTATTTCACCCATTTCCAAGGGATGAACAAGAAATCTGATTTCTTTTTTACTTCCAAACCCTGATAGGCTAACTAATTTTGACCCCAAAATTTTATCTTCTGAGTGAAGTGTAACATTAATTTTTTCATCTAAATAACCAGAGGCAGATATTTCTACTTTAACCTCTGCTTTTTCGCCTTTAATTACTGCTGGTGGAGCGATCAAAGAATGGATCGTAACGTCCACTAATGATTCTTCTGCTCCAACACCAATTACGTGAATAGTGTTTAGACCTAAAATATTATCCTGAGAAGTTTTCTTGCCAAAATTCTCTTGACCATCTGATATAATTACAGATCCGGCTATATTTTTATCATTTGATCTTATATGCGTTAGAACTTCACCTAAATTTGTAGATCCATCTTTTAATTCTTGATTTAGATAATTCCAACCTGATTCAACCTGATTACCAAAACTGAAGAGATTAATATCAATTTCTTTTTTTTTTAATTTTTGTAAAAATGTATTTATTCCTAATCTATAAGATGTTGGAGATGGTTGCTGATGGTAGTTCATACTGAGTGATTTATCTATATAGATGTTCCACTTTAATTGTTTAACTTCATTTGATTTCACATTTATTTTAGGGTTATAAAGTAAAAAAATTAGCAATGAAAACAAAAATACTCTGAGGAGGAGTATGATTTTAACATTCCTAATTTTATATTTACTTATTAAGTATGGTGATAATGCTAAAAGTATTAGTAGGGTGAACGTTAAATAAATATTATGATCGAAGTTTAATGACAAACTTTAGCTCTATAACCTAAGGTTTGGCAAGGAGCCAAAAGAAAAATCTGAAAAAGAGTTAGAAGATTGCGAATTTAATTTAATTTCAGCAAGAAAGCTTATCATTGCGGCATTATCAGTACAAAAAGATAACTCTGGAAAAACAAAATCCGTTTGAGGATTCACTTCTTTAATTTTTTCTCTTAATATTGTATTGGCAGCAACACCTCCAGCAATAACACATCTATTGTATTTTGTTTTTACTAATGCTCTTTTAACTTTTTCAATTAAAGTTTCTACAATTGCCATTTGATAACTTGCCGCTACGTCAGAAACGGTAATATTCTCAGTTTCTTCAAAGTTATCAAAATAATATAAAAGTGATGTTTTTAATCCACTAAAACTAAAATCCAGACTTTTTTTGTCAAGTAATATTCTAGGAAAATCTATTTTAAGTGGGTTTCCCTCCTTAGCTTTTTTCTCAATTTCAGGACCTCCTGGATATCCTAATCCTAAAATTCGTGCGCCCTTATCAAATGCTTCTCCTGCGGCATCATCTCTGGTTTCGCCCAATAGTCTATAGTCATTAATATTCTTTATTTGCCAAATTTGAGTATGCCCACCAGAAACTAGTAAGCACAAAAAAGGGTACTCTAAATCTGGTTGAGCTAAAAAGTTTGCAAATATATGTCCTTCAAGGTGGTTAATTGGTATAATTTTAATTCCAAGACCTAAAGCTAAACCCTTAGCGAAACTAATACCCGTTAATAGAGTACCACTAAGTCCTGGTCCCTGTGTTACACCTATCGCATCAAGATCTGAAATTCTAACCTTGGCTTCCGTTATTGCTCTATCAACCACTTGATTTAATAAAAAATCATGCTCTCTCGAAGCAATTTCAGGTACAACACCACCAAATTTTTCATGTATTACTTGTTGGCTAACTATACTTGAAATTATTTTACCATTATTACAGATGGCAGCTGCTGTTTCATCACATGATGTTTCAATTCCTAGAACGATCATTTAATTTCTCTTGCAACAGCAAGTTCTAAATTTCTAGGTGAAAGATCTCTCCATTCCAACAGATCTGAAGGTATTATTACCTTAGGTTCATAGAATTGTTTATTCATATTCCAATTTTTAAAATTAATATTAATTTTAATTTCATTTGGTTTTAATGAAGCAATTCTCTTAACGCCTCCGACTATAGTTAAGGATATGGTTTGTGGAGATGAAAACACCCTTATTCCAGATGGTACATCTATAATCTTAACGGGCACATTAGCAATAATTCTTTCACTGATTTGTTGGATATTTAAATTTATATTAACAAAGTCATCTGAATATTTTATTAATTTACCTAATGATATTATTGGAACTTTTTTTAGAAATAAACCATCTATATCAGAAATAGTATCAAGAGTTGTTTCTAAGTGATTGATTAGAGCAAGTTCCTCCTCTGGACCCTCGATGGTGATTTGGTCTGGTTTTATAATTTCATCACCGACAATGGTGAATCCAGCTTTTGGGGTGATAATTAGATTTGATAATACTGGTACTTTTTTAGAAATAAATTCATCTAGGCTTATTTTTATTTTGTAAGGATATACAACCTCAACATAATCAATATTATAATTTAGAGGAATAACCACTTTTTGAGGATTTTGATCAAAATATTCATTTAAGATAAATTCATAATCTTTAGAGATACCTTCTAAGTCAAGAACAAGCTTAGAATCAGTAAATGGAAATAAAATGTATGTCTTGAATAAATCTCTACCAACACCTTTTATTTTTACTGTTGCAAAAGAAGGAACTTCTTCTTTATGAGCTTTTAGTACATTCAAATTTCTGGCTTCAATGGGGAAATCTAGAAGCATTGTGTATTCATTCTCTGAAACCACAAAAGTCCAAAGAAGCAGTGAAAGACCAAATGCGCCTAATGTTAGACCAATTTTTTCTGTAAAATTTGATTCAGGGTTGATTTTAATTTGCATTAATGATCAAGTCTAATAATATTTAGTCCTTATTTTCAGATTTATCCTCATCACTAACATTTTCGTCATCTGCAATACCATCTTTTTCAGCCTGACTTGCAATGTTTAGTAATTCTTGAGGCAACTCTAACTTTTCGCCTGTGTTAGTTTTCTGATTACTAAGATATTGTTTTACTTCATCAGTTGCACTATTTCTTTTTCCAGACCCAGCGAGTTCTTCCTTATATAAAACAACTTTTTTATCTTCAGGAGAAACTTTCATAACAATTCCAGATAAATTTGCACCAATTTCATACTGTCCAGCAAGTGTTTTGCGATCCTTTTTCGACATTTTACCGAACGGTATTATACCTTCAACTTCATTTTCTAATTGAATAATTATTCCTTTATCTAAAACTCGAATGATTTCACCACTAACCTCATTTCCAGAATCATATATTTTAACTATTTCAGGCCATGGATCTTCGAAAACTTGTCTATACCCGAGTGATATTCTTCGGTTTTCTCTAGAAATTTCAAGTATTTTGACCTCCAAATCTTGACCTTTCTCAACCACTTCTTTTGGATGTTTAATTACCTTTGTCCACGATAAATCTGAAACATGAATAAGTCCATCGATTCCATCTTCTAGTTCAGCGAATGCTCCAAATTGAGTTAAATTTTGTATCGTGCACTTATGAACTGTTTCGACCATATATTTTTCTTCAATTTCATCCCAAGGGTCAGGAGTTAATTGCTTGACACCCAGACTGATTTTTCTCTCACTAGTATCAATAAAAAGAACCTTAGCTTCAACTTCATCTCCCATTGAGTAAACTTCAGCAGGATTTTTTATGTGTTTTGTCCAAGAAATTTCGGATACATGAATTAAACCCTCAACGCCTGGCTCTAGTTCAATAAAACATCCATAATTTGTTAAACTAACAACCTTACCTTTAACGATTTGACCAATAGGGTATTTCACTTCAACTTCATCCCAAGGATGTGGTGTTAATTGCTTAAGACCTAATGAAACTCTCTTTCTCTCTTCATCGTATTCAATAACTTTTACAGTTATGGAATCGTTCATCCCTATTAATTCAGATGGGTGATTTACCCGGCCCCATGACAAATCAGTAATATGAAGTAGACCATCAATACCACCAAGATCAATAAAAACACCAAAGTCGGTGATATTTTTTACTCTACCTTCTAAAATTGAACCAACTTCAAGCTCTTCAAATAGAGCTTCTCTCTGTTCTTTTAGACTATCCTCGAGGATTATTTTATGAGAAACAACTATATTTTTTCTAGCTTCATTGAACTTTACAATTCTCAATTCAATTTCTTTATCTAAATAAACATCGAAATCTTGGATTGGTCTAACATCTACTTGAGAACCCGGTAAGAATGCCTGAACAACACCAAGATCAACTATTAGACCGCCTTTAATTCTTCTAATTACCGTTCCAGTCACTAAGGTTTCATTCTCAAAAGCATCATTTAACTCTTTCCATCTACGCATGAAATCAGCTTTTTCCTTTGATAAAATCGTGTTCCCACTAGCATCCTCGATAAATTCTAAATAAACTTCAACTTGATCCCCAATAGAGGGTAGATTGTCTTCTTTAAACTCCGATCTATCAATAATACCTTCTGATTTAAATCCTATATCTATTAAAACATCTCTATCATTCATACCTACAACACGACCGTTTATCAAGGAGTTTTCTGATATATCCCCAAACGTACCAGAGTAAAGTGATTCTAAGCTATCATCAATGATAGACCCCTCATTATCATTATTTAATTCTGACTCTTTAATCACTTTTACGTTTTGAAAAAGTTTTGGATTTAAATAATCTTGAATTTCAGTTAGATTTTTAACTGGGGTAGATGGTGAGTCATCCTCACTGGTTTTATTTTCGTCACTAGTATCAATATTTTCTAAAACCTGTTCTTCTACCTGTTCTTTATCATTCTCAAACATACTTTTGATGTTTCCTTGTTATTTATTGGTTACAATATTTATTATTTTTCTTATTTGTTCATCAATACTCAAATCAGATGTATCAATAACTATAGCGTCAAAAGCTTTCAGAAGAGGAGAAATTTTCCTATTCATATCAAAAAAATCTCTTTCTTTAATTCTTTTAACAAGATCCTCAAATTCCATTTTTTCACCACGTTTCTCAAACTCTTTCATTCTTCGAGATGCTCTAACTTCAGCAGATGCATCTAAATAAAATTTGAAGTCTGCATTTGGAAATACTACAGTTCCAATATCTCTTCCTTCGATAACACAATCATTATTTTTTGATATTTCTCTTTGTCTTTTAACCATCCTTTCTCTAACAATTTTCACAGCACTAAAATTACTTACTTGTGATGTAACAGCATGACTTCTTACCAAATTTTCAACATTTTTATTATTTATGCAGATTTGATTTTTTGAGTCAAAAGATATACCAATATCTTTTACTAATGATGACAAACTCTTTTCGTTTGTATGATAAATACCTTCCTGAATACATGCTAGTGTAATAGCTCTGTACATAGCTCCTGTATCTAAATGAAGTATTCCTAATTTTTCACCAATATATTTTGCGGTAGTGCTCTTTCCTGATGCAGATGGACCATCTATAGCGATTATCATTTGATTAAATTCTCAATAAGCCGGCAAAATTAACATTTTTCTGTACTAAAGCCAACCAAGAAAAACATAAAATAAATGGCAGGATTAAGTTGACCATAATTTTTTTATTTCACTTTCCGTTAATGCTCTGAATTCACCGATCTTGAGGCTACCAATTTTAATCCCTGCATAATTAATTCTTTTTAGGTCAAATAATTTAACTTTCACCCTATACATTAATCTTCTTATCTCTCTTTTTTTCCCATGTCTTAACCTTAATATTACTTTGGACCTACCTTTTTTTGTTTCTTGACTTAAAAACTCAGCCTTCCCATACTCCTTATCACCAATATAAACACCACGCGCTATTTTATTTATTTGACTATCATTTAGTCTTCCCTCAATTTCAAGTTCATAATCTTTGGATATACTATTTTTTGGATGAGTTAAATATTGATGTAAATCTCCATCATTTGTCAATAAAAGGATTCCTGTTGTATCCTGATCTAAGCGACCAATGGGGACAACTCTTATATTTAAATTTATTAAATCTAAAACGGTTTTCCTTCCATGAGTGTCTTTCACTGTACTAATTACTTTTTTGGGCTTATTTAACATAAAAACAAATTTATCAGTTTGAAGCTTTATTTTTTTTCCGTCATATTTTACAATATCATTATCTTTCACCTGATAAGCAGGATCTAAACATAATTTCCCATTAACCTCTGTCGTACCCATTTGTATCAAAGAATCAGATTCTCTTCTAGATGCTATGCCAGATTTTGATAAGTATTTATTTAAACGCATTTGAACTTATTTTAGTTAATTTGATCTTGTTTTTGGTCAAAAACTGCAATTTGTTCACCTAGGCGCGGATCAGCATCAATTAATTCGGATATCTCTCTTAACTTCGGAAGGTCTGAAATATTATTTAATCCAAAAAATTGCATGAATAAATCTGTTGTTTTATACAACAATGCCCTTCCAGGTCCTGTGCTTCTACCTTTAATTGAGATTAATTGGAGATTCAATAAAGTTTTTATAACAGAACTTGAATCTACACCCCTAATTGCTTCTATATCTATACGACTTATAGGTTGTCTATATGCTATAATTGATAATGAGTCTAATGCTGCAGGGGATAAATTAATCTTTCCCGATTTACTGAACATGAGACGTATATATTCATCAAATTGTTTTTTTGCTACTAATTGGTATCCATTTGCTACTGACCGTATTTCAAAAGCATTTTTATTCTTTTTGTAAACCATATTCAATTTTAATATTATTTTTGATAAATCTGGTTTTGTCGATGGAAAAATTGAATTTACTTTACTTTGAGTAAGTGGATCAGGACTTGCAAAAAGCAATGCTTCAATAATACTATTTATATTTTCTATCCTCATTAGTTTTTAATTATTCTTACCAAATTGATATCATCAAAAAGAGAATCTTGCATCACCTCGCATATCTCTTCTCGAATTAGATCGAGAACAGCTAAAAAAGTAACGACAATCTCTAGCTTAGTTTTAATCTTTTTAATTAGGAAATTAAAGCTAACTCTTCCATGCTTATCAAAACTTTCTAAAATAAATTTTTTTTGATTTTCTAATTTTATGGGCTCTTTATTTAGCTCAAACTGTGAAATGACAGGCTTATTCTCCATTATTTTTTTATAGGATATCGCAAGATCAAATAAAGATATGTTATTTAGCGCTTCTTTTATTTCATTTCCCTTATCTATGTCAATTAGTTGCTCAAATTGTCTTGGTGTAAAGTAGCTGTTGTCAATATTCATTTCTTTAAGCATTTCAGCTGCATCTTTAAACCTAGTATATTCAATTAACTGATTAATCAACTCCAGTCTTGGATCAATAGCTATACCATCTTCATCCAATTCAGGTCTAGGAATGAGTATTTTTGCCTTTATCCTCATAAGTGTAGATGCCATAACAATAAAATCACCAGCGATTAACATATTTAATTTTTTCCATTGGTCAATAACATCAATAAAATCTTTAGTAATCTTAGCAATAGGAATATCATATATATCTAATTCATCTCTCTTTATAAAGTAAATTAGCAAATCGAGAGGTCCTTCAAAATTTTTAATATTTATTTTATAAGACATTATTTTACTGATATTCCAATAGCTGTTCTTACTTTTTCTAAAACTTCATTTGCTACATTTTGTGCTTTTTTTGCGCCCATATCTAAAATTTCCCTTACATCTGAAGGGCTATTGAGAAAATGCTCTCTTTTTAAACGGTATGGCCCAAAATAATCCATCAGTTTATTATGAAGATCTAGTTTTAAATCACCATATTTCATTCCAGGAGTTTCAAATCTTAATTTCAGAGCTTTTTTTTCATAATTATCTAAAAATAGTGAATAAAGTTGAAAAATTGGAGTATCTATACTTTTTGGTTCATTAATTTCTGTTGTATCTGTTTTTATTCTCATCACTTTCTTTCTAATGAGGTTGGGGTCATCAAAAATCGGAATTGTGTTTTTATATGACTTACTCATTTTTTGTCCATCGATGCCAGGAACCAGTTTAGTTTCTTCATTAATATCTTCTTTTGGAATAACAAAGACCTCTTCGAATTGATTATTAAACCTATTTGCTATTTCTCTAGTCATTTCAAGATGTTGTTTTTGATCATTTCCAACAGGAACTAATTCACTATTAAATAATAGAATGTCTGCAGCCATTAAAATGGGATAAGAATATAATCCCATATTCGGGCTCATGCCCTTTGCAATTTTATCTTTGAAGGACGTAGCTCTATCAAGTAGGCCCCTATTTACTAGAGAGGTTAATATCCAAGTTAATTCGGTTACTTGTGGAACATCCGATTGAACCCAAAAGGTACATTTATTTGGATCCAGACCTAGAGCTAGAAAATCACAAACCGCATTGAAAGTGTTTTTATTTAAATCTTCTGGCTTCGGTAAAACAGTTAGTGCATGATAATTGGCAATAAAACAATAAAGATCATTACTATTTTGATATTTTATCATTCTATTCATCATGCCAAAGTAATTTCCCAGATGAAGTGAACCAGAACTTTGGATACCACTTAGAACTCTTTTCATAAAAAAAAATTCCTCATCTAACTTAATGTAAAAGGTTCCATGAAAAGGTAAGGTCTCCACTCTTTCTGTTTTTCTCTAGCAAAACGTTGAAAAAATTGTAGTCTATTAGGGTGCTTAGGTTTCTTCTTTAAGTTCATTCCAGCTTCGCTAGGCCTTTGGTTGCCTTTCTTTTGATTGCAAGGCCTACAAGCTGTAACTAAATTTTCCCAGGAATCTTTACCTCCTTGCGCTTTTGGAATAATATGATCTAATGTCATTGGTACATTAGAAACACCACAATATTGACAAATATTATTATCCCTTTCTAATAAATTTTTTCTATTAAGATCCACTGATAAATTATCATAACGCACATAGTCTTTAATCTTTATGATGCTAGGCAAGTTTACTGTTATTGAGGGACTTCTAACTATATCTTCATAGCTAGCTAGAACTTCTACTTTATCTAGAAATTCCATGCAAATAGCCCTTTTAGCTGTGCAAATTGTCATTGGGGAATAGTTTGCATTGAGGACTAAAACAGCTCGGTTCATTATAGGTCCGTTTACCGATTTAGATTTGGGAAATTTCATTCACACAATTTACGTTAGGTTGAACAACTTTGAAGATAGATTTCTGATAAGAGCTTATTACTTTTAATGTTTTCCTCTTTCACAAAACCATGCGCATGCAGAATACCACTTCCACCTAATGAAAACCCTACGTGAGTAACAGCCTCTTCTCCACCAAAAAAATGTAGATCTCCAGATTTTGCATCTGCCATTGAGACCTCTTTATGTTTAAAATATTCTAATTGAGGAGCGGAATCTCGAGGTACTCTCATGCCGCACACCTTTAAAACTGACTGAACTAAACCAGAACAATCAAAACCCAATGAGCTTTTTCCGCCCCATTTATACGGAATCCCAATTAATTGCTTTGCTATTGGAATAACTAATTTTTTATCAAAACTATTTTTAATTTTTGATGCACCTGTTATTCTATTTGTTACTATAGAACCAAAAGGATATTGGTTATTGAAGAAGCCCTCTGAGTTTGGTGATGAGATACAGAAAGTGCCAATTACTTCTTTTGAAATAATTTTACCATAAAATTTATTTACATAACCTTTATATCCATCTTCTGTAAGAATACATAACCAATTTTGATTTTCGCTTAAAACAGAACAATTTTCTCCTGAAACTAGCTCGGTTAGATATTCAGATTTAAAACTAGGTTTCGAGTATATTGGTGCGACGCCGGCTTTAGTGAAGAACCATTTATTCATTATTTTTATAAATATTTTTTAGTTATACAGGTTGTAAATTTCATAATTATTTAAATTTTTAACAATTGTAATTATTCTATATTTAAATTAATTTTTATCTTCAATTTCGCTACAAAAGGGAAATTCGTGTAAATCGAATACAGTCCCCGCTACTGTAATAATAGAATACACTTTTTTTTATTACCATTCTCAATAATACTTTGAGGAGAAGGTCAATTGTGTTGAAACTATTTTAGTCAGGAAACCTTAGTAGATGATTTTTTAGAAAACAGCTTTCGGGAGAAAAGTATGACTAGTTTACCTATAATTTATGTCGTGCACTCTATTCCCCAATTATTTTGGCGAATAGTTGAAACTATTTAAATCAAAAAGTCTCTTAATACTTACTTTAAGTCTACATCTTCAACTGTATGGTGAGAAAATACTTGTTAAGAATACTTCTAATGAGATTTTAGATTATACCTACATACACAATATTTCAAATAAAAATTGGAGTATAACTAATAATAGAGGTGTCGCTTTAATACCCTCAAAAACAAATATTAATGATTCTCTAAAAATTTCAAGGTATGGATATTTTTCAGAAATATTAGTATATAAAGGTGAAGAAATATTAATTACATTGACAGTCAAACCAGTAATGATTAGTGGCGTAAAAGTATTAAGTGATAATGATTTACCTAGAGACCTTTCAAATAGCATTTCAATAAGTAAGAAAATTAGTAATGGAAATATTTCACATAAAGAATTCCTAGAGCGTCTACCTGGTGTTCAAATAAGGACAATAGGTGGCCCGGGTAGCATAACCACAGTTAGTTTAAATGGAGGTCCTACATCGCAAACAAAAGTAACATTTGATGGATTTGATTTAACAAATGCACAAACGGGTGTTACAGATCTATCTCAATTACCTGAGGCTTTGATTAATGAAGCTCGATTGGTCTTAAATGGTGAAAAATTAATCTCCTCAGGATCGCAAAATGGTGTTTTAGAATTAAATAATTGGAATCAAAATAATTCAATTTCAAGTTCAGTTGGTTCATATAATAGTTATAAATCTAATATTAACTTTTTATGGAGTTCAAAAAACTATATCACCTCTTTTTTAACAGGTTTTAATAGAACTGAAGGTAACTATAGAGTCTCTTGGAGAAATAAAAATTTTAATAGATCCAATAATAACTTTTACCAAAACTATGGTTCCTTAAAATTTATTAGGAAAATTAGTCCAGCTGTTTCTCTAAAAGGATTTACTCTAATTACAGATCAAAAGAGAGGAGTTCCTGGATTACTATGGTCTCCATTAGAAGCTCACCACGATGATAACCTAGGTATCTTAGCTTCAAGTCTAAATTGGTTAAGTAGACTTGGCCGTGGATCACTGAGTTATTATTTTAAAATTTCCAATGATTATTATAAAAATCCTCAATACAATGTTGAAAGCAATAATAAGATACGAAGTTCAACAGTATCCCTTTCTAATCCAATTTTTAAAATAAAACAATTCGAATCTAATCTTAAGATCAAAGTTGAAAGTAATTATCTAAAAACTAATACTATTGAACGTAAAAAATATTTCTCTAGCCTAAGCTCAGCTTCTCAATTTAATTTATCAGATAAAATAAATTTTTCATTTACAACTCAAAAAAATTTTTCTAAGAACCTTTATAATAAAAACACAAATTCTTTTGCCATAAGCTATAATTTTAAAAGAAATATGGTCCTAAAAGACCTTACTTTTAACTCTTCATCTCACTTTAGATATCCGACATTTAATGATTTATATTGGCAACCCGGAGGTAACCCAAACCTTAATGCCGAAACAGGAAAAAATAATTCGATTAATATTAGATTTAATAAAATATATAATGGAGAATATAATTTTAATATTTTTCACTCAAAAACCTATGATTTAATTCAATGGAGACCTATTCAGTCTTATTGGCAAGCAGAAAATATTAATAATGTAACTAGATATGGATTCTCTGGATATTTAGCTCAAAATAATAGGTACTTCAACACCAAAATATCATTTGGAATTACAGAATCTTACTATGGAAAAGACAAAAAAAGATTACGATATACACCTCAAAATATTGGATCCATATTTTTTGAAAAAAGTATAAAAAACTTTACTCTTACATCTGATACACATTACATAAGTGAAATGATATCAGCTTATAGCTATCCTAAAAATAATATAATTCCAAAAAGTTCAATTACATCAATACATCTAAAGCAGAAAATAAAATATAATCGATTTGATTTAATTTTTGTCGCATCAGCAAATAATGTATTTGATAAAAGATATGAATCATCAAAGGGTTACCCTGAACCTAGAAAAAACTTTACAACAAAAATAACAATCAATCAAAAAAGGAAATAATGATGAAAAGTAATATAATGTCAATGCTTCTGTTCCAATTTTCACTTCTTTTTAGTCAAAATGTTAATTTATTTACATTATGTGAAGGAAATTTTGGTTCTGCAAACTCAAGTCTATGGTCATCAAATTTGAATGGTGGCTCATTTCATACAACAATTCATTGGGATGAAAATTCAAACCCTCTTGGTGATGTAGGCCAATCATTAAATATCTATGATGGAAGACTTTATATTGTCATGAATAATTCACATACAATTGAAGTTATGAATTTGAATGAGGGTGCGAATTATGAAATGACTATAGATTTACCAAATTCTAGTCCAAGATACATAACATTTAATAATAATAAAGGCTACATATCTTCTTGGAATCAAAATGCTATTTTAGTTTTAAATTTAGATAATATGGAAATTATTGATACAGTTGCAGTAGATGGTATGCCTGAATTCATGGTAACATTTGAAGATTACTTATACATATCATTACCAAATAATTCAGATTGGTCAACAAATGATAAAATTATAAAAATGAGATTGAGTGACCATGAAATCGTCGAAACATTTTCAGTTGAACCAGGACCTACTATGATGACATTAAAAGATTCAATTTTATATATCACATCATCCTCTTATGACGATGCTTGGAATCAATATTCTGGAACATCAAGTATAAATCTAATAAGTGGTGAAACTTCAATGCATAGTGCTGGACAAACAAATAATTATGGATCAGATATTTTTACTTTCCAAAATGAAATTTATCAAGTATACGATGGTGGAGTAGTTATTCTTAACAATGACCTTACACCAAATATTTCTAGTAAGATAGGAAACTTCTCATCTATTTATTCCGCTTCGGCCCATGATGATTTCTTTATATTTGGAACTTCTGACTATGTTGCTCCTGACACAGTTTTTATATTAAATCAAGATGGATCAATCTTAGATGAATTAATTGTAAGTGCAATACCTGGATCTTACGCAGTTTATGAATTTGATCAAACTTCAATAGATAATAATTCTATTATTCCTGATTTAGTTTCTATTCAAAACTACCCTAACCCATTTAACCCTGAAACAATTATACAGTTTAATGTTCAAAAAGAGTCACCATATCAACTTTATATAAGTGATATCAGTGGACGTATGATTGAAGAATTTAAGATTAATGATTATACGGTAGGTCTTAAAAAAATTAAATGGGATGGAAGTTTGTATTCATCTGGAATATATTTTGCAGTATTTAAACAAAAAGGTAAAGTTGAAATAACTAAATTAAGTTTGTTAAAATAGAAAAATTAATTTAAAAAATGCCATACAATGGATATTTGTTTTTGCCATCCATTGTATGGCATCATTGGATTGAAATTTACTTTATTAAATTTTTC
>MDTB01098902.1_pt1 | contig 15363 bp, 11 predicted proteins | sample 811161 | NCBI WGS metagenome assembly MDTB01 (sample SAMN05326650, study PRJNA326480) | marine metagenome | isolation source: seawater | place: Mediterranean Sea | collected 2009 | reverse complement strand
TTCTCACAGCATCTGCTTTTTTTGTTGATTTGTTAATTTCTTTTTGAGTGATAGATCCACAAAGACATTTTTCAGGAAACCTAAATTCTTTACTAGATTTATTTCTCTTAGATTTATCTACAGAAATAACTTGGGGAATAACGTCCCCTGCCCTTTGGATTTGTACAGTATCACCAATTCTGATGTCTTTTCTTTTTATTTCGTCCTCATTATGCAACGTTGCATTTGATACAACAACCCCACCAACAGTAACTGGATCAACCTTTGCTACAGGAGTAATTGCACCAGTTCTTCCGACTTGGACAACAATATTTTTTACTTTTGTAATCGCTTTTTCAGCTGAAAATTTATAAGCAATAGCCCATCTTGGTGAACTGGATGTATTACCTAATCTTTTTTGTAGATTTAAATCATTAACTTTATAAACAATACCGTCAATATCATAATCTAAAGAAGATCTAAGAGAGTCTATATATTTATGTTGCTCTTCAATTTTATCTAAGTTTAAGACAGTTTTGACTAATGGATTAATAGAAAAACCCCATTTTTTAATTTTTTCTAAAAACTCTGATTGTGTTTTTACTGTCATAGGTTCGATAGCACCAAATCCATAAGCAAAATATTTGAGAGGTATTTTTGAGGTTACATTGGGATTTTTTTGTCTCAACGACCCTCCTGCAGCATTTCTGGGATTAGCAAAGTTTCCTCTCAACTTTTCAAAATCTTTTTTACCTATATAAATTTCACTTCTTATTTCTAATAAAACTGGTGGGTTAGTATCATTTATTTTTTTAGGTATTGTTTTAATAGTTTTCAAATTTTCTAGGATATCTTCTCCAATAGTTCCATCTCCTCTGGACAAGCCTTTTGTAAGAATTCCATTTTCGTAAATTAAACTTGCAGATATTCCGTCAATTTTTGGTTCAGAGTGTAGATCAAAATCTTTATCTTTAACGTTTAAAAAATTGCCAATTTTACTAACAAAATCTTCCATATCTTCTTTGTTAAAGGCATTAGATAAAGAAAGCATCGGTGTTAAATGTTTTACTTTTTTAAATTTATTAGATGGTGTAGACCCAACCAAATTTTTGTTTAAATCTAATTTAATTAAAAATTTGTTTGTTTTTTCTAAACTTAAGATTTTACTTTTAAGGTCATCATATTCTGAGTCAGAAATTTTAGGGCTATCTTCATTAAAATAAAGCCTATTATGTTTTTTTAATAAACTTAATTTTTTTTTATAATAATTTATAATTTCTTCTTTCTTTTTCATTAAGGTTTATTATCTAATTTTTTTTATTATCCTTTTAAAAAAGCCATCATTATCTTTGATCTTATTTTTTGTTATGATTTTATAATCTTTGTTAAGAATTTTATACGACTGCTCAAACCATTGGCTAGAATTATAGTTATAACCTAAAATTTTAGCATATTTTTTTGCTTCTTGCTCAAGGCCAATATGATAATTTATCTCTACGAGTCTATGAAGCGCTTCCTCAATGAATATTGTTTTCTCATAATCTTTGACTATTATTTTAAGTCTATTCATTGCTGGAACCCATTTTTGGGTCTCGATGTAATATTTAGCAATATATAATTCTTTAGCGGCTAACTGATTTGAAATTAAATCTTTTTTAAATTTGAGGTCTAACGAGTAATCAGAGTCTGGATATTTTTTCAAAAAGAATTCAATTTTTTTTTGAGCGTCTAATAAGGGTTTCAAGTCTTTTTTTTCATCTGAGATTTGTTCATAATGAATAATCGCAATTAAATAGTGGGCGTAAATCACGTTTTTGTCTGCACGATATTTCATCAGATATCGCTCTAAGCCTTCAAGCGCTTCGTCATAAAAATTGATACCGTATAAAGAGTAGCAGGACATTATTGCTGCTTTAGCAGCGTATTCTACGTTTTTAAAACTTAATTCAGCTTCTGAAAATTTTTTACTTGCGTAAAAATAATCTCCTTGTTGAAAACCTTCATATGCCTCTTGATAAAGTTGAAAAGAATCGTTTTTGTTTATTGACCCAAGCTCAACATTTTCTTTAGAGCAAGCGTAAGTCAATAAAATGGTAAATAAAATAATTATAAATTTTTGATACATTGCTCAATCATATCAAATTAATTATACAACGTAAAATTTTGAATTATTGTATATTTGCAGAAAGTGATTTTTTTAATGTTTCTTTACCTTGATTTTTTTTTTCAAGACTATCTCCATTTAATAAAGTCCAATTAGAACTGTCCGAAAAAAATTTCACCAATAATTTATTTGTTAAAGAATGGCCTCCTTGCGAGGTTTTAACGTGGCCATATAATCTATATCCAGAAAGCATCAAATCTCCTAAACAATCTAAAATTTTATGATTTATAAATTCATGTCTATTTCTTAACCCATCTTCATTCAATATCTCATTTCCTTTTACAACTATGGCATTTTCTAATGTCCCGCCTTTAGCTAATCCTTGGCTTTTGATAAAATCAATATCTTCATATAAGCAAAAAGTTCTTGAACAATATATGTCAGTTAGATCAGTGTCACTTAATCTAAATTCTTGTCTTCTTGTTCTAATCAAAGGATTTTCATATATAATCTCAAAATCTACTATTAAATCATTTTCTAAAGGTTCTATTGATATATATTTTGAACCATCTTTAACCTCAACTTTATTTAAAACTTTTATAAATTTTCTTGGCTCACTCTGTTTTTTGACTCCAACTTTTCTAATTTCTTCAACAAACTCATTGGCAGAGCCATCTAAAATTGGAACTTCAGATGAGTCTATTTCTACTAAAGCATTGTCTATCCCTTCCCCAAAAAAAGCAGCCATCAAATGTTCAACTGTTGATACAGTTGTGCCTTGCTTATTTCTAATCTTTGTGCACAAAATTGGTTCAACCACATTTAGATAATTAGCTTCTATTAAATTATCTTTATCAATATCTACTCTACAAAATTTAATTCCAAAATTTGTTTGTGCTGGTTTTACAATTAATTGGACAGGTTTTCCATTATGCAAACCAATCCCCTTAAATGTAATTTGGTCATTTATGGTTTTCTGATAATCTTTAGACATTATGGGTATATACAGAATAGGGTGACTCAAATTAAAACAACAAATGTTTCAAAAAATAACAAGTTCTATTCAAAAATACTCTTAAAAATCCTAGTAATTAATGAATTTTTTCTTTGAAAAATTGGTACCGCCTCTTTCTTCCAACCAAAGACTGATAGATTTGCTGCTTTATAAAATATACTGTCAATTTCAAAATCTTTTAATACTGTAATATTATTATTAATACCTTTTGAGAAATAAAAACAAAAATCTTTTTCAAAATTATCAAAAATAAGATCATCCTCTATAACAATAAAAATTTTATCAGTAGGAAACTGAGAATATTTCACATTGATATTTTCAAATAAGAATATATTAGATATTTCTTCTATTCTTGCTTTTACAATATCTTTTAATAATTTTTTTTTTATTTTTCTATAATTTTCATTTTGAAAGAAATTATTTTCAATAAAATCACTTTCTTTAAAAACCTCTTTATTTAAAATTTTATTAGCTAAAACATTATTAATCATTTCGTGACCGATTGAACAAACTTTACTAATATCTTGTTTTAATATATTTGTTCCAAAATTGAATTTTTCATAATATCTAAAAGCTGAACTTTCAAAAAAACTTACGCTTGTAGATTTTTTTTTAATTTTCACATAATAAAATGTTTCATTATTTCTATTACTGTCGATCAAATTAGCTCCTTCTATAAAACTTTTATTAATTATTTTTTTAATATTTATGCTATTTTTATTAAATATTTGTTTTATATTTTTTAAATCATTTTTATTTAGCAGAATAAAAGTAAGTTCGTGATTATAAAAATTTCCGAATAACCCGATTGGCAAATTGTCGGTAGTTTTACCGTCTAGAACACTCTTGGAATTAAAAATATGTAGAATGCTTTTATCTTCCTCACTGTCTGAAATATTTAACTTAAGTGAATTTAAAATATATGAAATATTTTCTTTAAGTATTTGAGATTGATTTAATCTTTTATATCCTGAAATGTTAATACAAGAACAATTAAATTTATCTAGTATAATTGTAACTTCTTTAAAAATGTAATTAATTTTATTTTCAATTATTTCAATGTTTTGTTTTATTATTTCAACTGATCTATTAAGATTAATTAATTCATCATTAAAAAATTCATTCGAAGATGAAACTTTTTTTTCAATAATTGAGAAATTTAAATTCTCATCGTAATTCCCTGCCACAAAAATTATTTTTGAGTCGTTAATTTCAACAAAAAGTTTCGGTATTTCATCAGTCATAATTATTAATTTAAAATTAATTGATCTTTTATTCTATAATCATAAATCTTATAATCATTAAAACCTTTATCATTAATAGATTTCATGTAGTTATTTAAACTAAGTAAATAGTCACCTACTGGAAGTTTAATTACTTTACTCTCAAGTGTAACCAAATCCCATCTTCCAGACTCAAAATAGTAAAAAGATTTTATCTTTTCTAAAGGAAATTCTATATCTTTTAAGTCTTTATATAAAATGTAGAATTTTTCTTTATTGCCAAAGACTGTTGGTAAGCCTTTATAAATTTCAATATCTGCAAAATTTATTAAATCTCCTTTATCTGATATGTAAAATTTTTTTTTTTTATTAAGAAGAATAGCGATTGGGACTTTTTCTATTATGGTTAATTTAAGTGTATCAGGATAAATCTTTTTTATCTTATAACTTCCAATAAAAGTTTCTTTTTTTAGATTTTTTTCAATTTTTTTCGTGTTTAAAAAAAATAAATTTTCTTTGTGTAAAAAATTTAATCTTTTTATTATTTCCTCGTCTTTTATAACAAAGTTTCCGTCTAATTTTACCTCATTTATTAAAAAGGGTAAATTTGTATTTAATTCAAATTTTGGGATATATGATGTAAGTAAAATAAAAAGTAAACAAAAAACTACTAACGATTTTTTCATCTGTTCAGGCCAGCATTAAGTAATATTTTTAAAACTAGTTTTTCAAATGATATACCTCTAAATTTTGCAATTTCAGGCACTAGAGATAAACTTGTCATTCCTGGTTGTGTATTAAGTTCTAATAAATAAAATTTATTTTTATAAAACTTAAAATCTGATCTAGTTATACCTTTGCATCTTAAAGCATTATGAGCTTTTGTTGCTATTTGCATGACTTGATTATATTTAGATTTTTTTATGTTTGCTGGCATAATATGGATGGTGTTTGCAGATTTAGAATATTTTGCTTTATAATCATAAAACTCTCTCTTCGGCTTAAGTTCTATGGCGCCAAGAGGGTAACCATTAATAATAGCAACTTGTATCTCTTGACCACCAATGAAAGGTTCAAAAATTAATTCTGAGTATTTTCTAAAAAGAGATTTTACATTTTTTTTTAAAAAAAAAATATTTTTACAAATATTTACTCCAAGACTGGATCCTTCATTTGTCGGTTTTACAACAACAGGAAATTTAATACCTTTTTTTTTCAAATGAAAAGTTAATTCATTGCTACTGTAGTTCTCTTTTTTTATTACAAAATATTTAGGGGAAATAATTTTATTTTTTCTGAATATTTCCTTCGAGATGACTTTGTTCATTGCATTGTAGGAACTAATTATTCCAGAATGTGTATATGGAATTCGTAAGTACTCAAAATAACTTTGAGCAATTCCATCCTCTCCCTCTTTTCCATGCAAAGCATTAAAGATAACATCGACTTTATTTCTATCTATTAAATTTAATGACTTCTTTTTTGGATCAAAACTGGTTACCTTATAGCCATTTTTCTTTAAAGCTTTTATACATGCCCTCCCGCTTTCCAAGCTAACTTTTCTCTCTCCCGAGTTCCCGCCAAGAACAACTAAAACTTCTTTATTTTTCATCTCCGATAATTTTAATTTCCAGTTCAAGATTGACACCTGTTTTTTTATAAACTTCCTTTTTTACTTTATTTATTAATTTTTCAACATCTGAAGTTTTTGCATTTCCATCGTTAATAAAAAAGTTACAGTGTTTATCAGAAATTTTAGCATCGCCAATCGAAAATTTTTCACAACCTGATTCTTTTATTAATTCCCAAGCTTTCTTTTCTTTATGATTTTTAAATGTGCTGCCTCCTGTCTTAATTCTGCTTGGCTGAGATGTTTTTTTTCTTTCAATAAACTCTTCTTGTTTTTTTTTAATGGTCTCTTGAGAGGATAATTCTCCTTTTAATTTTGCAGATAATATTAGATAATCCTCTGAAATATTACTTCCTCTATAAAAAAAATTAATTTCCTCTCTTTTAATTTCTTTTTCTTCACCATTTTTGTCAAGAATTTTAATTGAAAATAAAATTTGTGAAATTTCCGATCCATAACAACCACTATTCATTGTGATTGCTCCACCTACTGACCCAGGAATACAAGAAAGAAATTCCATGCCTCCAATACAATTTTCTTTTGCGAAATCAGAAACCTTCTTGTCTAAAGTGGCGGCACCAACTTCTATAATATTTTCAGAAATTAGTTTAATTTGAGAAAACTTAGATCCTAACTTAATAACTGCGCCTTTAATACCTGAATCCCTTATTAAAGTATTAGACCCTGCGCCTATATAGTTGACTTTTAAATTTAATTTTTTTATTTTTTTTAAAAAGTCTATAAGTTGATCTTTATTATCAGGACGAAAAAATATATCTGCCGGGCCTCCTAAATTAAACCAATTATATTTGGACAAATTTTCATTTATTATTAAGTTTTTACCAAATTGTTGTTTTAATTCTTTGCTCTCTATATTCATAAACTATATTTCAATTCTCTCACCCATTTAGAGATAGACCCGGCGCCCATACCTATAATTATTTCATCGTCGATTAAGTTTTTTTTAAAATATTTTGATATTTCATTCTGGTTTTCAATAAGTATGACTTGAGTATTAGAATTTTGAGATATTAATTTTGCAAAGTTCACTCTATTAAAATTCAATTTATTTTTTTCTCCAGCTGGATAAATAGGGCACATTAAAACTAAATCCGACTCTTTAAAAGATTTGGAAAAAGAATCTTTAAGAGACATCACTCTAGAATATCGATGTGGCTCAAAAATTGTAATTATTTTTCTGTTGTTATAAACTTTTTTTACTCCATTCAATATAGAAGAAATTTCTGTGGGATGATGTGCGTAATCATCAAAAAATTGATTTTTATTCTTACTAAAAACTTTTGTCATTCTTCTCTGAACACCAGAAAAATTCTTTAATGATTTTTTAATTATTTTAACATTTGCTCCAAGATTTAAGCATAAAGCTATAGTTGCTGATGCGTTAAGGACGTTATGTTCTCCCAAAAGTTTTAAATTTATGTTTTTAACTATATTGTTATTTCCTTTTAAATCTTTGTAATGTAAATCAAAAGTTGAATGCGAAATTTTATATCTTGCATTACTAATCCTGTAATTAGCACTCTTATTAAAACCATAAGTAAGTATATTTTTATTTTTTATCTTTTTTAAAACATTTTTAATATTTTTGTTATCAACACATACAAAACATTTGCCAATTGGAGGTGTTTTGTTAATAAATTTTATAAACGAATTTTCTAGATTTTTATAATTTTTATAATAATCCATGTGCTCGATATCTATGTTTGTTACTATTGAATAATTCACGGGTAATTTTAAAAAACTTCCATCCGATTCGTCAGCTTCCAAAATAGACCACTCTCCGTTACCTAATTTTGCATTATTTTTTAATGAGTTAATAACACCTCCGTTAATAATAGTTGGATCTAAATTTTGATCTGATAGTACTTTGGCTACTAATGACGTGGTTGTAGTTTTTCCGTGTGAACCGGTTATGATTATATTTTTTTTTAAAGAAACAACATCAGCCAAAACTTCTGCTCTAGAATAAATTGGAATTTTTTTATTTTTGGCTTCTTTAATTTCTACATTGTTTCCTTTAATAGCAGAAGATTTGACAATTATAGTGGCATTTCTAATATTTTTTTTAGAATGTCCTATAAAAACCTTTATTCCAAAATTTTTACAATTAGATGTGCTTTTATTTCTACTCTGATCACTTCCCTGGATTTTAAATCCCATTGTTTTCATAACCTGGGCTAATCCACTCATACCAATACCACCGATACCAATGAAATGAATAATCTCTTTCTGACCTAAATTAATGCTTTTCATTTAATAATCTTATTTATCTCTTCATCAATAATTTCATACACCGCCACATCAGAGTACAATTTTTGTTTAGCTACCATTTGAGATAGCAACAATTTATTTTTATGTATTTTTTTAATTAATTCCAACAATTTTTCGTCTAAATTTTTTTCCTCTATAAGATAGCTATACTGATTTTTCTCATAATAAATAGCGTTTTTTAGTTGATGATTTTCTGCTGAAGAAGGTAAAGGAACTGAGATGAAAGGGATTTTTACATTTATTAATTCAGCTAACATCGACGAACCTGCTCGAGTAATAGCTAGGTTTGCTTTTGAAAAATAGTTAACGATATCATCGCTAAAATTGAAAATCTCACATTCTAAATTAATCTTATTATATAAATTTAATAAAATAGGATTTTGTTCAGGTAAACATTGTTGAAAAATCTTTAGAGGTATACCATCGTTATGGCATTTTTCTAAAATTTTTGGAAGTTTGTCAGCAAAAATTTTTGCAGCTTGGCTTCCACCCAAAATAAGAATTTTAATTCTTTTATCATTTTCTTCATTATCTAAATTTCTTTTAAAATTTAAAATTTCTTTTCTAATAATATTACCAGTTTGGCAAATTTTTTTTTCATATTTTTTAGGAATTCCAGTAAGTTCTTTTCTTGCAACAAACAATTTAATTGCAAAAGGTAATAAAAATTTATTTGCTTTTCCAACATGTAAATTATTTTCGTAAATTATAAAAGGAATATTGAGTAATTTAGCTACAATACAAATTGGAAATGAAGAATAGCCTCCCATTCCAAAAACTAAATTAGGTCTATTAATAATTAAGAAAATAAAAGATTTTAAAATTGCATAGGCAATTATTAAAGATGAAATAAATTTTTGTAAGAAATCTTTATTATAAACACTAGAAGTATTAATTATAGAAATCTTAACATCATTAAGTTTTTTTAAATATTTAATTCCACGCTTGTCAGAAATTATTTCAACATGAAATTTTTTATCAATCAAATGTTTTGCCAGTCCATAAGCTGGAAATACATGACCGCCGGTTCCGCCAGTTGCTATTAAGACTTTATTTATTTTTTTAGTCATAAAAATCTAATTTGATTTTTGTGTAATTTAAGATTATCCCAGCCAAAATAGCACTTCCTAAAAGTGAAGATCCTCCATAACTTAAAAAAGGTAAAGTCATACCAGTAGTAGGTAGTAAGCTTGTATTTACTCCAATATGAATAAAAGTTTGAAAAATTAAGAGTGAAGTTAATCCGCATAAAGAAATTTTTAAAAATTCATCGTTTTTTAAAACACAAATTTTTATTATTCTAAAAGCTATATATAAAAAAATTGTTATAATTAAGATTGAAGCAATAGAGCCAAATTCCTCTGCAATAACTGCAATTATATAATCTGTATGGGCTTCGGGCACGCTGTCTTTTAAAATGCCTTCTCCCATACCCTGCCCTTTAAGACCACCTTGTTTAATTGCATCTAAAGCTTTAGTAGATTGAAAATTATCACCTTTTGTCGGATCAATAAATGTAATTAAGCGATTAATTATGTAGCCAAATTTTTCTGGCATAAAGAATAGTAAGCTCCCTACTATAAAGAAAAATAAAAGAAAAAAACTTAAAATATAAACTAAACTTACACCAGCAATAAAAACTGTTGCAACCCAGCTTCCCACCAATAAAATTGATTGACCTAAATCTGGTTGATCAATCAATAAGATAATTACTGAGACTAAAAGGAAAAAACTTAATAAATATTTTAATTGTGAATTTTTGAATTTTTCTAAAGTTAAAATTTTTGCTGAAGCTAAAATGAAAAAGGGTTTTAAAAGTTCGATTGGCTGAATCCTCAAAAAATGTAAGTTTAACCATCTCTTGGCACCTTTGACTTCTATGCCAACAAAAGGCACTAATAACAGAAGGAAAAATGAGATGATAAATAAAGGGATAACTAATCTTTTTAAAAGAGAGGTTTCAATAGAGGAAATTAAGAACATAACAACAAGAGAAACAATTGTAAAAATAAGGTGTTTTGTAAAAAAAAAATAGTAAGTCTTATTTAGTCTTTCACCTGCTAATGAAGATGTTGATGAAAAAGAAAAGAAAAGACCTAAAAAAAATAAAATTATGAAACCAAAAAGAATATTTTTATCAATATTTCTCCAATAATTATAAAATTGTAAATTAAATAAATTTTTTTGCATAAATTTTACATAATTTTTTAAATTCATTACCTCTTTCTTCAAAATTTTCAAATTGGTCAAATGAGGCAGCACCAGGGCTAAACAAAATCATATTACTAGACTTTTTAAATAGCTTAATATCTTTTGAAATATCTAATAAAGATTTTTTTAAATTTTTAGATATAGAATATTTAATCTTGTTTTTTTTTAAATTAGATTTAAAAAAATTAATGTTTTTTCCAATAATATAAGATTTGACAATATTTCTTTTAAGATCTTTTAATCTTAATTTATCTTTATCTTTAGGCAAACCACCTAATATCCAATAAACATTTTTACAACTAGCTAGAGCAAATTTTGCCGCTTGAAAACTTGTAGCCTTTGAATCGTTAATAAAAGTTACATTTTTAGATTTTTGAAATATTTCATATCTGTGTGGTAATCCCAAGAAAGATTTCATAGATTTTATGAATACTTCATCTTTAATTCTTAATTTTTTAGCTAAAGTATAAACAAAACCCATATTTTCATCGTTGGCCTTAGACTTTAAATATGTATTTTTAATTTTAGATTTAATTTTTATATATTGTTTATATTGTATAGGAATTAATTTTCCTCTAAACTTTTTTTCTCTAAAATTTTTTTTAAAAGCATTGTTAACCAATGCGTAATTATTTTTTTTTTGTAATTTAAACAAATTAAATTTTGATTTTATATAGTCTCTTAACGATCCATGCCAATCTAAATGATCATTTGAAATATTTAACAGTAACGCATAATCTGGAACTATAAACTTTGAGTATGACAAGTGAAAAGAAGATGCCTCAATAATTATTGTAGAATTTTTTTTAATACTAAGACTCAGGACCGGAGTTCCAATATTACCTCCCAATTGAACTTTAAATTTATTAGTTCTTAAAAGATGCTCGATAATTTTTGCGGTTGTAGATTTTCCGTTTGTTCCAGTTATAACGATTGATTTAAATTTTTTACCGCTTAAATATAATAAATCTATATCGGAAATAATCTTTTTTTTATATTTGATTAATTGTTTTTTATTTTTGCTATTCTTTAAGCTAATTCCAGGGCTTAACACTATAAAGTCTACTTTTTTTATATTCTCTTTAAGATTTGATGGTTTTTTGTTACTAAAATTTTTTCTTAATTTAGTATTATCATCCCAAACAAAATAATTAGTAATTTTATTTTTTTTAAAATATCGAATTACTGATTTACCAGTAGACCCTAGTCCGTATACTAAAAAGGAGTAATTTTTTAATTTTATTATTTGTGGCATTCATTAACGTAATTTTAAAGTTGCTAATCCAATTAATGCTAGAATTATAGCTATAATCCAAAATCTAATAACAATAGTCGACTCTGCCCACCCTTTCTGCTCAAAATGATGATGTATTGGAGCCATTTTAAAAATTCTCTTTCCAGTAAGTTTAAAGGAAATTACCTGAATAATTACAGACACTGTTTCAAGAACAAAAAGACCTCCGATGATTGCCAGTACTATTTCATGCTTAGCGATTATTGCTACAGCAGCTAAAGAACCACCTAGCGATAAAGATCCTGTATCCCCCATGAAAATTTTAGCAGGTGGAGCATTATACCAAAGAAATCCTAGACAAGACCCAACGATAGATCCACAAAATATTGATAGTTCCCCAACATCAGGAATATATTGAAGTTGTAAATATTCTGAAAAGATAGTGTTTCCTACTACATACGAAATTAAAGTGAAAGATAGAGCAACTAACATTACTGGTACAGTAGCTAAACCATCTAACCCATCAGTTAAATTTACTGCATTAGAGGATCCAATTATTACAAATAATGCAAACGGTATAAAAAAAAGTCCCATTTGCCATATTAAATTTTTAAAAAATGGGAAGTAAAGATTAAATAAATATCCATGATTAGAAAAACTAATCAATATATAAAGTGTAATGATACCTATTAATAATTGACCAAGAAATTTTAATTTTGAATTTAGACCTCTTGAATTTTTAAATTTAATCTTTAGCAAATCATCCAGAAAACCAAGTAAACCCAGACTCAAAGACACAAATATTAAAGTCCAAACATAAATATTACTTAAATCAGCCCATAACAAAGTGCTGGTGATCATTCCTATAATTATGATGACGCCTCCCATAGTAGGTGTGCCTGATTTTTTAATAATATGATCTATAGGACCATCTTGTCTTATGGGGCCCGTGACCATTTTTTCAGAGAAGATTTTTATTAAAGGACCGCCTATAACAAAAACAATTATTAAAGATGTCATTACTGACAATCCTGTACGAAAAGTTAAATATTTAAATACATTAAAAAAAGAATAATAATCAATCAAAGATGTAAGTAAGTTAAATAACATTATTTCCTTTTATCATTTCTTTGCTAATAGTATTCAAACCGGTTGCGTTAGATCCTTTTATCATTAAATAATCATTATTAGTTATTATATTTTTAAAAGTTTCATCAATATCTTGATTGCACTGAAAGATATTTCCTCTTTTAATTTTTCTTAAATATTTAAAGGTAAATAAGCTTTTTTCACCTTTAATAAAAACCTTATCAATATCTGATCTGTTAATAAGTCTCGATAAATCACTGTGATATTTTTCTGATTTTTTTCCAAGCTCGAGCATATCACCTAGCAAAAGATATTTTTTTGCTTTTCTTTTATCTATCTCTACAAATTTATTTATAGCATTTCGCACTGATAAAGGATTTGCATTGTAACTTTCATCTATCAAATTAAATTTTTTTCTATATCTTTTAATCTGATGAATTTGTCCCCTACCTTCTGAAGCTTGAAGTTTTTGAAATATCGAATGTCTATTTTTAAAATCAATCTTTAATTGTAATAAAACAGCGACAGATGCCAAAACATTATGAATATTAACATTAGCTACTTTAAAGTTTAATTTTTTTTCTTTTATTCTTATGTTTAAAAGATTAAAATTTTTTTTCCTCTTTATTGAGATAAGCTTTACATCAGAATTTTTTGATTTACCAAAAGATATAGCTTTAATGTTATTTTGTTTTGCTTTATTTAAGAAAAAATGAAAAAATTTGTCATCACGATTTAAAATGACTGTTCCATTTTTTTCAATATTGTCTATTAATTCACTTTTCGCTTTTGCAATTCCTTTAATGTTTTTAAAGTTTTCAATGTGAGCTTCACCAATATTAGTAATAACAGCGATATTAGGTTTAATTATTTTTGAAAGTTTATCAATTTCCCCTGCTTTACTCATACCTACTTCGAATACTCCAAATTCGTGATCGAACTCAAGATTTGAAAGACTTAATGGCACACCATAATGATTATTGTGCGATTTAGGAGAGGCATAAGTTTTTTTAAAGTTTTTAAGAAGAACATCAAGCATATTTTTTAGTGAAGTTTTTCCTGCACTTCCAGTTACAGCCAAAATTTTTGCATGAGATTTATTTCTTTTGACTTTGGCGAAATTGTTTAGAAAATTTTTTGTATTACTTACTTTAATAATTTTATTCTTAATTCTTTTATTTTTTTTAGATGTAATTATATATTTTGCTCCTTTTTTGATGGCTTTATTTATAAAATTGTTTCCATCTTTATTTTTTCCTTTAATAGCTAAAAATATATTATCTTTTTTAACATCCCTAGAGTCTATTGCAATTCCACTTACTTTATAAAATTTATTATTACTTAAAATTGAATTAAGTATTTTAGAGTTGAATATATAGTTTCTCTCTTTTTTGTTTATTGTCTTTTTATTTACTATTAATCTATTAATAATCTGTCTATCTGAAATTGATAAAATTTTATTACCATAATCCTGATGAATTTCATGTCCTTTTCCAGCCACAAGAATTATCTCGTTTGGATCTGCTTTTGTGACTGCTTCTTTTATTGCCTTTGAACGAGAACCAATATCAAAATAATTGCAGCCTTTAAGATGCTTAATAATTTGATTTCTTATTTTTTTTGGACTTTCATTTCTTGGGTTGTCATCAGTAACATAAATTTTAGCACACATTGATCTTACAACTCTAGCCATTGAAGATCTTTTCTTAAAATCTCTCTCACCACCACATCCAAATACTATTGAAATTTTATCTTTTTTCTCATTGTTTAAAGATTTTAATGCCACTAGCAATGCATCTGGAGTGTGGGCGTAATCAATATAAACTTTAATATTATTTGGAAATTTTCTAATTAGTTCTAGTCTGCCATCAACATTTTCAACTTTTTTAATCTTATTTTTAATCTTAAAACTACTCAATTTACTTAATTGAGCAGCTAAGACTGCCATTGATAAATTTTTTGTTTGGAAAGTATCGATAAAATTTTTCGGGATATCACTCTTAAAAAAATCTATTTTCGAAGAATCAAAAATTTTTAATTTTCTTTTTTTTGCAATTTTTTTTAAAGTTAAAAACTCTTTTGAGGATCCATCAGCTATTATATTCTTATTCTTAGATAATAATTTTTTAAATAGAATAAGTTTAGCATTAAAATAATTTTTCATAGTTTTATGGTAATCAAGATGGTCTTGGCTAAAATTTGTAAAAATACCAGCTTTGAAATTTAATCCATCAAGTCTTTTTTGTTCTAAACCGTGACTTGAAGCTTCGATTATAACATTGTCGATTTTTTGCTTTTTTATTTTCTCAAGATTTTTATGTAAGGTAATTATGTCCGGTGATGTTAAATTAGTTTTTATTTTTCTATTTTTTGATTTTATACCTAGTGTGCCAATTGAAGCTACAGGTACATTACTTAAATTCAATATTTGATAATAAAAATCAGCAACTGAGGTTTTGCCATTAGTGCCTGTAACTGCAAACAAATTTTTTGGTTTAGTCTTATAAAAATTTGAAGTAATTTCACTTAAATAATCTTTAACTCTTTTAGTTTTTATTATATCAATTTTTTTACTTTTAAACTTAC